>Ga0208162_1000098_pt1 | contig 43670 bp, 59 predicted proteins | sample CB_VirMetaG_4_FD_184539 | JGI IMG/M metagenome (GOLD analysis project Ga0208162, IMG submission 184539) | Freshwater to marine saline gradient viral communities from Chesapeake Bay - CB_1508_1M Viral MetaG (SPAdes) (version 4) | ecosystem: Environmental > Aquatic > Marine > Coastal | place: USA... | reverse complement strand
TAACTTGCCCAGTAGACCCAGCAACTAATGCGACAGTTCCGGTTGCATCCGGGAAGCTGATCGTGCGGTTAGCAGTAGGTGTGACCACCTGCACGGTGGTTTCGTAGGTGCCGCCGTCATCAAGGTTGATGTCGCCACCAACGCCTAGCTCTTTGGCGCTGTCGTCCCAGGTCAGGTCAGAGCTAGCACCAAAATCACCGTTATCATTATATTGAATTTGAGTGTTTGAGCCAGCAACAACAAAAGGTCCAGAAGCATCTGCGAGTCCGCTTATGGTAACTTTTTTGGGCTGAGCATCTGCCGGAATCTCATTGACATTCAACAAAAAGAGAATGTCGTCGCCGCTAAGATCTCCAGAATTAGCTCCCTGAAGGAGGTGGAGGCTCTGCATCGAGCGTCCAAACTCTCTAGCTGTACTCCAATCTCGCGACATCATTAAAACTACTCTAGAAAAAGTCTAACCCAAAATCATTTTAGAAAAATACCATTAGTTCGGCGCGTAACGAATAAAATCCCAGCCTTTGAGTGAAGAATCTTTAGAGTCCTTCACAGCTTTAATGATATCTGGGAGCTCACGAGCTAGACGATACCCGATTGAACGAGCAATTTGACGATGCTCCTTCTGGGTATCTTCCTTGCCGCGTAAACCTACATAATGTATAAAACTACGCACTGTGCCACTCATGTGCATACGAGTCGGTGTATACAAAGGAAGGATATTACGTGCGCACTCACGCGCCACGCCGGCTTCAAGCATCTCGTTGTACAGTCCTTGGATCTGACTATCGACGATCTCTAAACGATCCCAGAACGACTCACACATGTAAACCGGCAGACGATCGACGCTGCTCTGCCGATTCTTTTGAGCTTGAAACCGAAGTTCAAACTGAAAAGGCTTCTCCTCAATATCTAGAGTTTCATTTGGGTTGCAATAGCGCTGAGAGTTGTGAACAACTACACCGTTTGCGACATAGTTATGAGAGTCGTGATCTACTTCTAAGTCATAAGTATCTAGTAACCCTAGATAAGTAATAGACTCCACGGTAGTCCAACGCGCAGTCAATTTATTACCACTACTACGATGCCTCCATTCAACACGATGACCTTCAGTACCATGTGTACGAGAATGACACTCTTTACAGAGAACTTCTATATTCGACAAATCGTAAGCTTTGTCTGGATGAGAGTAAACAGGTACTCCGTTAGTAGCAAATAGTATGTCCGCACGTTCGATAGGGATGGCGACAGTATTATTAGAAGTCACTCGTAAATCTAGTATTTCTTTAAGAGGGGCAAACCCACTTTTAGTTAAAAATTTGTGGTCTAGTGTACTCTTTATTTTTTTGCCATTAGAGAATTTAATTTCATAACATGGTTTAACGCCAGTTTTATATATATCTACTATATTGCTAGTTATGAACTCGTTAGTGTTCTGATCGAAGACTCGAATACGCATATTTTGAATTCGATCTTTTAGTGGGATTCTACGTTTATTTTCTGAGTCCCACCGGGAGTTTATAGGTGCTGCCCCAAAATGAAACCTATCATATAAGTATGAAATAGATCTTGTGTAGTGGCTTCTTTTATTTTTTGTATGTCCGTGAGGCAACTCAAAAGAAATGAGGGAGTCCCCTGTAATACAAGCTTCTTGAAATACAAAGCTTCTATGTCTCAAGATTTGTGGTGAGATTGCTCTAGTTGTTGATATTTCAAAACTCGCAGATGCTTGCTCGAAGACGCTCCAGTGTGCGTGCTTGATACAGTAAGTTAAAAGATTCTCGTACTCCTCACGATCAGGGTCTTTAGTAGATACCCTGGCGTGCCTCGCAATAACTTTTTCAGCTTCTGGTGTGATCCAATCCAGATCAGCAGTGTGAAGCTGCATTAGCTGCGGGGGAACGTCTGGCTATAGCGCAGCCTAGCAGTGATTTCGCTGGGATTTGACACCATTCGAGCTAAATCGGCAGGACCCCAACCGAGCTTCATGCCCGCCATGCGAACATTATCAGTCTCCCGAGTCATCATTTGCCTTTAGTGGGGAGCTGGAGGGGCAACGAACCAGGAGTTCTGAAGTCCATCGACATCAGAGATGCTGCGGGATCCGGAGCATTTAAGAAATTCTGCTGAGGCAGTGAAGTCAGGATCTGCATCTGCGCACGCAGATTGGGATCCATCGAGTTGCTTGTGTCAACAAGATATTGAGCCTTAGACAGGTCTGCAGCTCGCTCTGGCATCACCAGGGAGTCACGGTGGTTATATCCAGGCAGACCGGTGATCTCGTTAGAAGGCATAATATTACCCTCTTGATAGTTAGTGGGACCGACAGCAGATCTCACATACTCACCACGATCGCGTTGATATTGCGACGTAACTCGATTGACATTATCGAGCGAAGAAGACCGACGTAAATCGATCGCTTCAGGCGTGTTGGTGTAGAGGCCTGGGATCTCGCTTGCGAGAGAACCCAGAGGCTTGACACGAGCAGCCATGGGACCAAGTCCACCTGGGCGCTGTAAGAACTGTTGACCTTCCATGATTAGATTCTAACTGCGTTTAGGTTGTTTTTCGCGGTTAGTTTCCTTACTAACCATACGGAGGTTTGAGGGAGAGTTATTTTCAGGGTTGAAGTCTTTATGGTCTACTTCCTTTCCATCTCCCTTTCGAGCACGACCGTTACGCTCCATAAATCGTCGAGCTTTATTTCTAGCGGCGCGTCTTTTCTTTTGTCTCTCTGTACCTCCGTGCTCACGGTACTCTTTAGAGTAGTCTCGATCCTGAGCCACGGGTTTAGTTTTCTATGATTCTAATCCCAGAGCAAAAAGGTCGACAACTTTATAGCCACGGCGAACGACCATGTCTCTGCCGAACTCGGCAATATCATTCTTATACCGCTCCCAAAGTCCTGTATAGAGCCCATCGTTACAGCCATAGAACTCATACAACGCATCGAGGAAGTCAGCTTTTGCTTGTTCAGACTCGACGCTCCAATTATCGAGAATCTCTTGATAATCGAAGTAGACAGCAGCCATGGCGGGGTTGAGACAGAGAGCCAGCTTAATGGATTCGAGGCGCTTATTACTGACCCTTCATAAACCAGCCAGATTTGTCACCTTCGACCATCCAACGCGGCTCAAGATTCTTTTTGGAGTAGAGCTTGTAGTTGCCATCAGAGCTGACATAAGTACCGCTGACTAGATCAAGCTCACCCCAAGGGTCGTGTACCCAGAACTTAGATTTATCTGACGTCACACCTACTACGCAAATCCAATGTCCTCCACCGCTCGGGTGGTCGACCGTACCGTGGTGAAGGATTCCGATGGGAACAGCAATACCCTTCTCGAGCTGGGATTCAACGGAGCCCCAATCACCTCTCGTCGAGAACTGGGCTTCCACGCCGAATAAGGCGAGGGCTTTGACTTGAACTGAAGCGTCTGTAGTATCACCAAGCTTAAAGACTTCCCGGATATAGTCGTCATCATTTTCAATCGCCTCAGGATCGAGGCAACTCAAAAGCATGGCGCAGCTACTAGAAAAGCAGGTTCGGTTGGCGTCTCTGTAGTTGTCTCTCTGGGAGTAATAGGGAACAGTCAGCTTGATGTCAGACGAGACGGAGGGTTTATCACTAGGTGTATCAACATCATTAATAACCTTCCAGTGATCAGGCCAGAACCACCACTCCTTGTCTGGTTGCTGCTCAAGAAATACGCGTTGGTGCGATTCGCCCGCATACATGCGAATCTCGGTCCACTGCCACGCGGCTCCCTTAGGTACAAAAAGCTTCTCCTCGGCTTCAAGCTTGGAAGAGTCGACGGGCTTACGCTTAAGCCACGTGTCGCGCTTGGCGAGGATCGATTTTCCCAAGAGAGGGTGCTTAATCTTCTCCAAGAATAGAGCTTTTTCGTGCTGACGTCGGCGGACCAAACCGGGAACAGGCTTGTCACTCCCAGCCTTCACCCACCTGGCAAACTCCGCCGCGACAATTTTACGGTCAGCATTTCCATTGAGCAGCCTGAGTAACGTGCTGTGAATAAAAGCTGTAGGTCCAACATTAAATACAAAAGAGACTAAAGCGTCATACTCATTTTGATTTAGCTTGACGTTCACAAAGCTATGTACAGCCTGCTGAGCGCTTTCAGTATCTTTCCACAGGAGTCTCTCGGCCTCCTCCTGCGTAATTCTCATTCCAGGTTTTACGTCAGAACCTGTATGCCCATAGCCGATGGTATCGACTCCAGCAACACACTTATACGCAGTAAGACGAAGACCCTCAAACTTTTTAATAAGGTCTAACCCACGTTGGGAGAGGGTCATTTTTTAAAGCCCAGCCTCAAATACTTTGACAGAGACTGGGCGTAAATTAACTGAATTTTTTATAAATTAAGCAACCAAAATTGTCACGCGATACTCAGAAGCGCTGCGATCAGTTCGGTGAACATAGACAGTAGCTGTATCTCCGGAAGTGACGGAGAAGGCCACGCCGCTGCTCTGACGACGAGTCATCTTAGGTGCTTTTGCGGTCCCATCTTCGACTCCATCGGAGCCAACGACTGTGATGCCGCTTACCCCAAAAGCCTCTGCGTCGAGAAGGAAAGTAGCAGTGCCGGTGCTTCCGTAGGTAACCGTGTAAACGTCCGAGAGGGGATACTTGCCGTCGCCTGCGAAAGCCCGATAGGAATCGACAGTTACGTTCAGACCATCATTAGTACGGATTTGGCCAAACCGGGTAATACCAGCAGGCGCAGCACCTAACTCACGGTTGAAAGTAGTTTCTGCCATGGCTAGAGTCGGACAACCTTATTAATTAAATTCTAGTTCATGTACAACAAGTTCAATGCCCTCACTTACGAGCTGATTATCTTCCTCTGTCGATTTTATCCATTAAAACGAAACCCATTAATTCAAAAAATTCTTAAATACTGTCTAGATGACTGGTGTGCATTTAGAGCAGAAGTAGTCATGCAGGAGGTAGACGAACAGATCGCCGACTTACATGCTGCGTGGGATGCGGAACAAAAAGCGAAGCAAAAACCCATCTACAGCGAGAGCACTCCTGACGGATCTAAAGCCCAAGAATTACTGGGAGGTTCTATGCGCCTCACTTCTCCTTGGAACGCTTCCAAGCACGAGCTTTCCGACCCGCACGCTTAGCTACTTCGGTATTTTCGACGTGAGTATTAACGGGTTTGCCACGGGTGGCCCGTTTTTTCTTCTCGTCAGTCGCACGACGCTCCTCAGCCGACATGGCTGCCCAGGCGGCTTTAGGTAGGTATCGCTCAGTACGACCTTTTTCGCGTGCTAAATCAGCCATGGAGTTCCTCTTCCTCAAAAGGCTCAAAAAGGGGACAAGGTTCCTCAAATAAAAGAGAGTTTCGCATCTGCTGTACTCTCTCCTGAAGCTCCTCTAGGTCCTCCTCATTCATTTATCTTTCTCGTACTCTTCTCTAGTCTGCCAATCTTCACGACTCCATTTAGAAAGCTTATTTTTACTTGATTTCTTACCTTCGTACTCGCCACCAGACTCTTTATATATTTTTGTTGCCAACTGCATCGCACGTGCGCTGTGGCCACCGAGTTTCTTGCGGGCCTTCGCTACAGCTCGAGCCCATTTTTCAGGGTGTTTCTTCTTAGCAACTTCAGCCATTAGTTTCGCCTGAAGTGTTACGCCTTTTTCTACGTACCGTCTTAAATACTTTGGCGCGGTTTTTCGCACGACGCCTTCTTTCTTGCCGAAGGTCTTCAACTTTACTCTGTTGAAGGGCATCATCGGGGAGCCCTTCTGGTCGGCCACTTGGCCTATCAGTGGGTGTGTTACCGCGAGTAATTTGATCGGTGGGACCCTCGTCCGGGATCCCTTTTGGCCGAACATATGGATTACCGTCGGGACCGAGCATTTCCCCCCTCGGAAATACAGGGGGATCGAAGTTTTTCCGGTCTTTTTTTATCTGTCTTTCTAATTGTCGTACCTTTCTACGTTCAAAGGGATTGCTAGGGCGCCCGCCGTCTAGCCCCTGAAGATATTTGTTTAAATCAAGTTCAGAAGTAAACAGGTAGCTTGACACAGTCAGCGCATGGACGAGTTATCTTTCATTTTACGCTCCTTTTTATATTTCCGAGCGCGAGCCTTCGCGCGATCTGCTTTTGACATCTCACCACGGCGGTCACCTTTTTTAGTCGCTTCAACGGTACCTTCTTTTAAATCACCCGATTTTTGAAGAGATTTAGTGGCGATAGCATAAGCCGAGGACTTATCCATCTTCGGATTTTCTTTCATGATGCTTTTGACGGCATCCTCAAGGATCGCTGGCATACTGATACAGGCGCTCGTATAATTTTAATAGATACAGGACCTCAAAATGATCGACTATCTCCTCAACAACTGGGCAGAAGTCGCTGGCATCGCAGGTGCACTTCACTTGCTCTGCCTCGCAGTTGTTAACGCAACGCCCACGCCGAAAGACGACGAGATCTATGGCAAGATCTACCGCGTGATCGAGATTATCGGCGGCGTGGTGACAAAAACCGCTAAGAAATAACTAAGCGGCCATAGGTACCATCGGTAAGTGAACCGGTAATAAAGGAAAAAGATCGGGTTCTGGCTGATTCACCCAGCGCAGAATCCGATCTTCTCTATCTGGAGTCCAAAAGTCTTGAGCTCTGTACCACTCGAACCAACTGTGTGAGCTCTTTTCAAGATTACAAGCTCCACAAGCAGCAATAAGATTTTGCTTGGTTGTCGTCCCACCGTTGGCCTTGGGGACAACATGATCGAGCGTTGTGGGTTTGGACCTGCCGCAATAAGCGCAGAAACCCCACTCATCTAAGATCTGTCGTCGAAATTTTTTTCTAGCGCATCTTTTTTGTAAACAACTCAGATCAAATAAAAGGTCCCGTTCGCTCACAAATGTGAGTGCGGCTGCATCTATTCTAAGTCAGTAATTGGGACTAACCGTTAAAAAATTAAAGGGGATTAAGGAGTAAGAGACCAGAAGACGACACGGCTTTACCGACAGGACCCCAGTTGTATGCACCAGACCATGTTGAAGGCTGACCGGATGCAGTTGTAAATCCGCTGACCGTGGAGTCAACATAGTAAAAAGAGCCGGGGGTCAAGCCAGTCTGGTTTGTGTCAATAGCCCTAGGAAGCAAAACGTTGAGGTTGGTTCCGCTTGCCACGGTGGCTTGGGATACACCGAGAAAATTAGTTTGAGCTGAAACGGTCGGGATGGTCTTGGTCCCAAAAGGACTCACTACAGCTGTCCCGTAATTTGAATTTCCTCCATCTCTATAAGAAGTGACAAAACTGTCAGTAACCGTGTCGTAAGCTGTGGAGGGAAAATAGGTAGCAGCTGAACTAAATACAATAGGAGAATAGAAAGATAAAGATGTTCCCGATACAGAGCTAAGTATTACGGTTCCATAATTAGAATTAGCTGTGTCTTGGTAGAAATGAGCAATCCGGTCAGCATAAGGACTATAGGCACTGTTGGTCGCAAAACAATCTGCTCGGCTGGAGTTCGCGAATTGTACAGGAGTGCCAAAAGAAACGGTTGTACCAGATACGGTAGCTACTACACCATAACTATCACTCGATACTGAATAAAAGAACACTACTTTATTATTAGTAGAATCAAAGACTCCTGAGGTCCATGTAATTGAACTAGAAACAAGTAAAACTCGGGTACCAAAAGAGATGGAAGTCCCTGAGACAGTGCCTACTATTCCGTATCCAGCTGGTCCAGAAGCACTTCGATAAAGAAAGACTGATTTATCGCTAACTGGATCGTAAACAACCGATATATAAGACGTACCCTCAGTCTCAAACGTTACAGGGGTACCAAAGGATATCGAAGTTCCGGATACAGCGCCGACCACGGCGCCACCATCGGTCAGTCCTCCTATGCCGCTATAGCCGATAACAACTTGATTACTCGTAGAGTCGAAAGCAATAGCAATGTGAGTCGTAGCAGAAGACTCAAAAACGACGGGAGTACCGAAGGAAACGGAAGTGCCAGAAATAGTGGCAACAACAGCGGTGCCGTAACTGGAGTTACTTGTGTCTTCATAAGCGATAACAGTCGCATTATTAGCGGTATCGTAAACGGAAACTAAATAATTAAGAGATACCGTCCCGGTCTCAAAAGTACTAGGCGTACCGAAACTAATTGAAGTTCCCGAAACAGTTCCTACTATCGATTCTCCGTCACTGGTAGATCCAGCATTACGATAAGAAATTAAAACTTTATCGTTGTCAGGATCGTAAATTATAGAAGTAGGATCACTCCTTGCGCTATTAAACACAACAGGAGAACCTGGGTCAGTACTATCAATATCTTCTACATCTCTAATAGCCTGAACACTTCCAGTATCATCCAAACCCACAGCGGACCCAATACTGATCGGGCTAGCAGCAGTCAACTCAAGCGAACTACTGCCGACAAAATTAACCGCAGCTTCTAACGCAGCATTACCAGAAGCAAGTGCAGTTGCAGCTTCACCCTGAGCAACCACGCCGCTCGAAAGCGCAGTTTCACCCAGAACCAAACCAGCGTTACCAGAAGCCAGCGCCTCAGTAGCCGTAGCTTCAGCGACACCATCGAGACCAATGGCGTCACCGACAAAAATCACACCACTAGCGTTGGAAGCCAGTGCAACATCAAGTCTTTTATTACCAGTACTCAGGTCGCCACCACCAACCAAACCGCTACCAGCAGTTAGCGTGCCAAACTGAACACCTTCGATGGAGTCACCAGGCGGCAGCTGGCTGAGTCCTCCGTCTACATAAACCAGAGGAAGTTTCTCAGCCATTTCTACCGCCTAGTTAACTTTATTTTATCCGATTGACTCAGCTTTGAGTACGAGGATCGACCCAATCAGGATTCAGAACCCAACCATCGGCGTCGGTGTAGGTGTACTTCCAACCGAACCAATCGGCGGGATCAGTAACACCTTCATGCATCACGCAGTTAGCCGTGGTGCAGTCCATGATGATCAGATCAGGACTTGCGGGGTCGCCAACCACGGTGCGATCGGCTTCAATCGACACAGGCTTGGCGTCTTCAAACAGGTAGAGACTGACGTTGGGGACTGAAAAGTCCGCAAGGCGGCAAATGGTCTTCATGGGGCTCTAGAGCACTAAAGTACTTTAACCGACTAAATCATGTCGGTCAGCAATAATGTTGTCGAATTAACCGCCCGACCAATTGGACCCCAGTTGACTGCACCTGACCACGCGCTCGGTTGGGTCGCGGTTGTGGTGAATCCACTTGTGGTGGGATTGACGTAATACACAGCGCCGGGGGTTAAACCAGTGTTGTTCTGGTCGTATGATCCAGGTAAACGGACTTGAACTGCTGAACCACTGGCTGCTGTGGTTTGGGCGATACCGATGAAGTTGTTTTGGGAGGAGATGGTGGGGAAGTAATTTTCACTAAATAACTGACCGGAAACAACTATACTTTCTCCCGTAGAGGTACCTGGTAAGATATACGAAATTACAGGAACATTATTTGCTGTGTCTAAACAAACAACATTTGGATACGAACCAGCAGATTTATATACAGTAGGTGTTGCATAAGATATTGAACTACCGTTGTTAGTGCCGATAGCTATTGTTCCGTAGTTCGAAGTACCTTGATAAACAAGAACATATTTGTCTGATGAACTGTCAAACAAAGAATCAGTGCTTTGAGGGATGAAAGAAAGAGTTGAAGCTGCGTCTAAAGTGATAGTAGTCCCAGATAAAGATCCTGTTCTCGTATAACCAACACTATCTATAAAATAGGTAAGGATCAGTTTATTTAGAGTACTATCATGAGTAACTGTTTCATACCGACAATTAGAGCCACTTCCAGCAGAAACTGGGGACCCAAATGTAATAGATGTACCGCTAATAGTACCAGCGACGCACTCTACACTCTGGGGAGTGTCTCTAGTGTAAGCAACAACAAGTTTTCCTGAAGTGGAGTCAAACGTGGACGCAAAGTAATACGAGACATACGAAGTAAAATTAACAGGACTGCCGAAAGAAATGGATGTACCAGAAACTGTACCTATAACAGTACGACCGTAGTTTGAAAAATTAGCGTCGCGATAACTAACAGCAAATTTATTATTAACACTATCAAAACTTGAAGTTAGATAATCTACATTTCCTGTAGAGAAAGTTGCTTCACTACCAAAACTAATAGACGTACCGGATACAGTGCCTACAATAGCGTTACCATTATCTGTATCAGACTCGTCCTGATACGCTATGAGGATCTTAGAAGAAGATGAATCATACGAACAAGTTATATAGTTTGTAATGCCTGAATTAAAGACTACAGGAGTACCGAACGAGATTGAACTACCAGAAACAGTCCCTACAATCGATTGACCATAACGAGTAGTTGTGTTCCCTCTATAAACCACAACGACACGTTGGTTAGTAGCGTCGTATGCGGTATCTATTTGTGCAACAATATCGTTTGTAGATGCAAAGACTGTAGGAGAACCAAAGGCAACGGGGTTTGTGTTGTCAACAGTTAAACCTCTAACACTCTGCACACTCCCACCATCATCCAAACCCACGGCGTAACCAGACGCAACCGCGCTAGCAGCCGTAAAAGTCTCAATCGTGCCGCCGGGAATCGCAGTAATATCAGCCAGTGCAGCGTTACCACTAGCCAACGCCGTAGCAGCCAGCGAACTGCCAGCAATACCGCTCGCTAGTGCAGCAGTACCAGCGGCCAGGGAGTAGTTACCACTAGCTAAAGCGGTTTCACCAGTGCGCTGTGCGACACCATCAGTCGCCAGGTACTTATTATCAACAAAAATCAGGCCGCTGGGATTCGGTGCCAGCGACACATTTGTCTCGGTTGTACTCGATAAATCACCGCCGCCGTCTAAACCACTGCCAGCGGTCAGAGTACCTACAGAACCGCCAACAATCGAGTCACCGGGAGGTAGCTCAGTCCGCTGACCGCTAATAACAACGACAGGGCGACGAGCTACCATGACTGATCAGTTCCTAAAGATACTCTAACTCGGGTTAAATAGACTTAAGCAGCATTAAACCGCTCGAAGTCACAGCGCGACCGATGTAATTCCAAGGAACTTGGCCGTCCCACGGCGTCGGTTTGGTCGAAGTTGTTGTGACGCCACTTGTGGTCGGGTCGGCGTAGTAAAAAGCGCCAGTCGTCAAACTTGCGGCTGGGTCGTTGTACAGAGTCCCCGGTAAGTTAACAGTGCAAAGTGATCCGCTAGAAACTGTAGATTGTGCGATACCTAATACATTGTTTTTGCCATTTAGCAGAGGGTTGCCACTGACAACAGCTTGAATTTTACCGGCGTCATCAACACCAACAACATACCCAGACGCAATAGCACTCGCAGCTGTGAACTCAGCAACCGTACCGCCGCCACCGAGGGTCGGAACTAAATCCAGCGCAGCGTTACCCGAAGCAAGTGCAGCAGACGCCGTCACCAAAGACGCGTTACCGCTAGCCAGCGCCGAATCAGCCAAGACTGCAGCGGCTGAACCACTGGCTAAAGCAGTATCAGCAGAAACCTGGGCAGCGCCGTCGATACCCAGTGAGTCACCGACGTAAATAATCCCGCTGGGATTTGCAGCTAGAGCGAAATCAACGCGAGGGCTACTCGAGACCAAACCACCGCCGACTAAACCACTACCAGCAACAACTTCAGTCGTCGAGGTTCCAGCAGCTACCGTATCGCCGACAGGAAGTTCAGCGACAAAACCATCCTGAACAACAAGCGGGCGACGGGTGACCATGGCAGAACCTCAGTAATAAAGAGACCTAGCTGAAGAGGTCCACAGGGGGCTGAATCTCGACGTGCAGCTCGGTGGTGCTGAGCGCTAAACCGAGATTGACGAGTGCTGCGTAACCGCTGGCTTGTGTAACCGTGCCGGATGCAGTGCTGAAACGGGTTAGTTGTCCGTCGTACTGGGACAAGTAGTAGTACTGACCGGGGACAAGGACCGAATCAGCGGTGATATTGGCGTCACTAACAACAGCGATATCATCAAGGTTCACAGCCACGGTGCTCGAGGCTGTCGCAGCAGCGGCGGTGATACCGATGGCTTGATATTGCTCAGACGCCACGCCGCTAGCGGCGGATGCGGGCAGTGCATATACGCCACTGACGTACACGACTTCACCCTGAATCAGGTTCGCGCCTGCGGTGAACTCTTGAGTCGATGCGACGCTAGTGGTTACACCAGCACCGTTGACTAACCAGACCTGAGTGCCGCCGGGCGTGAAGTCCGTATAACGACGATTAAATATGGCTCTTTCTGTCATCTTAGAGCGCGGACTTCAGTATTTAAATTATAACTGAGCTCTCAAATTCAGTCGTCGTCGCGAGGATTAATCGCTAGAAGACTAAAGGCTACTAAGTAACCAAGACCGATCGCAGTAAGGCCAATAAGAGTGGTCATATCAGCTGCCGGATGACGTTGGGTTAACGACCAAAACCGGTGGTTCAATCTCTACAGCCACGCTCGTCGTACTTGTTGCACGACCGACGTTTGTGAGGTACCCATCAGCACTGATACCTGCCAACTCAGCAGACCATGCTGCATAGTCAACAAGAGCACCTGAGGTAGTAATAGAGAGGTATTGGTACTCACCAGGTGTCAGACCGCTGAGACCCTCATAGAGAGAATCAACGTTGACACGGATGAGGGAACCGACGCTACCGCCATCAATCGCAACGCCACCAACGCTGGCCTGCGTCAAATTCAGACCACTGGCCTTGTAGGTCAGGCCATTCGAGCTGACATAAACAACATCACCAGCTGCGATGGTTTCACCAGCCCTAAAACTCGCAATAGCCATCGCAGCGCACTAACTATTTATAATTTTAGCCTTTTCCTTGACCACGAGATTTTTTACGTCCGTGATTTGCCAGGCTGTGCCTTCCCTGTCCCTGGCGAGTCTTTTTCGGTTTGCGCTCGATTAGCTGGACGTTCTTGGGCTTAGACATCAATCGACGTTGTTGACGGTCAGGATGATACTCGGAATATCGGGATGTGCTGGAACTGCGTGCCCACTTGCAGCAAGTGCAACAACATTCAGATCATCTGAGTGCCAGTAAAGCTCTGCAAACTCATTGGAGTCCATGCTTAACAAGAAGTTCCAAGCAGCTACCTGACGATCAGAAGAGCCTTCGACAACGATAGTGGTTGCACTCCAAGGCACACCTACACCGTTCTTGCTTAACCAGATATCAACATCCTCTTTGTTAGCACTACTTTTCTCGAGCTGAGCAGAGAATTGAATGTTGTAAACGCCCGAGTTCGCTACCTGGATCATCGAACCAGACACCACTGCGACGCCACGAGAGTCAACAGTGGTGTTGTATGTGAAGGCGTTACCGGAGGCTGCTGAGAGGTTTGTCTGAGTTGTCGTGTCAAAAGCGTTTAAAAAGTAACGCTGCGTAGCGTCAGTACCTGCAGCACCACTGGGACCCACAGCGCCACTAGGACCAGTAGGACCAGGTATCCCGTTATTGATAAGGACAAGCGCACCATCGTCTCGAGTCGTGTACAGATAGCCCGAGGGCGTATCGAGCATCAACTCACCAATAGCAGGATCCCCCGTAAAAACCCCGGAAGCGGTGCGTTTTAGACGTTGAAAGTTAGGCATCAGACCACACCTCCATCGATGTCAAGATCAGTCCAGGTCGAACCGTCCCAAACCTTCAGGCGGTTTGTAGAGGAATCGAACCAACCAGCACCCTGAGTACTCGGAGCAGGAGCAGCAGGTCCGTAAGCAAAGCTGCGGGAAGGTCCGGTTTCGTACCAGCCGCTGGTCGTTGCGTCGTAAACGAACAACGATCCCATCAGGCTGTTGAACCAGATGGAGCCGTCTCGAGGCGGCGCGTTCAAGCCAGTGCCAGAAGGCGGTGCCTCTCCCTTGGATGCGATTGCTTCCGCATTCGTCTGGTACCACGCGGGGTCGGAGACCGAGCCTCCGCTCGCATAGACAAACAGACGACCTTCGTTGGTATCGAACCAGAGGTCGCCAGTCGAGTAGTTGGAGCCGGGTTCCCCAGAAACGGTTACGGAAGCGCCGCCTCCAGCAGCACTCTCGGTGCCACTAATGACAGCCATGCTTCCGCTATAGCTGACGGTGACAGTGCCTTCACCTTCGGCATAAAGATTGAACTTAGTGCCGCCGTCAGAAAGATAAATACCGGAGCCAGCTGTGTACGTGATGCCAGAAGCGGAAACAACCGTTGCGTTGATGACTTCAAACGTACCGCTCTGAGTGATGTAAATACCAGAGCCAGCAACAATCCCACTACCGGCAGCTCCTCCTCCCGATATTCCGCTAATACTCGTATTTAAGTCTTCTAAAGCTCGAACTACGCCTTCAAAATTCCAGGGGTAGCCGTAAGGGCATCGAGAGTAGCTTGAGGTTCCCACACCGCTTACAGTTGCAATGATTTCTTCAATGACGGTGACGATGCCCTCGAAACTCTCGGAGTGAAGAGCGCGGGGAAAAACACCGTGTGTCGGACAGGGAGGTGAGTTGATTTCAGGCATTAAAATACAAAACCCTCCGTATCCACTACTTTAGCGGATGTCTGCGCAAGAATAAATTCTACAGATACAACAAAAGACCAAACTAGGGAGTTCGGCCTCAGTTACCGGAGAAGTCCAAGAAGATAAGTTCACCATTACGTTCATGGGAAGCGAGCTCTTCAGCAAGTTTCCAGGCGGGCACCCCGAGTGCAGAAGCTCTTCGACGCAAGGCTTCCCAAGTAAGTTCTCGAGGCGGCTTTAGCGTTGTCTTGGTCATGGACGCTTGAATAATTCTTTAAAGTTTACCAAACTATATGGTGGTCAGCTCATCCACGGGGTCGTCTGAAAAAATTCTCCTTGAAAAAAAGTCTCTAGAGTTCCGTGCTGACCGGCAATTGCCCCTTAATTGAGAGTATTTAACTTATCTAAATTCGAGTGCTTTATTTATATATAAAGTGTCTTAGTGGTAACAGCGTCGAAAAAGCGCCTTCAAGTGACCGATCAAAGGGAACTTTTAAAAGCCGCTAACCTGAGGGCAAATGACGGTCAAAGTCCTATTAGAAAAAAGATGATTTTTTTAGGGTTTTTGAGTGTGCCTACCCTTCTGTGTGCTTAATGCTCTCTGTGCCCTTGCAGAGCGTCCTCAGCGCAGTCTCACCGAGACTTACGGTGAGTCCTATACCTATGGACGTATTAGAGGTCACTGGTTTGCTAAGATCGTCATGGAGACGCACGGTTCTCATGGCTTTTGACGTTCGTGCTGTTGCTTTGCTGGGTCTGCTCGACCTTGACCCTGCAGTTGCAAACTCAGCCCCGCCCACGGGTATCCCTGAGTCCGTAGAGCACCTAGATCACTGGCAGGTCGAGCACTTTCAAGAAGTAGTGGTCTGGCGCTGCCGCTGCACACGGTCGAACCCGATCGTCGTCCCCCAGCCCTTGATGCAGCGGGTACGCCTCCCCAACGACCTCTTACGCGCTTGCGAGGTCTGTAGAGACGAATACGAGGCTGCTCGAGGGAAAAGCGGTCTCCTCAGAGCTTGGCTCGAGCGCAACAGGACCAGCTTCGATCGGCACGCTTGCTTGTTGTTACCCGATGATCTGGGTTTCTGCAGGGACACCGAACGACAGGCTTCCGTCAGCACCCGTCGTTTCATTTACGAAAGGTTCCATAAGACACAATTAAGATCCTGTGACTACGTGCGCACCAGCTGCAACGATGCTGACTGTATAAACCCTCACCATTTATGCCTGACCTCCGCCCCCGCTCAGAAAATTTCGAAGCAGACGCGCTCAGTGATCTGTCAGCTGTACAAGGCTGGCGTCTCCAGGCCAACCATCCGGAGACTCTTGCGCGAGAAGTACTCAGTCGAACTTTCAGAGAGATCGATCAGACGCGTGCTTACAGAAAAAGAGCAGCAGCTAAGCTCGCACACTTAGTTTATGAGTTACAGTGCATTCAACCTGTAGAGATCAGTGCGCTCGCTGAAGCTCTCGGGCAATCCTTAAACACCACGCGCTCACAGCTCGATCAACTGAGGCGTCTTGACCTTGTTGTTAGGACTCGGTTTGAACAGCATGTTCTCTATTGCCTAAATGGTCATCAACACCTACTTGTCTCCGAAATACTCAGAACGCTCGAATACGTCTGAGGTCAAACCGGAACCCAAGCCAAACCTCTGGGACTCCGAGTACGTCATTGAAAATCTTCCTTTTTGGATCTATGAAAATCACGAACAACCGACTTCGATCCGAGACTGCCGAGCGAGAATCAGCGCATTAGAGTTCACGCTCAAAGACATCGACTTACAGCTCGAGGTACGCGAACTCGAGCTCCGGACGGGTAACTCTCGTCACAACTCCACGTTTGACTTCGAGAAGTGGCGCATAGGTGCTCTGAAAGCAAAGCAAACGCACCTATACGTTTTAAACGCTTTGACTTACTGGCTAATCAAAAATCAACCAGAAGAGCTGAGTCTCGACAAGAGAGTTAAGAGACTCATTAAATTGCTAATCGAAGATCCTAAAGACTTTGTTGAGCAAGCAGAAGCTCTTTTAAACTAGTTACGTCAACGTGTAACAACGACCACGCTGACACCTGAGGGTCCGAGTACCGTTTTTGTCGTTTCCGGCTCGGCGTTAAGTCGCTCAGACTGCCAAGCGCTTGGTGGTCAAGGGGAGCCCTCATGCTTTTTCACATGGACACCAACATCCGAGAAATCAAGGAAATCCTGAAAGCACTTCAGAGCATTGACGTCTCCCTTCAGCTCCTCGCCAGCACAAGTGGGGAGCACAGGAGGACCACGGCGTTTGTGTCAAAAAAAGTTATTACGCAACGACTGAATATCCCCTCAGTGGCGATCGACAAGTTGATTCACCAGGGAATCGCCTCGAAGGGTGCGTCGGGTCTAGTGGAGGGTAAACACTACTGCAAACTAGACCCATCAGATAACAACAGCGCTAAATTCCTATACGATGCACAGGCGATCATCGACTCTGCCTGGGAGGGTTTCAAGAATGTCTGATCTATCCGGTAGAGCTAAACAGCTCATCAAGACCCTCTTTGGTGGCAACGAAACGGAGAACATGATCGCCGCTGGTGTCGCACGCACCATCATCGCGGACATCACCCGCCTGTTCTTTGAGAACCAGAATGCTCTGGGTCGAGGAATCCTTATCTTCAACCCGACCGACCCGGAGAAGAGCAGGTACCTGACAATCGTAGATCTCGAAAGCGATCTTGCTGTGGCGCAGGAAATGTGTCACGAAGAAGCCAGCGCCATGTTCGAGAAAATCATTAAGTTCATCGAGAAGGAGAGCGAAGGCGACTTAGCCCTCGTGGCTCTAATTGAAGGCAGCGGCGTAGCTCTCCACATCCTGGACCCGAAGGAAGCGAACACTCGGATTGATGAGTTCAAAAACGGACTTATCTACTAAAGACTTCGTCTCGCCTCCCGAGATCGTTGCCGTAGCTGCGGCGTTATTCGGAGGCGAGATTGATCTAGACCCTGCTTCAAGCCACAACGCCAATCAAATCGTTCAGGCAAACCGGTACTTCACCAGGGAGAACAACGGACTATTCCAGGAATGGAAAGCCAAAAACGTTTATTTATTCCCACCAAGGGAGATTCTCTTTAAAGCACAGCAGCCCTCAAGCAAACTCCTCTACGAGAAGACTCATCAATTTAAAAAGTCAGCACAACGCGTGTGGCTTGAAGAAGCGCATCGAAAATGGATCAGACAGGAGTTCGATCAAGCTCTGATTTTTCTGACCTCTACAGAAGTAGCTCTTCTCTCCACGCAACGGATCGGTTTTGACTTCCCTCTCTGCATATTGAGTGAGAAACCAAGACTTCTTGTAGACGACGAACGGCTACAGAAGATAAGACACACTAAGGCTTTAGGGTTCCTTTACTACCTACCTCCTACTGAGGCCTACCAAGCTGGGGTGCAGAACTTCTATAACTTGTGTAGTACTTTGGGACGGGTGTATACGTGATTGGATCCTTCGTGTCCCAGGACTCATCAGGGCCGTAGCTATCTCTTTCGCCGAAGCCGACACCAACAGGCTCTTGAGTGCTCAACTTGCGCCGAGCTTCTCTCTGGATAGACCGTTCGTGCTCTCGGCGTTGCGTCTCAAAAAGCTCACCTGCGAATCGAAAGCCCCGAGTGGTTTTCTCGAGGTGACTGAAACGCCGAGCTCCGAAACTGTCGGCGCGGCGTTCCGATCCGCTGGGTGCGATCCCGTACATCAGATGTTGTAGGTCATCAGGCGCTGAACATCAGGGCCGCTGCTGAGTGCAGCAGCGTATGCAGCGAGAGTGTCACCACCGCCCTTGATCAGCTTTTGAGTCTCGGGATCCGAATAGCTGTAATGTTCACGGAACGAAGGACCGAGAGTCATAACGTTCTTAATAGAATCCGTATCAATAGGAGCTACAGCATCCGGAGCCTTATAAGCCGCTTCATAAACAGGGTTACGAAGTAAGCTGTACTGCTTAGTAATGTCCTGAATACGACCACCTAAGCGCTCATAGGGAGCGTCGATACGAGGATCTACGTCTAGATCAGCTCGAGCCTGATTCCAGATTTTATCCATTGTGTCGGAATAGTCTTTGTAATATTCGCCTCGAGCTTCCTCTGTAGGCAGACCAGTAAGATCACCGATGCGCCCAAAAACGTCTTGAATATCGCTAAGAGTTTGTTTTGCCCAATCCTGAATCTGATCGATGGACTGTTGCTGTCTCTGACCCTGAGTGGCAATTGAATAAATATCACCAATGCCGCCTGCAATTCGAGTGAGACTCGGAATCGCACCCGCTAAACCTTTTAAAAAGCCACCGCTATTATTCTGACCAGCGATAGCGGCTCCCGTAGAGGGATAAGCATTTCCCGGAATCTGATTAGAAGGAACTTGAGCCATTTTTTGCGTAACCTATTGCCTAATAATAAGTCAAACAGTCGTCCCAGGAGCTCTAAAAGACTGCTGTGCTAACGCCGAAGCTTTCGCCATCTGAGTCTTAGCTGCATCCACAGCGCTTAAGAACTGGTTTAAACCCTGTCTCTCAATGCGCTCTCGCTCTTGCTCACGGGTCTGCAAGTTCTTAATTTGTTGCAGCTTATAAAGTTCGTCACGAGTAATACCGTTTTCATCTATGTCTTTCTTCTTGACCTCAGGCATACCCGGCGGCTTTAGCTTTCCGCCAGCTACAGCGTCTGCGAGAATAGTCCCGATCGCAGCTTCAAGAAAATCCTTGCTACCGGGAGCTCCACTTTCCGCACCCTCTTCTTTAGAGGGAGGGACGGCACCACCTGCAACCGCAACCTCTGTCGAGTCCTCGGGTCGACGAACGTCTCCGTGGCCAACACGAAAAAGGACTTCACCAGAAGGACTTAGAGCTTCTGAGAAGTAGCCGTAATCGCCACCAGATCCTCGACGGACCTTACCTCCAGCTACCGCAGGCACATAAATAGAGGCTCCCTCGACAGCACCAGGATCAAACCGAGATTTACCGGCGAAAGGCACATAGAAGTCAACTGACTGCCAGCCCGGACGAGGAGCGTGAGCACCTGCAGCCCGGTTCAGGAGGTCAACTTTATCCGCCAGTCCTGCTTCAGGATTCCAGCGAGCACCAGCAACATTCTGGTTCGAGAACTCGATTTCGCGTCCAATCGACTTGTATTGTCTAGCTAGCGCGTCTAAAGCGTTAACCCGCTGAGCAATCGGAAGAGACTCATTTAGCTTGAGGTCGATGTGGTAATCACTCGATCCTCCAATGTGCGCACTGGGACCCGTGAAGCCCGATCTAACAGCGGTATAGGTCACAGTAAAACTACGCTCACACTATTGGATTTATTTTAAAAGATGCCTGAGCATTCTCCATAAGCTTTTGCATCATCGCCTTATTACGGGCAACCTGATTAAAAACCAAGGAGGCGTCCCTAGCTCGCTGGTCCTCTAACGCCCGATCAGATTTAGTTGAACTAAATAAATCAATAATTTCTTCCCTCGTTACGGGAGTGTCGACCCCGATTTCCCTTGCGACGAAAGGGATCTCGGGAGCATCTAGTCCACTCCTTTTAGTAAGTCTACGAAGAAACGCTTCGTAAAAAGCTTTACCGAGCCCCTCGGAACTTTTCTTATCCACAGGGGTTTTGTCGTCCTCTCGAGAGGTAGCGACGCTCATCGGACTACCAGCAAATTTCAGAAGCTGTTCTGCTGACTTAACAGGTTGCCCGTAAGCGCTCTTACCACTGAGGGTGGGTATAGAAGCCCACTCTCCGGACAACTTTGCGAGGGTTTCACGGGTAATCGGATCGCGATCAGGGTCGACCCCTCGCTGACGGATGAGCTCGAGCGCACCTAAATCCTGAGATACGGGGCCGAAATCGCGGAGTCCCAACTTACCTCTGACTGCCTCCCAGGTTTGCGGCATGAACTGATAAGCACCTGCAGCGGCACTAGCGTATCTACCACTCTTAACGACCCGATCCGGATGTTTAGACAGATCTGCAATAGGTTGATAGCCGAAGGTGATTGCGTAACGAGGAGCCTTTCCTCCCCAAGTACCCTCAGCAAACGAAATAGTATCCAGCCAACGACGTGCGTTCGGGCTAATCTGACCGCCGCTAGGCATCTTCTACTTCTTCGAATATATCAATATTAGTATCTATAACCACGCCGATCTGCTCCATAACGGACTTGAAGGCTCTTTCCCGACAGACAAAGCGGAAGATAGTTTTCCAGAGGTACTTATCTCGATCCTCACCCGTTAGCGAGCGAGCAGCGTTCTTGATGCGCGTAAGAGTGAAGTCGTCTTCGAGTGTCAGTCCGACTTTAATCTGATCATGATCCTTGGCCACGATCGAGGTCCCCTCTTATACCATCTTACACGGTGAAATTAAACATTGTGTGCTTACCATGACTTACATGCCCAGTAACGCGCTTTCAATTTGCTTCCGGGGTTGTCGCAGTTATGTCGAGCCCTGAAGTTCTCACGGCGTTCAGGGATGTGTTTCTTGATAGTCATGTTGGGATCACCGAATCTTACGAGACGCACTTCGTCGCCCTCCTTCGCAGCCACGGCGAACTTCTTACCTCCGTCTGAGTCACGGCGGGGCTGGTTGTATCCTTTGAATACTTCCCCAGCGATTCGGATTGACATCGTTGAGCGACCGTCTTGCTGTTAGTCTAGGGGATCCAAAACGAAAGAAATTCTAAAAGCCAAATTCACCTAATCACTTCTAAAGAATTCCTGCTACTCTCTAAGCGTCCTCCACATTTAACTCAAGGTTGCCAATGGAGACTGCACGGCTCCTGACCATCGCTCAGACCGCAGAGCTGCTTAACTGCTCTGCAGGTTTTGTTCGCAAGCGTATTGCTCTGACTGAATCCAACCAGCCTGGTGGTTGGCCTAAGGGTATCTTCGTGAATCTTCAGCCCAACGGCGCTAAATCTCTTTACCGCATCAATCAGGATGCACTTCAAGATTATTTGAAGGGTGAAGCAGTAGGCGCTGTTGAAGCTAAAGTAGAAGAAGCATCTGCTTGCGCTGTCTGATAACGGGCCATGGCTTCTTCATCTATCGCTGATATCTTCCAGAGCGCTGCTCAGGCACCGACTCAAGAAATCGTGACTGAAGAGGTCATTGTTACGAAGGAGGCTACGCCGGATAACCTTGTTTTCCGGATGGTCTCCTTTGCTTCTTATCTCTACCAGCTGAACACCCAGGCTCACCTTCTGCACCTGAACGTCGAGTGCAGCAACTTCCTTGCTATCCACGAGTTCCTTAAAGCTCAGTATGAGCAGCACATCGAGGATTTCGACATCGTTTCTGAGCTCGTCCGCAGCATGGACTACTTGATGCCCATGTGTCAGTGCGGCCTTACGGACGCTTACAAAAAATTCCCCTCCGTAAAGACCTACGACGCGAAGGAAGGTCTGACTCTTTACACTAAAAATCTTGAGGCAGGCGGGATGCTTGCTAAAGACCTGGTGGACGCAGCTCGGGAAACAGGTGCGCCCGACGTGGAAAACCACGCTGCTGCAATCTGCGGCAACCTGTTCAAATCAGCTTGGATGCTGAAGGCTACTCTCCGGACCTCTATGTGAGGATCCAGCCTCCGTTGGCTGAGACATAAAGACCACTAGGCGCCACGTTTAGATAGACAAGACCTCCGGTATACGCCGTGGGAAGGGAATTAACTACGGCGATTCCCGAGGCCAAGTCAGCAACGTAAGCTCCCGAAGCGACAATGGCGGAATTAGCAACTGTTGCGGTTGCAGCCGACCCTGCGGTTGTAGCTGAGTTTGCTGTGTTGGCTGTGTCAGCAAAGGCGGCACCGACTTTCTGCCACGCGGAACCAGTCCAAACCCTTAGGTAATACTCTGATGTGGACGAATCTGTCCACAACTCTCCGACAGAGTTACCAGCTGAACCAACGGGAGCCGAGTTAGGAGCCGTAGAGGCGTAATGACTAGGCCCAATCTTGCGGATAGAACCAGCAGAATCTTTGAAGTAGAGACCAGGGTCAGCACCACCAAAGCTCAAAGCAGCCTCACCGGCCTGAACCGTAGCCGTATTCGGCCTGTCGGAGGAGTTACCTGTTCTCTTTAAGAGCAGAATTACTGGTGTTGACGCCATCCTTAGTACGTACCTCCATTAATCAGTGAAGGATAGGACGGATAAGGTATCAAGACGCCATTAGCGTACTGACCTCCGTCGTAGATCAGACTAGCTCCACTAATAAGAACACCATCAGCGTATGTGCCACCATCCAACTTAGGGGTGATGTCGGGGTCTGGCGGTGCAAACGGGTCGTATTGCTCAATCGTAAACATCTCGAATCCACTTGCCGTCATCGGCGTAGTAGTACCCGAAGCCAACGTGTCGAAGTTCAGTGTCTTCACCATCGTTGGGTGCATGTCCGGATACATCATGTGTACCGGCACTGTGTTCTGAGAGGGTGAATACTTCTCCCACCAACGGAGATGCTTCTGACGTTTATCGAATGTTGTTTGCTTGACTAGGTTGATCTCGAACTGCTCTCGGTACCGATCGTCCATCGGTTCGTCAGTCGGCTGAGATAACCACGCCTCAGGGAACATGTCCGAACCAAACCGATTCTGCATGTCCCAGAAAGAAGCATAAATATGTTTACACCACCTAGGGGCAAAATAAATAAGATTAGGATCTGAGTAAACTTTATTCCCGTCTGTATAAGAAGGAAGATTTAAAAGCTTTTTCACATAGAGGAAACCGAAGTCTCTTGTGAAACCTGGATAATCTCTGGAGTTCGACTCACGCGAGGCCAAGTAGTCCTCACCTGCGTCATATAGACCGGGTTTTAAGTCCTGAGGCAGAGTGTAAGGGTAGCGACGCTTGAGACTGTATTCATAGAGATTAAAGTCTTCTCTAGCGAGATAATCAGGGCAGTTACACCCGAACCTCATCTCCGTGGTGAAATAATCGCCCACAGTGGGTAAAGATGCCGGAGCCTGGAGAGTCTCGTTGTCTACGACTGACCAACTATTGTCGGTGTCAAGGGATATAAAAATGCTGTTGAAAACTGGAGCAAAAGAAGGCTCAAGCGGTGTAGTACCGTTCCCGACCCCAATAACAACGTAGTTGTTATAAGTAGTTTTCTCAGTACCGTCGGAAGCAAACCGATCTGAGAGGATCTCTCCCGTAAAGAAAGAGATGGGAGGACCGAAATTACTCGAAAGCTCTACAGCGTAGACCGTACCTGAAGTTTGAGTGACTGATTTGATCGAATAGCCGAAATCGAGGAAGTTAAACGAATCCCTAGGACGTATGGCCACCATACGCATGGCCATATCCTGGTTCATCGAGGGGTACATGTAGCAAACGCCCGGAAGCGCCGCTCCAACGCCCACAATTCCCGTAGTCCAGTACCTAAAAGAGTAATTAAGGCCTACATACGCCTGATTGGCGTACATATAAAGCTCGTAACCTCTCCTCCAGCGCGTCCACATAGACGCGTAGTTGTAGTCAAAGAGAATACTAAAGTCTTTTAAGTTGAAATCTGGTCGGAATTTACGTTTGAAAGGTACAGAGTGAGATAACTGGTGAGACGAACTACACCCTTCGAAACTTTTAAAGGCGAACTTAGACTTCTTCGGCTGGTGGCCGCCCCAGCTGAAGTCGTCGCCACCTTTTTTTGGCATTTTTACTTAATAGAAACCGCCTTGAGCCCAGACAGAGATACCAGAAGCACTCAAACCGCCGGAAACTGCTGCAGGACCATCGCCAAGGTAGCCAATGCAGAGGATATAGCCCTTTTCCAGGTACAGAGCCTCAGATTTACCCACCTCGATCGGGCGAATTAAGTTGGTATCGCCTGTCTGAGGTGTGGGAGCCACGGTCGCAGGGAGCTCAACGCGCTGAATCAGCCCTTCGGTATCACCAGAAAGACCGACTTCAAACTTTCCGACCATCAAGGATGCCGAAGTTGAAGGAGCTGCCTGGTTAGGTGCATAGACGTAGACACCAAAGGCTGCACTACGGACCCCGGCGTCGTTGGGATAACCTTCATTAGAAACAACGAAGATGTCCTCGACAAGAGCACCGTCCTCGGAAGGAATATCACCAACTCGGACAAGTTGGATCAAGTTGCCGAACTCAGGGTTGCTGGGATCAGCGGTGATGGACGAACCATTATTAATCTTGGCGCCCCGGAGAAAGGGACGATCAACCATCAATGGTTGTTTGTTAGTTGAAGTCGAGGCCATGGCTTAAACCTGCTTAAGGACGGAGGAGCAAAAAGTTATTAAAAGAGGTTACCCTTAGTCGCCTCAAATGCCTCGGGAAAGCTCAGCAGAACTTCAGGATTAGCAAAAAGCTCTGCAAACTTCTCTTGCATTCCTTTTCTCAAGAAATCCTCTCCGACTTTCTCGAAATCACCCTTGGGTTCTTCCGGTGTCGCTTCTTCAGCTTCTTTAGCTTCGTCTGCCCTCTTGTCCCGATCCATCAAGTACTGACCCAAAGCCTGGGCTGCCATCCGACGTTGGTTAGCCGGTTGGAAACGAAGAGGCATTCCTTTAACGCCCCTAAAGATATCGGCAGCGCCCTCGACAACGGTCGCTAGATCACCAAGAAGCCCACCGCCTTGAGCAGCCACTCCGGGAGGGGTCGTGGTCATTGCGACCCCCGGAGCGTAACCTTGACCGTAGATAGGACCTGCCATTAAACGTACTCCGTTAGCTCTAGTTTAATTCAAAAAAGCCCAGCCCTTTGACGAGCTTGGTTAATTAACCGCTGGGTAAGCTGTAAATGGGGTTTCTGTTGGATGCTAGTAGCAGCAGCCATATCGAAATTACCTTGAGTCGGTGCGACCGCAGCGGCGCCAACAGCTTGAGCATTACCCACGGCGTTTGCTTGGTTGTCAGAACCGAGAGGGGTGTCAATAGCTGAAGTAGTTACAGATTCAGCGCTCTGTTGATTAGCTGCGGGATTAGCCAAAGCACGACGCTGAAGTTCATAGGCCAAAGCGGGATTCGCTTGCGCCCACTGCTGCAGGTTGGTTGCCATCTCGGGGCTAGAAGCAGTAGATCCGGCGAAAGCAGCAAGAGCATCTCTAACAGCAGGCTTATTCGCGTAGGCCTCACGAGCGGCAAAATATTCGCGAGGAGACGAATACTTCTCAGGGCTCATGGGTGCAAGCATTCGAGCCGCAGCAGCCGCAGCAGGATTAGCTTGAGCCAGTGCAGCCAGTTCAGCACTATTCTTTTCGATACCGCCCGAGGTGGTCATGGCATTAGCAGAAGAAGGAACATCCCCCTGAGGAATTCCTACAGGAGCCAAAGGAGCGCCGTTGTCCTCAGTAAACAGTTTCCTAGGGTCGATGTTGGCTCCTGCTGGCGAGTTAAGGATAAGTTGAGCAAGATCTAAAACACGGTCGGCGCCGGAAGCCTCAGGAGCTTGTGCGGTGGTAGGGACTTTACCGACACGAGCGCTGCCCTCTTTGCCACGGTCGCTCATCGCCAGGTCAAGGCCTAACGCCGCAGCAGAGGCTCCCCCTCCGAAGGCAAGTAAAACTCTCGGGTCGATGCCGGAAAGATCGAGAGTGCGGGCTCCTGCTGCCGAGTTGCGAAGACCTCGAGCAAGCTCGAAAGCACGGTCGGAAGCAAGATCCACGGGTGCAGGACCAGCGTCTACACCAAAGGCGGCGCGAATGCCTGGACTCATTTCGGGAGTCTGCTGGCGCCCCATCCGAACAAAGCGCTCTACAGCCTCAGGAGGGAGTCGACGCAGGAGCTCCGGGTCGATCCGGTACTCACCCGTAAACATATCGGGGAACCCTTCATCCAGGAACATGCTCCGACCGAGCTCCTCCCCAGCAAAAGGGCGACCCTCTCGTAAAAAACTCGAGGGACTCAACTCGGGCGATGCCGCTGCGCGGGCTGCTTCAATATTCCCCTCCGTAGCGTATGGTTTGCCGCTGTAAGGCTGACCGCCAAGTTTGGTGCCTGGTTGACGGACGGCACCTTTAGAAGTTGTGTATTCAGTAAGTGCCTCAGCTCCAGCACGCTGACGGAGGGGCAGATCGCCTCCGAGCTCCTCAGCAACACGAGGGGCAGAAGGCGTCGGCATCGAGGGCGTAATCAGATCCTCGGTAAAGTCGACAGCGGGTCGCGGAGCCGAAGGAGCCTCCATACGAGGAGCGAGCGCTCCGCCACGGGTGCGAGGACCTTGATAAGGCTGAGGGAGAAAACTAGTAGCGCGGCTACCAGCGGGAAACTCGCGAGCACCCGGCCAAGCAGGCTTAGGTGCCTGTCCGGGAATCTTTGTAGGAACATCGAGAGTACCTAAAAGACCCTGGTTCATACCCCTCTGCGAGACAACAGAGGGAAAGGCATCTAAAGGTTTCAAGAGGCCAGTGTCTACAGCTGACTGTCGTGCTGCCTTCTGAAGTACGCCACCGGTCATTTCGGTGAGAGGCAAAATCTGCGGTAGTAAACGCCTAGCGAGTGCTTGGCCACCTTGCTGAACCACGTCCCAGACTAAATCTTTAATAACACCCATTACCGCTAAAGCTCTAAGTCAATAGTGCCAGTTTAACGCCAATTTGCGTAGAAGTAGAGCCTGTCAGAACGTGAAACGTCAGGCGGTCCAGGAATTGCTTGAATGAATTCACCACCACTCCGCTCAAAGCGATACCGAGAAGCCACGGGGTCGCGATAGTTAGGCACATACAACATCTGAGCGAGCCGGTCACATTCATAGTGGTAGTTCTCGCGCCAGACGCGAGTAACTTCACGTTTATCTTGAATACTGATTGAACGAGAGACATCACCAAGAATCGTTTCTTGGCGACTCGTGGCGCGACCTTGAGCCAGTTCAGTTAGACGCTCAGCTTCTTCGCAACGCTCAATCTGTTGAACAATTTTGTCGTAATAGAACTCACTTGGGATGCTGTTGCAAGCTTCCAGAAGCCTTGCGTAGTCACCAGCAGGAACTGTAGCGATATTGTATGCTAAATGGTAAGCTACACGACTAAAGTTAAAGTCATCTAACGCATAACCGAAAACCTGTGCCGGGTTACGTGTTAGTTGATTAACCGCAGCGTAAATTACCTCACGCTTTGTGGCGTCAGTGGTCGTGGGCTGAAAAACTACACCGTTTTGAGCTAGATACGACTGAATCTGCTCAAGTTCGTTAGGAGTTAACTGCGCCACGACCTAAACACTTAGTGTTTCTATTCTACGTATACAGAACCCGTAGCAAAAACCTCATCCCAATCGACACGTTTGATCGATTGAAGTTGATCCAGCTTAGTGAAGCGCTCGCCAGGTAAAGATTGGCGAAGCTCAATAATTTCTTTAGCCGTTTTCAAGCCAACACCAGGCAAACACTGGGTCAGACCTTCTTCGGTCAAATTATTGAGGTTGATCCGGTTATCGACAGGAGGCAGGGGCTTAATAACGACCGGTGTCTCAGCCTCTTGCTTAAAATTCCTCCGGCCACGGCGGACTGACACGGAATTGCTGGTCGGTTTGGCTTCTGTATCTTCCGTGAACTCGTCCACTTGGTCTTTGTGGGCGTAAAACACCTTACCAGTGGTGTTAGACCGCACCATCAAGTACTCACCGTCATCATGAGTGGAAAGTACGTCGATTTTGACGCCACTAGGCTTATAGACTTTGGCAGACATCTGAAAAAGTCAGTATGTGAGCAGTACTGTACGCCAAATTAGCCTATTCCTCACGCATACGCTTCAATTCGCGATCAAAATTGCCTAAAAACTCTGCTCTCTTCTCCCAGGTATCGCCTCCAGTACACCCTTTTTTGGGGTTTATGCACTCAGGGTCGTTAACACGGTTACAAACAAGGCCTGCAAGGTCTAGTTCGTTCCCTTTGGATCCAGTTTTCCAGTGGTGGATACCGTTTAACCATGTTGCGCCGCAACGAGAACACTCTTTACGTTCTAGCTTGAGGTCTGACAGCTCCCGGTCATCCATATCAAACTAAAAATACGGTGTGCCACATATACTTTGGCACCTAAATGTCTTCAATGTGCTAAAAATTTCTTTAAGAAGACAAAAGAAGATAAAAAAAAGAGCTCAAGGATTGCTCCCTAAGCTCCTCCCTCTCTTTGATCGGAGCGTCTCCACGCTCAGCACAAGGCTAGGACGGCTCAGTCGCTTGTCAACACAAAAAAAACCCCTCCCGAAGGAGGGGCTCCGTGGTTTCGCAAGGAAACCTTATCAGGAAGGAGAGGTCGAGGTGTAGATCTGCGACTCGATGACACCATCGGGCTGCAGAGCGACGTCCTGACGCTCGGGGGGTTCGTCGGGAACGATCCAGCAGACTTCGCAGATAGCGAGAGCCTTGTCTTCGCCGGACAGTTTGCCAGCGGAGGCACGAGGATCGTACACACCGGAACCCTGGAAGATACCGGAGGCGGCTTGGCTGCTGGAAGCGAACAGTTTCCACTGAGTCTCGGAACCCAGAGCAGACAGGCTGCTGGAGTCGATGATGTTGGTGGAAGCGGTGCTGCCGTTAGGAATGCGGCTGGTGGCGCCGGTAACAGAAGTACCGAACTGACCAGACACAACAGTGCCGTCGACCTTCAGACCTTCGCCCACAGCGGGGATCAGGGTCAGGGTGGGGGTGGCGGAACCACCGGCAACGCCGGAGCTCACCACGTCGCCGCCGTCAACACGCAGGGAAGCGCGATAGACGTAAGCGCCAGCGGGGGCCTTGATGCCGTCGGTGATATCAGCCCGGACATCCTTGTGGAAGTCGGGAGAGGGAACGATGACGGAGCCGTTCAGGAAGGGCTGTTCGGCGCTGTTCTGACCCGAACCATAAGGACGGGTGTAGTAGGACAGCTGGTTGGTGGAACCGAGAGCTTGGAAGCTCAGGTCCACATAACCGACAGCCTGCTGGGCAATCCAGCCGGGACGGAAGACCACGCCCACGGGGCCACCAACGGGCTGGTTGGTGTAGCTCGTTTGAACGCCATTGGCGTTCTCGAACTGCATGGTTTTTTCTTCGTGCCAGTAACGAAGAACGTTGGTGTAGTTGCCAGGATAAATCTTGGCAACGTGCAACTGGTTAGAGTTAATCGCCATTGTTAGTTACCTCCTCAAGCGTCGAAAGAGTAACCAACGGTGACGAAGTCAGCGTTCAGAAGTTCGAAACCTGCGTACAGGCTCCAAATCATCATGATGAAGCGGCTGAAGTCGTCGTTGTTGTTCAGGAGAACCTGAGCATTGTTGCCACCGATACCAACGCCGGTCGACTGAGGACCGAAGAAGATACCAACTGCTGCGTTGTAGTCAGCGGTGGTGCCACCGATGGTTGCGCTCTGGGTTTGGGTAGGCATGTTGGTGCTTTCGAAGAAGCGCACGCCTTCAAACACGAAGCCGGTGGGCATGATCGGTTCACCAGCCACGAAGGTGGCTTGACCGAAGCCCTGACCCATGTACAGCGCAGCGTTGGGCTGCATGCCGGACATGAGGGGATTGATTTGACCGTTGCCAGGATAACGAGCAACTTCGCGGAAGTCGCTGTTCTGACGCAGGTGCATCAGGAAGGTGGGATCGCAAACGCAGCGATAGAAACCATCCTGGAAGGTGGGGGTGTTCCGCTTACGCAGAGACTTGACCACGCGGAGGAGGTCGTCCTTGACGTCGAACTTAGCTTGCTCGGCGTTGGTGTAAGTCAGAGCACCGGTAGCCAGATCGCCGGGGAAGTAGTAACCACCCTGGGAATCAGAAGCTTGACCCTTAGAAACAGCTTTCAGGAGTTCGTTGATGAACACCCGATCGCGCCACCGACGGTAGTCATCCAGCAGAGTCAGGCTGCCGATGGACTGGTGGAAGGTGGTGAGGTTGCCGGTGTCCAGCAGAAGACGCTGGGCAGTGATCAGAGTCTCGCGAGCGATCTTAAAGGTGCTCGGCTGAGTCGGATCAGACGGGTCGGCAGGTCCGGTGTACTCCTTAAGAGTAACCAGAACCTTATCTTTCACGATATTGCGGCTGTTAGCAGTACCGATGGTCTGCTCAGCGGTGCGCTCGCGAGATTCCTTGGAGCCGGGGTTACCGAAGAAGCGGTAACGATCCAGTTGTACAGTCTGGCCGGGCTGTTTCGAAAAATCGTGAACAACCACAGGCTCCGCAGCCATCTCAACGATGTATGCGGGGTGCGGACGGTACAGTTCAGCACCAAGAATCTTCGGAAAATCATTATCGATGAACATCGATAATATCCAGAAGAAACTACAAAGATAATCTTAAAGCATCAGCAGAGCTATAAACCTAAGATTGTCGCGTTCTTAGAGGTTAAATTTTAGTGCCGGGGCTAAAAGTTCTCACCATATTGCGTACACCTTCACCAAGCACACCATATATTGAGCCGTAATTTGGAACGTAACGCGTGGATTTACCTCTATAACTAAATCTTGTTACAGCGCTCATCTGACCTGGCACCGAGCTCCGGACAGCCTCAGCGTATGTACGGCAGTAGGCGGGGTAGTTGTACTCCCACGCTGCTCTAGATCCGGATGTGTCGTTTGTGGGGTTAGTAAGAATAGGTGTTCTAACCCTCTCAAAAGAGCCGGGACCTCCCGTGATCCCTCCTTCTATGCTGCTGTTGCTAGAGGGAGTTTGAAACGGAGCGTAATTTTGATTGTCGGGAACTGAAGCACCGAACCAGGTGTACGCTCCAAAATTCCTCAGACCAGGTTGAGGACCTAGCGCCGTCTGGACGTTGCTGTTTGCTGTGTGGTAGAGACCTTGAGCTCTGAAGCCCAAGTAGCTATCCAGCAAACCAGAAGCGTGTGGGTTGCTATTTGAATAATCTGTCCAATAACCCGAGACAGCTGGGGGGACTGCTCTCCATTCCGTATTTAGATAACCACTACTGTTCGGGGGACCCACTGGGATTCGACCGAAGTCAGCCCCTTGAAGATCCACCCCTACCCAAGTTTGTTGTACGCCACTAGGAGGTACATAACCGCTAGAAACTACTAGGTAAGTGTTGGTCAGATTTAAATCACTACCCGTCCTTTGCGGACCCGATTGAATCGGGTGATATAAATTCTTGTCGTATTTCCAATTAGTTTGTGGAGTGTAGACCATCGCTTTATTCCCGATGAGTCTATTTTAATGCCCTAAAATTTATAAAGATTAGAAGGGCCGATGCAGCTACCGTCTGGAGAAGCCTTTTCGATGTTCATCGAAGACCCTGAAATCTGTGTAGCTTCTTCCTCAGGATCCATTACTGATATTCTTGCGCACCCTCAAAGAGTTAAAAGATTTATCCCCTACGTAGTTAAGACGGTACTAGCTGGTTATCTGCTGGCGACTTTTGTGAGCCCAGCTGTAGCTGAGAAATTTAAGCTCACAAAAAAAGAGGCATTAGCTGCCTCCTTTGTCTGCGGTTATGCAGGAGTACGTCTCCTCAACAGTTTAGAAAAACTGGCAGAGGAAGAAATTAAAAAAAGAATTTCAGGTCGAGCTCACTCGATCACCACGGACTCATCGAACGACGAGCTCTCCTGAGTGTCTTGTACAGGTTCCTGCACAGGTTGCTCGGAAGCAGGGGCTTTGGGCGCCTCGACAGGAGCCTTTCGACGAACATCACCTAAAGCTCGCATAGTCTCTTAGTTGCTTCTAAAAGACTAGCAATAAAAAACCCTCCCGAAGGAGGGTCGGAGCGATATCCCGGTGAAAGTCTATCAGGCAGCGTCCATGAAGAGGAGCTTGCTACGCAGAGCCTCGGGACCCATGGAGCTCAGATAACGCCAGGCGTTCTCGGGGCTGCGGTTCATCACGTCGCTGAACTGCTCCCACTGACCCTGAGGAGCAACACCCTGCTGAGTTCCGCCAGCATTAGCGGGAGGAGCAGGCATGTCGTAGTTCTGCTGATAAGCCTGTTGCTGAGGAGAAGCAGCTGCAGGAGTATCAATGTCCACGGGGACAACCTCGGTGAAGAAACGATCGGTGTAATCGGCCAAGGTGTCAGGATTAGTCAGGATGGTCTGCATAGCGTTATGCCGACCGCCCAGATCATCCATCGCGGTGGCTTGCTGAATCAGCATGTCCTCGAGAGCACATGCGTACTGATTCAGGATGCCGGGAGCCTCGATACCGAAGTGATCAACGACGGCGCGAGTTGCGTCGCTGATTTGACTGACGTCGCTCGTCTGGGCCGTAGAAGCCTGAGAGGAAGCTTGGGTCTGTGAGGCGTTGGTAAACGAGGTCGGCGCTGCCTGCTGCGCCTGGTAAGCCCAGGGTTGGGCCTGTAAATTCAGCTCGGTCTGTTGAGTACCCTGAGTTCCAGCCGTCTGGGAGGGATACTGTGGTGCCTGGCTGAGGGATTGAGAGTTGACCTGCTGCAGCACCCGCTCCAGCGAACCCATCGCTGCTTCCCAAGGATTGCTGCTCGGGGAGGAGTTGAACGTTGACGGGCTGGACTGGTTGCTGATAGAAGGGTCCGTAGCCGGTGCCACCTGCGACGGCGGTTGGGCTGTAGGAACCGAAGCTACCGCCGGGGTAGCTGTTTGCGCCACCCATTGCGGGAAGGCGGTTGAGCCCTGGTCCGAGGTTACCGCCGGGGCTGCCGCCGGGGAGACCGGGCTCGGGGTCGAAGCTTGGATCTGCTGGCTCATAGCTACCCGAGTAGGTTAATTCTTCCGCTAGGTGGTCAAACGTCCTATAAAGGAGCGGAGTGATATTCAGTCTAGGATCTGCCGCAAGCGGTTGGTTAGGCGCAAGCGGATGTGGAGACTGCAACATCTGGGATAATAATACCAGAAATTGTTGCATCGCAGATTGAGTTTGTTGGATCATGCGGAAGGGGAAACCCTTCAGCATTTCCGCTATCTCAGAATCAGTTTTATCGGGGAAAAGATACTTCATGGCCTCTAGGCTGTCTACACCTAGTTCCTGCATGTTGCGGACGACCATGGATTTTTGAAGTACGTCATAAGACGTATCTTCATAAACATCACCCTGATATCGATAGGAAACCTCTCGGTCTCCGTCTTCAGGTAAACCGACAACGCCACGTGGGACTTTGTTCTCGGCTACTGCTTTTTTAATTTCTTCGTCGAGTTTGCTTTCGAATTTAAGGACAGCTCGCTTGTACTTCTCGATTGACTCAGGAGTCTCTTCTTTAGGTGGGTTAGGTTCCTTCATTCCGGAAGCCAAAATGAAAGATTCTCTGAAGATAGTTTCCTGGTGATAGATCATCATCTCCAGGAGACGATTAAACCCATAGGTCAGGAAGCTTTTGTTCTTCCGCATGGCCGTGGCCTGAGCACGACCCATCAACCCTTTAATCTCCGTGGCAGTTGCGCCTGCGGAGATCGATATTTCGTCTACCCCGCCAAGGGCGGTGCGAATCTCCTCCCGAAGGAGAAGGGTATAACGGTTCATATCCCCGTTAACCGGGTCAGGCGTCATATAGCCCACACGGTCAGAGGGCTCCACGTTCGCGATAATCCGGGGAACGCGAAGACCCGAGCCCATCCCTCCACCAAAGGGCTCACTGACCCGAGTGGAAGGGCTGTCTACACCAGCAAAGCCACTCTGGCTGCTGATCGTGGGCCTGAAGGACGACTGAGTATCGTTAGCTTCGACCAGATCACTACGTGGACGAGAGCTAATCAGAGTCGGGTTACCAAAGAACTCAATGTTCTTGGCAATATTCCGAGTGAGTTGATCATGAAGCACAATCTGCTCCATGAAGGGATCAAACTCACCCTCCCCCTCAGTTCCGCTGGCGTTCGGTTTGTTTAGAACCTCTACAGCAGGTATAAAACCAAGCGTGTTTGGTCGTTTCTTAGCAGGAGTTAGAACAGCACCTGGTTCAAGATCAAAACTAAGCTCGGTATCAGTCTCTACTTCACTAATCTCATCTGCTGTGATCGACAGACGAACGTAGCGCTTGTTCTGACCGTAGCTGTTGCTAGGTAAACCTAAGTTTGCGTTCTTTACCTTGTAACTGTAAATGATGATGACTTCTTCAACATCACCATTTACGTCATGGTACACACGGTACTGATTCTTATTGAAGAAGTAGATCTGATACTTCAGCTTCGGATCAGGCCTGAAGTAAAAGAGTCCGCAACCGTCAATAAGAAAGTTACGAATGATCGAAGGAAAACGAATATCAAGCTTATTAAGCTTAATAACGTCCTCTAAAAAGCGTGTACGACTTCTATAAGTGTCTTGGTCACAATAAAACGTCAGACCCTTCTTCATCATGAGAAGAGTCATCTGCTGCAAGTGGCTCAGCACAACCATCGTTGCCGATTGATTGCTCCGATCCTGAGTGCGCGAAGCTTCCAGAATCTCGTTGAACCTATTTCTGCTTTCGGTCGAGGCGGAAGGCATTCACTGCTGCGGGCTAAAAACCCGAAATAAAATTACTTAGAGGACTTCATCTCTTTGTGCTTACGGGATTTATCCCGAGCACGCATGCGTTTCTCAGAATTACCACGCAGCTCTTCGCCGCTGGGAGCCTTAGTCTCTTCCTGCTTTTCCTTAAAACGCGCTAAGACTTCAGATGGCATTTTATCGGACATCGGGCAACAGATAATTCTTTACTCTCTCCAGTTTAACCAGTTCTTTCGGGAGATTTTCAACAGGGTACGAAGTCAGTAAATGATCTTCCCGACCGAGCATATCGGTGTTGCCTTCTTCGGGTTCGAACTCGTCACACAGCTTCTGAACCTCAGGGCGATCCCAGATGTAATACTCGGCGATCGACCTTAGCTTCAGCTTCCGCTTGTCGGAATCGCCCATCCAAGAGAAATGCCAACCAGCGTCACGATCCCCGAAGTACCTGTTTGCCTGCGTGGTACGCATGGAGGACAAAGTTCCGAAATCCTTGAGCTTGCCCACGGTGCTGACGACCCCGCAACGCCAGTCAAAAAGCTCACCCTCAGGAGAAACAAGCTGACGATCGGCACGTCCGTAATGCATAGACATACTTAAACGCACAACATTCTCTTTCTCCTCCTCGACAACCTCCAGAAGCTCTTGAAACTTCTCTGGGTTAGCAATCTCGTCGCAGTCAGAACAAATAAAGACTGTGTCATCAGGCATCATATGCAGCCCGACTCCCAAAGCATCGCGCTGACCACGTTCGCGGATCCAGGGATCAGGGGCTTCCTCGATGGTGGGGAGCTCCACGTGAAGAACCTGAATTTTTTCCTCAGGAAGACCGAGTTCCCGAATGGTCTCTAAGCAAGTGAATTCCTTATCTTCGCCTCTATGAGTACGGTTGGCGTCTGTGATCAAAAAACCGTCGACGTGATCTTCAAGCGTGCGGATACGCAGCTCAAGAATCTCACGTTCGTTGAAGTAAGGAAAACAATCTATGAGCATGCGAACCAGAAGACTCTGGCAGCATATTAACTCACTCTCGTGATTTTATGTATTCGGCAACCCGACGCTTAGCCCGTGCCAAAACATTTCCACGGTCATCACCCATATCGACAGGAGTACCATTGGGTACACCGTCAGAATACTCAGTAGGAGGAATCGGCGCTTGAGGCGTCGGCTCACCGATAAGGCTGTACGCCTCCTGCTCCTCCGAGTCCGCAAACGCCTCATCGGAGTACATATCCGCACGTCGTTGCCGCTCAGACGCATCAATCTGTTTACGGTACGCCTGAGAGAAGTCAGTAGCGGCATTCAGATAAGGGTTCATTAGAACAGTACAGCTGCGGAACTAACGGTGCCACCACTAATGGCTGTGCAAGCCAAGTTAACCAAAGACGGCGCGGTGGCCGAGAACTGAACATACTGACCAGGACCGTCAGAGAGTTCCAGATAAACTGTGCTGCTGGAGGTGGCGTTCAGGTAGACGCCACGGCAAGTCGGAAAACGGACTTCGCCGTCAGACGGTTGCCAAGAAATTCCGCTTCCGTAAGGGAGCACAGAAGTCTGCCCAAAGACAGAACCAAAAGCGCGAATATCCATAGTAAAAGAGCTCCAATTTAAGTTTAACTCTCCTCCTCAGAAATTTCGATTAATTTCTGGAGATACCACGCGCATTTCTTGAGATCCTCAACACCATTTTTAAAGTCTGTACGCCAAAGGTATTTCAAACAGGCTCCCTTACAGTAAGCGCGTAAGCCTTCCTTACCTAAGGCGGCTTCCATAGCATCAATGCACTCAATACTGCCCTGCGTGTAGTGCATAGGGTGGTTCACATTATCGTCAAACGACATTGTCTTGCGTGGCGTTAGGTCATCAATCTCGTTAAAGATAAAACGGTCTTCCTCAAAAAGCATCAGACTGCAAGAAACTCAGAAATATCTAGCAAAATTTCGCCTTTTGCGCTGAGCTCTTTGCTGTACTTGTTGTCTAAATGCTCGACCAGACCGCAGGGGGCGATCTGCACACGACCTTCGCATCGAACTAGAGGCACGACCCGTCGATGCTCCTGCTTAGGTGCGAGGTTCTCAAAAATTGTCCCCATCGTGCTCCGATCGGCAATTGGCCAGCACCTGTGCTTAGTTAAAGAAAAGCTTTTAGTGGGATCGCAACTATCTGACTTTATGTACTCTTCAGCCATCTGTTGGTCAAGAATCATCATTCCGGTATACGGATTTCCGAGAGACGCGAAACCTATAAATTCAGACCCAGGCGTTAAGTAGGTTTTGACCTCGAAGGGACGGTCGCCCCAAACACTGGGAGTGGGCTTACTTAAATTCCACTTCCAATGGTTATCGAAAGGTACGAACTTATCCTCGAACCGCTCAAACCGACAGAAACCAGGCTCCAGGTTCAGACTCTTCAAACGGTCTTTCCAGTTGTACCAATAAACAAAGTTCTCGCTAGATAAAAGCATATCGTTCTCACTATAAATATAGAAGTCATACGCTCTAGCCTCTACAGCTTTTTTAAGAAGATCCTTATGACTCCATGTAAGATAAAAACCAGTGTATACTTCCGGAGCTATAATAACGTTTAAACTTAGACCCTTCACGTTTGCTTCTAAGAGCTCAAGAAGGGGACCCTCGTCTTCACGGTGCTCATAATCAATAAAAATAAAGACCTCCTTTCGACCGGGAAGCTCCCCGTACCCACGAAGAACCGCGAGAAGAGGATCAAAACGATTTAAAGGGTTATGGGCTGTAATGGCTATAAAGTACTTAGAAGAGTACAGCAGTGCGTTAGAGCAGGAGGAAATATCCATTATCAATACTCCATCTCGAAATTACCGCGACGCTGCAGATAGGTAATTACCCAGGTATACGCATCGAGTAGGTCATCGTGGGAGGTCGCACCGATATTTATTAACTGATCGAAGAGAGCATCAAACTTACGGAAACGATTAAACGTCACCTTTTTATTTTCTAATAAGCCAAGGGTACCTCTGAAGCGAGCGATCTTATCGCCACGGAAACCCTTCGCTTCGTGGATATGAATGTTCCCCAAACCTCTCTCACTCAATAAAATCCGCCTCAAGTCCGCCGCTAAAGAAGCTTGATAAGCAACTGATTCGACAACAAGAGTGCATGTGGAGTACGTGGGGAAGTATTCGCCCTCACTGTTTTCCTGTAGGATTCCCCACTCGACGAGCATTTTGCAGAGTAGATCGATTTTTTCCAGGTTTCCGATCGATCTAACCTGGTGAGCATCGATAACGTAGTACTTGTCTTTGAGACGACCGGCTAGGACAAAAGCGGTATAGTCCGACGTTTCGTTCTTACTAGCCGAAAGATCAATACCTACGGCGAGACTGTCGAACTCGGTAACGACGTCACCTTTAATCAGAAGATCCGGAGACAAGACCAAGTCGGAAGTCATCACCGGCTGTTGCTGATACTGGAAGGCAAAAGCAACTGGATCGAGTTCTTTCTGTCCTTGTAGATAGTCAACACTCCACTGTTCCGGCCAATAACTCTCGGGGTCACCTTTATCGTCGTAAGTTAAAGCCTCTTGCGTTACCTGCTTCCACCCCTTCTGAGGCACGAACATCGTCTTGTGGATATCAAGTGGGTGGAATCGAGTCCCAAGACAGATAGCTCTCCCTCCTTCAAAAATAATGGGAGCGATAACTGAACTCCAGTTGTTGTTCATCTCCTCCCTAATGGTTGGGTTCTTGATGTCGGTGCTCGACTTAATAGGGTCATCGACGATCACAAGGTGGGCACGCTTAGACGTAATCGAACCTCTCAGCCCAGCAGCACGAAGGGTAAATTCTTCGTCGCCCACACGGCTGATCCCTGCGTAGTCAAAGTCAATACTCCAGCCGATGTCCGACTGCATACCAGAGCGGAGCTGGACTTTCGGAAAAATCTTTTTATAAGAAGACGAGTCGATAATTTGTTTGATGATTCGACTCTTGGGGATTGCCGTCGCGATGTTGTAGGAACAGTAGATAATCTGTAGAGGCAGACCAGCTGTCGTATGCCGCCCAATGATCCAGGCGGTGAACATGTTGAGCACCGTGGACTTTGCACTACCTCGAGGTGCAAGGATATCAAGATTAGGCCCAGCAATGTCTATTAAGTATCTATTGCTCTCGCCAGTCACTAAATGCTGATGCCACTCCAGCATATGCTTTGCCGGAGCCTTATCCATAACAGTACAGAAAGTAGGGAAGTCATCTGCTGCTCTAGAAAATATCGAACTTAGCTCTTGTACGTCGGAATCCACAGCCTTAGCTGCGCGTAACTTGAGCGCACGACGGTAAGCAAATGATTCTCTACTCGGCATGCGATTTAAAACAATGTCTGTATACTAATAGCCAGATTCTACCGCTAAATGGCAAAGATTCTCTGGTACGGGGACATCCTCTCGAATACTGGATTTGCTCGTGTAACACACAGTATTCTGGAGCACCTCGCAAAAAATAATGAGATCGTTGCGTTTGGTATTAACTACAGTGGTGACCCTCATGATCTACCCTTTAAGGTCTACCCAGCTGGAGCCCTGAATCCGAGCGACCGTTTTGGGATCGGGCGACTACCTCAAGTCGTAGAGGAAGAGAAACCGGATTTCATTATCTGCTTAAACGATATCTGGATCGTAAACCAAGTCTGGGAGCGCATTCATTTACTGAAAGCACAGCATAAGTTTAAGTTCATAGCTTACTTCCCAATTGACTCTGAGTGGTATATCGAGAGCCACTTGCGCTACATCAAGGACTGGGATTTCGCGATCACATTCACGATCGAACAAGCCCAGCGCTTGATCAGGCAAGGTGTCGAGCCCAAACTGCTTGGCGTAATTCCCCACGGTTTAGATACCTCAAAATTCTTCCCGATGGAACGGGATGAAGCGCGTAGACAGCTCGGATTACCTCTAGATAAGTTCATCGTTCTTAATGCAAATAGAAACCAGCCTCGTAAGCAGATCGATCTAACCATCAAGGCCTTCGCGCAATTCGCGAAGGATAAGGAAGACGCGATGCTTTACCTCCATATGAGCGAAAAGGATCTCGGTTGGGACGTCCGAGCGCTGTTTGAGGCAGAGATGAAGAAACAGGGTCTTGACTCGAATGGCCGATTAATCATGACGTCAAACAACATCAACTATATGGATGCTCCACCCGACGAGCTGCTAAACAAAATCTATAACGCAAGTGACGTTGGAATTAATACAGCAAATGGAGAAGGCTGGGGATTAGTACCCTTTGAGCATGCTTCATGCAAACGCCCCTTGGTTCTCCCAGACCACACGTCGTTTGCTGATATCTGGCGGAACAAAACCCCACTAGCGCGTGTCGCAGCCTGGATTTACGACAAAGATCTCGGTTTGGAGCGAGGCATCGTGGACACGAATCACGCAGCGGAGCTTCTTACCGAACTCTATGAAGACGAAACGTACCGCAAGCACACCGCTGAGTCTTGCTATGAGGTGACGAAAAACCCCTCGTATCGCTGGGACAAAATCTCTGAAGGTTTTCAGACAGCCATGGAGGAGCTGAGCAAATGAGTCTTCAATTTCATCGCTACCGCACGTACCACGAGCGTGCCGTCCGCAAAGTCCATCTCCCGACAAAGTCTGGATTTCCTTCTGTCTACGTACAAGCTCAGGAAATCGGCGGCGAATTCACTCGCATACTTTATGGTCTCCCACCGACCTCAGTAGCTAACTTCAGCCCCTGCATTCTTAAGCACAAGGGGTCGACCCTTATCGCGTGGCGATCTCAGCCGGAGCCCTTCGTGTTCAGGCACGACATGAAGTACTTCTACTACAACAACACCCCTACTGATATTTATGTAGGGGAGATGATCAATGACGAGACGATCGTTGCAGGACAAAAGCTCAGGGAATCAAAGCACAGACTCAGCTATGAAGACCCCCGGATTTTTATCTCTCCCGACGACAGCCTTCACTGTCAGTTTGTAACGAGTAGCTACGCCACCAAGTGGGACTCTTCAAGCCACAAACTGGTTAAGAGTCCAAAGATCTGCACAGGTGTCATCAACGAATACGGGCACCTGACGGATTGCTACTTCCCTCCTATCGGAAAAAACCTAGAGGATGGGCAGGCGGAGAAAAACTGGTGCTTTTACTCTGATGGGGACGAGTTAAAACTTCTTTACTCAACAGTACCTATCGTCATCAAGAGTCCAGGAAAACCGGACAAGGTAATCGACCCAAGCTGTCTTAAAGAAGTTACTGCGGGTCACCCGACTTTCAACTCCACGGCTCCTGTGAAGTTGGGCGACGAATGGCTAGTTTTTTACCATTGGAAGTACATGGTTCAAGAGCTAGACCGTAGACCCTACCTTTTGTACGCCTTAAGTGCTTACACCCTGGACGAGGACCAAACGAAGATAGTTCGCATGATGGATGAGCCGCTCTTTGTCGGCTCCACTAACGATGACCTGATTACGTGGTCGGACCCTGTTGGCAACGATATCTCTAATCAACCAGCGTGTGTCCTCCCATTCGGCTGCTTTATTGAAGACGAACAAGAGCTGGTAATGTCGCTTGGTGTTAATGATTCCTTTATGGGTATCTTCAGAACACCCGTGTTAAACGTGCTAAGTTTAATGCGGCGTGTTTAATTGAAGCCAAGGGTTGAATACGCTAGAAGGGGGCTTTCGAGCCCCCTTTTTTAATTCTTCTCTTCGCGTTCAATAACCGACCAAACAATTAGAGAAGCTTCTTCCAGCAGAGCACTCATAGTCGGTTGATCCTCGAAACTATTTACGAGCTCACGCAAGCAGCGATCCGCGCCTGCAAGCAATAAGCCACGGCGGTCCAGACCGTCAGTCAACTGACGAACAGCTTGGATATGAGAACGAAGTTCCTTCTGAAGGACAGCGATCTTGGTAGCTGCCGTCGCGTGGTCCAACATGCCCGTTAAGGTCATCTGGCGGACATTGCCTAAATCGATTTTCAGAGCGTCGATCTCGATCAATAGATCTTTACGAAGATCGGCTTTGGGGTAACGCTCCTGAATAAACGCCGTCAGATCGGATATCGAGCCGTCAAACCCAGGCTTTAAGAACCTCGCGAAAAGGAACGCCTCGATATCGCTGGTCGAGTTTTTCGCGTAGTACGTGAACGCGTCACGTTGCGACTTACTTAAAGAATCCAACCACGCTGCGACGGTGGTCGAATCACCAACTTTTGATTGGATCATGCAAAGAAGCGCGTACCAGCCAGGGCTTGGCTAGCACCATAGCGCTTCAGTGCAAGCTGACCCTTAGTTTGACCTTTGATAGTTGCGAGGTCGCTGAGGGTTTTTGCTTGCTGCAATTTCAGACCACTCTCGAGAGCCTGAGCGCCGAGTGCCAAACTACCCTCAGTTTTAGCTCGAGTGCTGAAGACATCTGCAAGAGTATCGGACTGTTTCTGAGCAACAGCGGCCCTGGTCTGCTCCTGAAGAGATTTAAGGCCTAAGTTTGTGCCCGCCAGGCTTTGAGCTAATTGATTCTCACCAGCTAAAGCTGCAGAACCGGCTTGACCGAGGAACTGAGGACCAGCTAACTCGGTGGCAGTACGTGCGTTAGCTAAGTTCTTAAGAGTATCAATACCCGCGCCAGCTGCACCCGTGGTGACAGCAGCTTGAGCCGTAGTTGCCTTCTCAGCGCGATTTAGGGCTTCTTTCAGGACGCCCAACTGAGCGTTAGCAATAGTAGAACCCTCGAGACCGAGAGCACCTCCAAGAGAACCCTGTAGCACTGCGAGCCCGTTCATGGCTGCAGTGAGAGGGTTATTCAGCTGAGCGGCCAAAGCGCCATACTGCGAGTAGTAGTCAGAAGATGAGGAGCCTCCTCCCCCGCCGCCGAATAGGCCATCTAAAAGACTACTGGCGGCGCCAGCCCCAACTCCGGTTAAAAGCGTTCCAGCAATAGCAGGAAGAACCATGATCAGTACAGAGCCTTGATCGGTGAATAAGCACGAGCAGCACTCGCACCTGCGGAAGCCATGCCCTGAAGAACATTAGGGTTAGGCATACCCAGCGTTGCACTGAGGCTCATCATGCCCACAGCAAGCTGGGTGTCGCGGTCGATCTGTTTCTGAGTGATGTTCGACCAGGCGTTAATAGTGTCGCGCTCAAGAGCTCGCTGAGTCAGCTCACGCGTCTGCTCCATCGCCGCTTGGTTAGCGGCTTTTACTTGACGCGCATAAAGATCAGCGTCAATGTCAGCTCTTCGCTGAAGTATTACCGGGTCAACCGACTGCTCGAGCAGATCTCGGAGAATATTTAAATACTGCTCTTGAGCCCCAAAGGTTCCGGTCTGAGCCTGTCCTCGTTGCTGTTGACCAGCTTGTTCTGCTTGTTGCGTGCGCTGTTGGCCCTTAGCAGCCGCCTCCTCCGCTTCCTTGGCCCTCTGCTCCTGTTCCCTGGCCAGCTTTTCGGCTTCTGTAGTAACCGGAGTTTGGGCTTGCTGCCCAGCCATTTTTTGGGCTAACCGATTAATTTCACCAGGAGCCTCAAAAGGCTTGGTCAACCTTCCAAAAATTTGAGGAAGAGCTCGAAGTGCCCGTCCTTCTGCAGTATCAAAAAATGAAGTCGACATCTTCTCTATTTCCCTGTTCCAATTGTACTAAGAGATTGTTGGAAATCAGGGCGTGCGAGATAGCTACGCAGGAATTCTTGAGCTGCTCCGCCGGTTGCCGTCGCTTGAGTCCCCGCCATCTGAGCAAGAGCGGGAATGATCTGGGCTGAGGCGTTGATTTCTGCCA
>Ga0208162_1000096_pt1 | contig 43833 bp, 54 predicted proteins | sample CB_VirMetaG_4_FD_184539 | JGI IMG/M metagenome (GOLD analysis project Ga0208162, IMG submission 184539) | Freshwater to marine saline gradient viral communities from Chesapeake Bay - CB_1508_1M Viral MetaG (SPAdes) (version 4) | ecosystem: Environmental > Aquatic > Marine > Coastal | place: USA... | reverse complement strand
GACTTGATGTTTTTTGTTTCTTTCATAGGGTTTAGTTTACCCGTTAATTCTTCATAATATGGATTCAATTCGCCAGTTTGCGGGTCATGCGTTGGTATCTTTTCTGTATTTTGTTTAAATATTTGTCTGTATGCGTCTTCTCTATCGCCCATCTTGCTCCTTGATATATTTTATATATTCATCCCATAAATCATGTAATGATTCTAGTTCCTTTTTTGTAAGTTTCGTTTTAGTACTTGTATATATCTGTTTGAGCCATTGCCAAATTTCATATGAATGATTTAAATCAGTTTTGACATAAACATCATACATCCATTGTTCTAATTTTGCAATTGCTAACCTTCGTTTTACAGTAAATTCACGATCAGACATTTGTTTTAGTCAATAGTCTTCTTATAAATGTTTCTGTAGTTTCTTCTTAATTCATTATCATCTAGCCCAAAACCATATACCCAACTGTCATCAATTTCGACGCCAAAAAAGTCAATTAAACTTCTAGTATCCGATTCTCGCTTTATTAATGATACAACATAAATTCGAGCTGCACCATTTTCTGCTAAAAATTCTTTTAGATGCTCTACAGTTTCGCCGGTATCAACAATATCTTCAACAATGTATACATCTCTGCCGGTAACATCAATTTTAGGTGGACATGTAATTTGTGGTTGATTTTTTAAGTCTGGACCGGCAGGGTAACTTGATACTCTGCAAAAATCTACATAACATTCAATATGTAGCTTGCGAACAAGTTCTGAAGTAAACATGAATGCCCCATTGAGTACTCCTAAAATAACTGGAGTGTCTGTAACTATGTTTTTTCTGCTTGAAGCAATTTGACGAGCGACCCTGTCAATGCCTCGGTCAATTTGATACTCTGCTATGAGTATTTCATCATCTTGATAATCTGCCATTTGCAATAATTTTATATATTCCGTAAATGTTTATTCCGATAATAACTAAACTCAGAACCATATGGCTCCAGTTTTCAATAAATACATCATATGTAATCCATATGACGTCGCCAGCAATCCATGTTGTCATTGCTAAACGGTGCCGTAAATTTGAATTAGCCCAATAACCAATTAGTACTAATACAGTTCCAACCCATCCTAAAATTTCAATCATTCAATATAGTTTTACGAGCTTGTTCGTTTGCTGAATTGATTGCATCTTGTGTCATCATTTTGTCAGCCCCTGTAACAGTAGATGTCCAATAACCGCCAGGAAATGGAAGAACATATTGAGTAGTTTCCATTAATGACATTGCTTCTTCAACCGTAATGTGCTTTTCGTCAAGCAGTCTCTGAATAATCTCTTGTTTCGTTTTCATCTTGGTCCTCATTTTGATATGCGGCTGGAGAAGGCAGTCCGCTGTAATAACAATATTCTTTGTCTAACTGTTCTGGATGCAACACATCAATTCCTTGATCTAGTTGTTCTTCAATCCAACGTTTAATTCGACTCATCTCTTTTATTTATAATATAATAAAAAAGAATGCGTTATCCAAGATGTTCAATTTTATATTTTGCAGAATAAATAAGTTCAGACACAGTGTCTACTTGATTTTGAATGTAGGTGTCTTTAAATTTAGGTTGTATTGACTCAACCATCTTTCCTAGAGATTCAAAGTATTTGATGAGTTGGTCTTTGTCTTGATATGCTTCTAATTTAAAGTTATCATAATTTTCAATGATTCCATTTTTACCTTGAAAGGTTTCTGCCAAACCATCAATTAAATCTACAATGCCTTCATAGTAAGCACCTAGTGCCATGTGTTCTGCATATGATTTTGTCTGTAAATGAAATACATGAGTTTGTGTTCTTGAATGCATCAAGTATGATAATAACTTTTCCATTTCTTTCATATCAAATATCCTATTTCTTATAAATATTGTAGAACTTTATTTTAACGTAGTATGCAGCACTAGAAATAGATGCTGCTAACATTGATATATTGAATAAATTTGGGTGCCAATGTTCACCACAAATTCCTAAGGCGTGTCTAATAAATTCTAACATAACTTTTTAATTAGAAAGTGGCATTTTTATACTCGAATGTGATTGATAATCTACTAACTTAAACATATCAACTTCTAATTTATCAAGTTCATAATCAAGAATACCAAGATGTATATCAATCTTAGGTAACTTCATTGGTTCTCTTATCAATTGTTCCTTAACCCCATCTATTTGATTTTTATAGATATGAGCATCTCCTAAATTAGCAATTAATTCATCAGGAACCATATTAACCATCTTAGCAAATATTTCTAGTAAGAGTGCATATGATGCGATATTAAACGGAAGACCGAGTGGTGTATCCACCGACCTCTGATTCCACATTAAAGAGATTGCTCGAGTTGGTATATTGTACTTATCAAATAATTTGTTCCACTCATTTTTATCTGTTGGCGGTGTGTCTTTATTTAATTGACTTAAAAGTTCAATGTGAGTATAAGATAATTTATAATATATATTTTTACGTTCTTCTGCACTCAACTCTCTCGTATAAACTTGAAATCCGTAATGACAAGGTGGAAGTACCATCTCATGTAATTCATCTACATTCCAAGCATTAACCATTAATCGTCTACTATCTGGATTTGTTTTAAGGTCATGAATTAGGTTTGTGATTTGGTCTGTATAATCATTAAACTGACCCCACTTTCTCCACTGCTTACCATAAATTGGACCTAAATCACCCCACTCTTCTGCAAACTCATCATTTGTTTTGATTAAATGAATAAACACATCTTTAGATAAGGGTCTTTCATCTTCTAATTTTTGGTCTATGTAATTACCATCTACGCATGTGTTTTCAGGTTTCCATTTTTTTAAATAGTTAGCATAGCAATCACCATTCCAAATGTTACATCCGTTATCAACCAAATACTTGATGTTGGTATCACCTCTCAAAAACCAAATCAGCTCAGTCACCATTGTTTTGAATGCCATTTTTTTAGTTGTAAGTAAAGGATAACCTTCACTCATTTTATGTCGTATCTGTCTACCAAATACTGAAATAGTGCCTGTTCCGGTTCTATCTGATTTTTCTACACCGTTATCAAGAATATCTCGAAGTAGTGATTGGTATTGTTTGTCTATTGTATTCATCCTTGATAAATTGCACTATTTTTTGAATGTTCCATGAATTCAACTTTACTTATTCTAACTCGGCCATCAGTTTCTTCTTGAACGAAATCATTCAATTTATCATAAACAAATTTTGCAAATCGTTCTGCGCCTGTTGCAGGAACAATTCTTAGTTGAACAACACCTCGACTATCCATATCTCTGAAACTTTGCAACTCAGGATCATCTTCAGCAACTACCAACGTATGATCAAACATATGATCCATCCAAGCTTTGGGAGTCATGCCGTCAATTGTTCCTTTAGCACGTTTCATGCCGCCAAAGTCCCAAACCCAATTACGTTCATCAAGATCTCCTTCGAACCATACTTTAAAACTTACACCATATCCGTGTAAAAATCTACAATGTGTTCCTTCAGCTCGCCATTGGCGGAATACTGTACTAAATCCGTCAAATACTTTTGTTGATTGAAATTTAGACATATTTATAACCTTTTATGATTGTTCCCACATATTAATATAACGACTTTTTGTTTGATTTCCAACCTGCCTCGCAACTTCTTGTCCATTTTTAAGCAAGACAACAGTTGGAATATTACGTACGTTGTATTGTGATGGCGTATTCGGATCTGAGTCTACGTCAATTTTTCGTACCTTGTATCCTTCTCTTTGCAATTCGTTCATTATTGGTCCTAATTGCAGGCAAGGACCGCACCATGTTGCCGAAAAATATAAAAATTCTTTCATTTTGTTTCCTTTTAAACGTAAAGAAGGGGGGGCAACGCCCCCCATTCAATTACTTGCTTTCTGATACAGATGCTTTTCTGTAATCAGTTACTAATTTTTTTAGTTCACCGATTGCTTTACGTGCTTCTGTCTGAGATTTTTTTGTTGTACCATTGTGTTGTTCAACAAATGTATCCCAATACGTTTCCATTGCTTCGAATAACTCCTGTTTTGACATAATTGTCTCCTTTTTTAATTAATATAACCTTTAATAAATTGATAAAATTCTGAACGAGCTGATCCATCTTCCATGAATGCTCCAGAAAGTTTTGCTGTTTTCATTGATGCGCCAACATGTTTTACACCTCTACATTGCACACAATTATGAGTTGCTTCGATCATTACAGCAACACCTTTATTGTCTGTAATCAACTCGTCTATTGCATGATGTATTGCTACTGTAAGTTGTTCTTGTATTGCACCTCTTCTTCCAAAATGTTCTACTACACGATTCAGTTTTGACAACCCAATCACGTTGCTATTAACATCTGGAATATATGCTACATGAACATTGCCCATGATAGTCTGATGATGATGTGAACACATTGAAGTAAGTGGAATTCCACCTTCAAATACAATGCCATCATACCCATCACTCGGAAATGATGTGATGTCTGACATTGGTTCGTAGCGGCCTTGCCATAAATCATTTACATATGCTTTTGCTACTCTCATTGGAGTATTAGATGAATTTGGGTCATCTTGCCATTTAACACCTAAAGCAGTCAAAAAGTTACCATAATGCTCTGCTGCTTTATCAATGATTACGGACTTTTCTTCATCTGTTAATCGGGCATCAGGTCCAAACATTGCTTGTTTTTCTGCCAATTGAGTTGAAATGCCATTGGCAAAGCCGGGCATAACTAATTCTAATCTATTTCTTTGCTTCTTTGTCATAACTTATACTGCTCTTGCTTTACCAAATAATTCAATATGTAAACGTGGTGTGAATCTCCAACCTCTATTGATTGCTGCTTCAATTGCCCAATAGCTTCTGTCAGCTAACATATCTGAAGATGTGCCTTCTGGCATCAATACTACATCATCTGCAGTCCATCCTGTTAAATGAGCTAAGAAGCCATTTTCAATCTCTTCAATATCTCCTGGATTTTGAACTACAAATTTAAGTTGAAAATCATTATCATAAAGTTTAGCAGCATCTATATACTTTTGAATTGTATCAATATTACGACGCTTAGATTCGTGCTTCTTAGCCCAATGTTCTGAATAGTCAATGCCTGTATTTTTCAAATTAGCTTCATGCGGTGTTGATGATGCTAACTTAGGTGACATAGACATTAAATTGGTATTTTGGGCTAATTCTCTTGAATATATAGTTGCATTACTTTCAATAGTTACATGAAACCTCAATGCTCTTAGTTTTGTAACTAATTCAATTACGGGTCGTTGCATTGTAGGTTCGCCGCCTGATACAACAACATAGTTCATTTTGCCTCGATTTGCTTGAACTAGTTTTACCACATCATCTACTTCCATTTTATTAGTTTCTGCATGATGTGATGAGTATGGCGTATCACAAGGTGATCCATTTCCATCAGCACCTACCCAAGCACAACGCAAATTGCACCCAGACGTTCTAATAAATAAGCACGATGTTCCTAAAAGTTTACCCTCACCTTGGACTGTACCAGGTGAAGATAATCCTGTGTCAAGTGCTCCTTCTAAAAGATTGCCATCTGCATCTTTAGTTATAGGGAACACTCCATTTTCGACTAGATTAATCTTCATGTCGTTTCCTCCTTTTTTAATTTATAATTGATCTTTGAATTCATTAATAATATCTCGTATAACTGTAATAGTAGTTCTATTACCTTGCAACCATTTCAAGTATGCCGTTCGTTTTTTTACGAGTGCTGTACATGTTTCATATTCTTCTAGATGTTCTCCAACATGAATCAGATAATCAATGAATTCAACTATAGTTTTTTTAAATTTGTCTACTGTAACTTCATTAAGCATATGAAGTCGGGCTGGCGGATGTTCATTCAACATGTTCACCATTTTGTCAAATACATGCGGTTCTACTGATTCAATTGGTATGAATTGTATCTCATCCATCGTAGCTACAAATGATATTAGTCTCTCTAATTACTACAAGTTTATCATCATCAACCATTATTTCAATTTGATTGCGAGGTTCATACATTACTCGATCGCCTTCTTCGAATGGCAATACTAGCTTTGTTTTATCGTCTTTTCGACCTAAACCTTTATGCATGATAACACCAGTCTTATATGATCTAGCATCATCTGAAGTCTCTACAATAATACCTGATTTAGTTTTTGTGTTCTTTTCTACATCAGGTTTGATAAAATAACGATCTTCGCCTACACGTTTGATTTCCATATAACTCCTTTTTTATATTATAATGATTTTATTTGTATTTTCCAATTATCCATCACAACTGAGACAATCTGGATTCATAGCTTGTTCTGCAATATCGCCCCTCAACACTGACTCAGTTCTTGTATAATATAAAGTTTTAACTCCTTGTTTCCAAGCCTCCATATGGACTTGATTGAGCCATTTTGGTGTTGCTTGCGATGGAAACGCCAAGTTAAGAGATACTGCTTGATCAATATACTGTTGTCTGATACCAGCCTGTCTTACTAATTCAAGTTGATTGATTTCTTTGAATGTTTTAAATACATCCTTTACTCTATCAACCTCTTTACCTTCAGCACAATCAGCTATGTTAACAAGTTTGCTATCACAATATACCCAATTATCCAATTCATCAATACCTTGAATAGAACCACCATCTGAAAGAATCTTATCCCAAGTTTCTTTGTTATTGATACCCGCTTTTCTCAGAACCCTTTCCAACTCTTTATTCTTGCGAATAAATGTACCTTTTGCTGTTTGCTCTGTAAATACATTTGCTGCCCAAGGTTCAATACCTGGTGAAACATTGCCTGACAACTTTGAATTTGATACAGTTGGTGCAATTGCTCTAAGGTGAGTGTTTCTCATTCCTGTGCCGACACACCAAAGTGGTTCTCCATATTGTTCTGCCATGGCCATCGAAGCTCGTTCACTTTCAATCTTCATCTGCGAAAATATCTTACGAGTTTCAAATTGAGCAGCTAATGAATCAAATGGAATACCTCGTTGTTGTAAATATGTATGCCATCCTAATACACCAAGACCTAAAGCACGACCCTTTTCAGCACTTCGTACACTGTTTTCAAATCCACGCATATTTTTCGCTCGTTGAATAAATTCTTCAAGTACGCCATCTAAAAACCATGTTGCTGTGTAAATTAAGTCTGTATCTTTCCATTCATCATATTTTGATAGATTTAATGAAGATAAACAACATACGAATGAGTGTGATTCATCTGTGTGCAATGCAATTTCACTACATATATTAGTCATGTAAACTTTAAGTCCATTTTGCTTGTAAGCTTCTGGGTTCTGTTTGTTTACATTGCCCTTAAACATGATATATGGTTCTCCTGTTGCTTTTCTTTTTTGAAGTACCTTGCCCCATCTTCTTCGTGCTTCTGGGTCACCATCTTCTAAGCGACGCATAAACTTATCACCAACTACCACACATTGATGTAGATTTAAACATTGTCTGTTAACATCACCTTTTGGTTCTCTAATTTCAATGAATTCATCAAAGTCTGCGTGATCTATGTTTAAGTTTACTGATGCTGCACCTCTTCTTACCGCTCCTTGATTGGTGGCAATAATAGTTGAATCATATATCTTAGCAAATGGAACTACCCCATCTGATGTACCATTCTGAGTAATTGGGGTGCCTGCGGGCCGAATCATGTTCATTCCGACACCTACACCGCCTCCATGTTTTGCAAGCAGCATCATCTCTAAGTTCTTCATTCCAATTTCTTGGATCGAATCCCCAACATCAACTCCAAAACAAGATATTGGCAAGCCCCGATCAGTACCTGTATTAGATAAAACGGGAGAAGCAAGATTAAGCCAACCCCTCCAAATATAATCAAAAAACTTGCTGGCAAGATCATTTCTTCCCAAACGGCGCGCGACTGCAGTAGCGACACGCCAATACGCATCTTTCGGTGTTTCTCCTTCCAAAAGATACCCTTTACTAATTGTTTTAACATAAATCTCCGTATTTGCCCAGTCTGGGAAATCTACGCCTACTTCCCAACCTAATTGTTCTCCAAAATTCTTCATAACTTTTACCAAATATCGTTAAAATCTTCGCCTTCGTTGGCTTTTGAGTAATCTGTTGGTCTTACTGCAAAGAAGTCTGTATGTGTAGTACCACCGGTAAGATGATAGAACCAATCTAATTCTTCTGCAGATTTAACATCAAACTTAAATAAAGATTCATAACCTAATTCTTTTAATTTTTCATTTGCTCGTTTACGAATAAAGTTTTTCAAATCTTTTGCTTTTAGGTTTTCTAAATCACCCATTTCAAACATTTTATCGATAAACTTCTCTTCCATTTCTACAATAAGTGTTGCAGCTTCTTCTACTGCTGCTCGAGCCAATTCTTTTAATTCTGGATATTCTTCGTACATGTGACGAAATAATTGACATCCCATTTTAGAATGAAGTGATTCATCACGAACACTCCACTTCATTTGTTGTCCGATACCTTTCAGCATATTTCTCATTTGAAAAGAATATAGAACTGCAAATGATGAATAAAGTGATACACCTTCTGCAAATGCTGAGAAGATTGCGAGTGAACGTGCTACTTCTTCTCTTGCTTTTGAGTTTGATGCTAAATCTTCATGCGTCCAATCTGCAGATGTAGCAGTTAGGAATTCAAACTTTTCAGCGATTGCAGGTTCATGTAGAAATGCTTCAAAATCTTCCAAACCCAATGATTCATTAAGGTATGAATAAGCCGTTGCGTGAATTGTTTCTTGCGAGCCGAACATCATCGCCATTTGTTTGATTTCATGTTTTGGAAACCACTTCGTAACCATACCAGTCCAATAATCAGATACAGCACATTCAGTCTGAGCAAAACCTAATAATATATTACCAACTAAATTCTTTTCTGACGTGTTTAAGTTTTCGTTCCAATCCTTGATATCACCCTGCATAGGAATCTCAGTATGTAACCAAAATGCTTGTGCTTGTTTCAGCCAACCTTCTGTATAATATACTGGAAATTCAAAGGGTTTGAATGGGATGCGTTCTTTAAATAAGCTCATATTCATTCCTTGTTATTTGTTATTGATTTTAGACAAAAAATGCCTGGCAGATTATTACCAGGCAATTTAAAATAAATATCTCAATCACCCTAAACTTCCGCCTAAATCTTTGAATTTTTCTGATAAATTTTTCTTCATCATTGTTTCACCTGACTTCATGTCTTTCTTGGTCGCTTTGCCTTGACTCGTATCAGGTTCAAAGAATTGAAACTGTCCATTATTTGTATTAATCTTGGACGGCAATGTCATACCATCCGGGCCGAATCTATTTTTTACAATATGAACTCTACCAGTACCTGATAATTTGTCTTGAACTTTTCTTGATAAAGACATAATGAAATCAGAAACCATTACTTTACCATATGATGCTGCAATCTTATCCGCTTCAATAATATCTTCTTCTAATGCAGCTCTACCAGCTTGAGTTGCAGTCCATACTGGTACTTTGTATTCGCCAGCCAATCCTCTCAACTCTTCATATAATTCTTCTAAAGCTTCATGTTTATCTTTAGTCGACACTTTTAATAGATCTGCATAATCTATAATAACTAGATCTGGTGCCTTCCCTAACATTGCTGATTTTTCTATATGCGCTTTCAATGCCATAGCTCCTACTGACTTCGTAGGATAATATTTAATTACAAGTTCGCCATCAATTCGAGACATTTTATCCTCAATATCTTCTTGATGATTTTTCAAATTTTGTGCAGATATACCTGTAATTACAGAATCATATCTTTGTCCTACATAATTTTCGTTGAGCTCTAATGTAAAGTGTACAACGTTCTTGCCGTTACGTATTGCATTTGCTCCAATATTAATAAGAAGCCAACTCTTACCGATGCCGGCAGGAGCCATAACTACTCCCAATTCACCTGGTGCTAAACCACCATCCATTAAATCATCTACTACATCCCACCCAGTTGTTATAGTATGTCGTGCTGCTTCATTATATCTTAAAGCTACTTGTGATTTATATTCATGGCCAATGTCAGTGTCAGCACCAGCTTTCATTGCCGAATCAATTTTTGTCTTGATTTCGTCATAGTTGCCAATCTTTAATAAATTGACAGAATCCATGATTGCGTGTTTTATTTCTTGATTCTTACAAAATCTAAGTATTTCATCCTTTACAAATGATAAGTCATCAGACTCCATGTATCGAAATACTTCTTTAAGCTGCTCTACGACCGCAACTTTTAGAACGTCATGTTCTATCTCTGTTACTTTGACCTTGAGTACATCTTTAGTTGGGGGCGTTTTATACGTTCTGAAATGCCCCAATATGATGTCAAGAATCCAACTATTTGATTCTGACTCAAAGTATTCTGGTTGTATGATATCTGCTATCTGCTGCAGGAATGTTCTATCCGTAAACATTGCAGCTAAAACTTTTACTTGAAAGCCAAACCCATACTCCGATAATTTATCTGTCATATATCATTATAATAAAAAAAATTTGTATATACAAATGTTACTTTTGCGTTTGTTGAGCAAAAGCGTGAAGAGACAACCATGTTTTATTCAACCAATCTGGTGCATTCTTCATAGTAGTCCACATCTTATCTTCCATGAACAGTCGTTGAAACTCTGCTCTGTTTAGAGGCGGAATGGGTTGTTCTAAAATTCTTCTGATGTTGGATGTATGTGTTGCTGAAAAGTCTAAGAGCTTAAGATTCATAAGCTGATAATTTTGTTCTATGACATCACGACTTTCGATAATCTTTTTATAAGTCTTAGATTCATCCAACAATTGTTCTGACTTTTCAAACATTTCGTCAGGAGTAAATTCTTTTTGACTTGCAAGTTCTGGAACATGTTTTAATAATGTCTTTGGGCCGATGCCACGAACACCTTCAATGTTATCAGACTTATCACCTGTAAATGTACGGTACACTACATAATTTTGAGGAGTTACGCCAAATTCTTCATGCACTGTGTCAGCAGTATACATTTTCTTTTTGATTGGTGACCATACTCTGATTGTGTCGTCTACCATTTGATAAAAGTCTCTGTCAGTAGATACTATTGTAATTTCTTTGCTTTTCTCTCGATATAATTCAGCAATGTATGCAATAGTGTCATCTGCTTCAATTCCGTCAATTGCAAGAAATGTTACTGGCAAATTATCTAGATAAGATACTAATCTTGAAAATTGATGACGCATAGCTTCTTGCTCATCTTCAATAGTAGCCATTGCGTGGTCATGGCGTCTTAATCTTGTTCGATTTGCTCGATTTGCTTTGTATGATTTGTTGATTGTTTTTCTTCTTTTCGAGCCTCCACGACCATCAAAAACAACAACACAACGAGTGGGTTTAAAATCACGTACGCACTTGCCAATAGAATATAAAAATCCTGTAATACCGCCAATATGGTCTCCATCTTCATTTGTTGCTGGGGTTGCTCCAAATGCTCTAATAAACGTATTTAATCCGTCGAATACTAATAATCGATCATCAACGTTTTGATCTAATGAAGGCTTTTCTTCCTTCATCTCTTTAAATAACTTCTGATACTTATTCATATAATTATATTATAATGAAACTTTAGAATATAAACAAGAAAAGCCGAGGATTTCTCCCCGGCCTTCTGTTGGTTGATATAGTTATCCTTCTTCGTTGATAACTTCTTCGTCGATTGTTACATCGTCTATGCCACCATGGACACCGGCCTGATATTTGAATATGTATTCATTGCATATTCTATTATACAAACGTTCTCTGATTTCTGCATCTTCTATAACCTCGAAGAAATCTTTTGATTGAAACTTGAATTCTTTAAACACTTCACCAGTATTCACATCAATATCTTCATATGTATACCATGCTCCTGCTTGTTTAACAAGTTTAAAATCTTTCATCACTTTGAGCCATCCGCCATAGTTGTCAATGCCAGAATCAAAATAGATTTCATAATCAATACTACGAAGTGGCGGCCCCATACGATTCTTAACAACTGTAACACGTGTCTTGATGCCGACAACTTGTTCCTGGCCTCTCACCTTCGCTTTGATTTGCCCCATGTTCTTGAGACGAAGTCTTACTGATGAGTGAAAAGGAATTGCTTTGCCGCCTGATGTTGTCCATGGGTCGCCAAACATAACTCCCATTTTAGTACGAAGCTGATTTGTAAAAATCAAACAAATTCGCTCTCTTGCAATCCAGTTAGTTACCTTTCTCATGGCTTTTGAAAGAATAATAGATTTAGATGTTGCATAACCATCCTTATCATATTCCATGCTCATTTCTTGCTTTGTAGATGCACCCATTACTGAATCAACTACAATTGTAACTAATCTGTCTTTGTCAGACTTACGTACATTTTCAACAATTGTTTCAATAGTTTCAAAAATTTCTTCAATTGTTTCTAAAGGTACATAAAGCATTGATTTTAGATCAACGCCAATAGCAGTTAAAAACTCCGCTGATGTTGCTGACTCAGTATCAATATAAACTGCTAATCCACCTTTCTTTTGAGTTTCTGCTAACGTGTGAGCTGCTAATAGCGACTTACCCGAAGCTTCTAACCCAGTAATTTCTGTGATCCTTCCAACCGGAAATCCTCCATGAGGACGATTGGATATCGCCAAATCCAACATTGAGTGTCCTGACGATATCCATTCCTTTACATTGGTCGGAGCATCATTATCACCTTCAAGAAAGAATGCGGTCTTGTAATTTTGACCTTTGAACTGAGTATTAACTGCTGCAGCTAATGTTTCTGCTAATGAATCTTCCAGTTCATCTTTACTCTTTGACTTTTTAGCCATAAATTGCTCCTTGTTATTTATTCATTGAAAAGATCATCAAATGCAGCTCCCACATCTGATGTTGCTGTCGCTTTTGGTGATTCTGATGCAACCTCATCTGTTGTAGTAGACGAAGTTTCTTGTTCTACATCTGAATCAGCATTTTCTGGATTCATCCACGCTTTAAGAGCATCTTCAAGATCTGAATACTCAGGCTCTGGATAGATATCCTCAATCTTAGGCTGCTTCATGATAAGCTCTGCAACGGCTTTATCTTCAGTAGCTGCAGATTGATTTGGCTTCACACGAATTGCAGTCTTAGGATATCCTCCTCCTTCTGCAGGTGTAAATTCTACATCAATATCACGTCCATTTCTCAAATCAGTGATATCTCCATAATCTGGATCAGCAATGATCGAAAGAAGTTCTGTGTAGATTGTTTTTCCAAATCCCCAAAATTTAACACCTTCTTCTTCCTTACCTCTTACGATGACAGGAACATATGTTCTCATCTTCGGCTCAATTTTGCGACCCATTACCCAATCATCTTTGTCGCCGGTCTTTTTAAGTTTATCAGCGAATTCTACAATTGGATCTGGATTACCATGAGTAATCGGTGAAAGCATACTACGCTTTGGAATGTCGTAGTGAAAATAAAGTTCCAGGAATGGATTTTCTTTGCGGTGAACGTAAGGTACAATGCGGATACGCTGCTTGCCCTCTGTTGGTCGCCATAGGTTAGACTTCTTGTTGTCTTGATTGTTAAGTGAACTTAGTTTGTTCTTAATTGCATCTAAATCTAGTGCCATAATAAGTACTCCTTAATTGTTTAAATTAGTAAAAAGATTAATTATTTAAATTATTATAATAAGTTTTGGACGTTAATCCAAGATAAATGTTTAATTGATGTTTAAGTTATTAATTATATACCTTTTGACTTTTGCCATGGGTGTACACGATACCCATAATTGCTCGTATCTCCTTGTTCTATGCTTCTTGCGTGTTTTAACAGATGTGATAAGTTATCCATAACAGTATTCAAAATACCTCTAAAATCTGAACGTGTTTGGACGGTTGGATACAATTCTCTGAATGCGTTCATATAAGCAGTCTGAGTTGCTGTCCCAGTTGGTTTGTCTTTGTAAATAGAAACAAGGTCACGAACATCATTTTTAAATTCTGACATATCAAGACGTTTTGGTTTGATAAGTTCATATGACTTAGCTAATAGGTTAAGAGTTTGTTCGGAATGAGCTGTATCTGCTTCTGGGTCAAGCATTGGCAATTCACCTTTTTGTCCTAGAGATTGATATCCTTCTTGTTCTGCAAGATTCTTGGTTGCGAATCGGCGCATGTTTTCTGCTAAAATGTTTCGTTTCATATGATTCCTTTTACATATATAAATATAAGCATTTTTAAATTCATTACCAAGTAATCTTGCGAAAAAATTTCAACTTAATTACTCGATACCCAGAATCCTCATCCGTTAAAATAAATGAATTTGCAAATTGTTGCCATGGTAATATGAATGATTTGTCTAATATGCCATTGTTCTGGCTACGGATTACTTCATTCATTGCATTTACTGTATACAATGTATTAGTTTCTTTTTTGCGATGGATGCTGATTGTGTTTGCACCTCGTTCCCCATAAATGTTTGCATTGTATGTGCAATATAAATCATTCAGTCGTTCTTCGTTTGCAAATGCAAATATTCGGCGTTCCGGTATTTCGTATTTTGATTGTATATAATCTGTTATTATATTTAAATCGTTACGATGTGCGAATGTACATAATAACTGTGTTTTCAATGGTTTATCCTTTATATTCTACTTTTGTTAAGGAATCTTGCGCTGATGCTTTGATTGTAGTTACAGGAACACCTATTAAAAATTTTGAATCGAATATATCTCTTATCTGTTCAAAATTTGCTTCTTTATCTAATACAATGTATTGTTTATTACGACCAATTGCAATTAATAAATTCCACGGTTCGTTAGAAGCATAATATAAAAACTCGACTGCGGCTAATCTTGGTAACAATTCATTGATATCAATTATTCCATTTTGTTGTATACTCGGCTGTGCTACTAATGATTTTATATCACCGGTAAAATTTTTATAAACTTGCATTAATGAGTTTGCGTATATATCTACAAATTGCTCTCTAGTTAAAATATTAGAACTAATTAATTCCTTTACCTTTTCATTTAATGGAGATATACTTGTTTTATAATATAATTGAGTATTTATATCACCCCATTCTAACAACTCTCCTGTTTTTTGTTCATATATTTTAGAAATTTCAGACATTATGTAGCTGGATACGTCGGCTCCTGTACCATAGCCTGCCTGACCTCTAAGTCTAAACCCACCAGCTATTGTTACTTTTACTTCTAACGTTTTGTCATATATACCAACATCTCCTGCTTTTGGTACATTTCCACCTTGTAATGTAATACGTAAAAAATTTTCAGCAGCTCCTGTTGTAACGCCGCCGAAAGTAGGTTTGTATGTATACAACCAATTATCAAATTCAGGTGTAAATTTTATATGATTACTAATAACAGATAAGTTGCCTTCAGTACTTAACGCATCAAAATCAAATTGAGTACTAGGTTTCGTTAATAGTTGTTGTAGTTTAACATAACTGTCTAATTCAACTGCTTTATCAAATATTCGTTTTGCTGTTTGTTCGTCAAAACCTTTTTCTTGCAATCCTTTTATAACACTCGACTCTGAAGTAGCACTGTCAATTAGTCTTGAAATATATCTAATTAATTTATCTGGCAATGGTGTGTTATTGATTACTGCAATTAAATCTTCTTTAGTATAACCTTCAAATAACAATTGTCCATACTTATTAACTGTTTCAGTAATTTCAAGTGTATTATTTGAATAATCACTATGAATGGCGTCTTCCTGTTCCGTAATTATGTTACCTGTTCGAGCACGTTCAACAATGCGTTGAATGTCGGCAACATCTAAATCAGTCATTTCTGATAAGACTTCGCCTAACTTATGGTAATCTGAATCCGTTTTTGGATACCCGGCCGGAAGTTGGTATCTCCATTCTAATAAAATTTTATTGATAATATCCATAACTATGATACACTCTTCATTTTACTATAAATATCTCCATACTTCAGTTTCACCGGAAAGTTTCCCTCTTCTATCATTGTTCTAAGAGCGGGAACTACCTCACGTGCCTCTGCAGAGTTGACATCAAATAATAATGAATCATATGTATACAGTATGAGCTTCGAAGTTTTATCTTGCAAATATGCAACAACCCGTTCCATTTTTCGGACTGAGACTTCAGTTTCTAACGCCTGTAAATAGTAGTTGAACAATTTATTTGCTGTTACTCGTTCAACACCTTCCATTGTAATTGGTCTTCGTTCAACTGGTGTTGTGATGTATCCTTGTTTTTTATATTCGCCCCACAACTTCCAAATTAAATCATTTACTTGTCGGAAATATGGTATTTCTAAAAACTCTTTGTCAATGCCTCCATACAACAGCCTAAACGTTATTTGTTTGCTTTGTTCATACTGCTCTTCAGTAAGTGTCGTTGTATCAAAATAAAATCGACCAAAATATTCATGTACACTGCCTGCAGGCAACTTGTATTTAATTAAACGAGCAATTAAACGTACGTGGTATGCATCAAAGTCCATTTCAACTAATGCTCCGTGCTGGGAGCAAAAAGCATCTCGGGTACCATCTTCTTTGTTCATTGCTGCAAAGTTGAAACCTCGAAATGCATTGGAAGGTCTACCAGTTACGGTATGATAGTGATAATTGGAATAAACCTTGCCTGCTGTAACTAGTTTAGCATCACGAAATGAATCATTGACACATAGCCCCGTACGTTCTATTTCTGCAAATACTCGTGGATATCTTGAATTGAATGATAAATATGATTGGGTATGTTGTGCATTCATGATCATTGGCCATGCATATTGTCGTATCTTTTGACACATTGCCGCATGCTGCTGGATTGGTATGATTGCATTTACATGTTGTAAATTTTGATGTCTGCTCCAATAAAATTTATGTGCTGTCTGATGATAATGCGTATCTACATATGCTTCGCCGTAAGTATACCACCACAGAGTTTTTACATCGTAGCAGTCCTCGTTTCCGCCCGATATAAGCCAGTTCTTTTTATCGTGAACATAGATACCTTTTAGATTGAGAAAGTCGGAGAGACGTTCTGAAAAGCCCCTAATTTGTTCTGTATGATGAATAGGAATAATGCGTTCTATTGCATCTTCAGTATAAATGTATAATAATGAAATACGATTTACAGCAGGATGAAGATTTGCATCTGTATATATTGGCACTACAAGTGTCTTTCGACCTTGCACATAACGCAATACCGCATCTAATTCTTCTTCATTATCCACTATCATACAATAGATAATAATGAAAAATATTTACAAATCCAAGTTATTGATTGATATCTGTTGGGACAATAAAATCTGCATCAGATGCATATTGTATAAAATTAGTTAAAATATTTTGCAAACCATTTAAAGTTTTATTTGCTTGCAATACCGAATTTCTATTGAGTATTGAAATATCATTAATATTACCAGTAATTCTCCATTCTAATTGTACACCTAACCATATATTTGGGTCAACTTTCTTTTTTTGCCATTGTGAAAATTGTTCTTTATCAACTTCTATAATTTGTAGTGAAAGTTGATTTTGTAAAAAATATCTAGTAAATGTCCCTTTAGATATATCTGATGATGTAACTGTTACTATATATGGTTTTGGTAAGTCGTATTTTGTTTTTACATTTGGTTTTAAACGTTTATATATGGTTTCAACCGTAGTAGTTTCTTCAAAAGGAATTAATTTTTTAGATAAAGTTGCATCCCATTCAGATCTGGTATATACTTCACCTGTAACATATCTATGGTATAATCCAATATATTCTTTTTTATCTTCAGTCATCCACTGACTTCCGGTTGTTACAAGATTATTGGTTATATCTTCTGTTAAATATGTTGTTTGTAATCTCATATTATTGAAGTTTAGTTCGCATTAAACATGTTACTTTTGTTTTCCAATCATTGTCTGCAATTATATGTTGTATTTTATATATAATAAATACCGCAGATTGATACGCTGATGGTAATGGTTCAAATTGTAATACATCACCAAAACGTAAGCCATATATACCATCCAGTTCAAATTCTATGTTTAATGGCCATAACGGTGGTGGAAAACTAGTATCGGAAATTCTTGGTGTTGCAACATATTGTAATAACTTTGTATTTAGATCCTTCTCAGTTGTTTCATTTACTGCATTATTAAAATTTGTAATAGATTCTTGTAATGCTTCTTTTGCAGAATCGTAACGTTTATCTAAGTCTGCTTTTATTCGTTCTTTTTCTTCCGGTTCAGCATATTGATAATTTAAAAATCCTTGCAATCTATCTTCACTATCTTGGCTGAACACTAATGCTACTTGTTTTAATGAATCTGGAATTCGTCCTGATATTTTAAAATTGCGAATTAATGAGCCTGCGTTATAATAATTACTTCCTCGTTTTGTATTAGTAAATAATGGAAACACATATGGCTTTGTATTTTTAGTTGTATCTACGTAATTTGCATCTCTAAGTATCAATATAGATTCTGCAGCAGTAGCAATAGCAGAATCCGTACTATTTACATCAGGATGTCTCGTAAGTTGCAAATCAATTGCTTTTCCTGTACATGTATAAATTAAATTACTAACATTGTTAATTAGTTTAGTAATGCTAATAGTAACAGCTTCTCGTTCTTCGCGTGTCTTTTTTTGTTGCTCTATAGATAATAATCTATCAAAAATTTCTTGTATTGCATCAATTGAAATTAATATAGATGCAGGGTATCCAACTTTTGTACCATTTTCTTCGTTATAAAATTTTAAATCCCTAGTGCTAGATTGGTTATTTTCTTTTAAATTTTGAATCCATTCTTCATATGGCGTAATAATTGATTGTTGGTTTTTTAGACTTTCTTCAAGCTCAGCAGCGCTAGTTGCAACTCCACCTAATTGATAATAATTATCTTGTCCAGGAAGTATTATTCGGCTTGGGTCTGTTGAAACTATATTTTCTAAATATCCCGATTTTGAAAGTTCAGACGAAACCGTTAAAAATGGTCGTTGTTGTGTTGTATTATCCCATTTACTTACAATAAACTGATTTAGTAATTCAACTAATAATCCTAATGAAATATATTGTATGTATTTGCCATTAAACTGTAATGCAGTTATATATCGATATAAATTAGTCGTGTCAATAACCTCAGTTTCTGGTAAAGCAACACCGATACTTTTTATATCAGGTTCAATGAATGGGTCTGTTATTTCAGTTTGATTTAAATAATATGCACTTCCGGCATCAGCATCTGGTAATAATGTATCAAACCACTTTCTGGCAATACCAACAATTTCTCGATCTTGTGCATTTGCTCCACTACCAGATAATAATTCTTGTACCATTTCTACCGTTTTTGCTGCAGGAATTTCTGTATATAATTCTGTAGTAGCTTTTGCTTGTATAGAAACTGCTACTGTTGCATCTTCTTGTATATCAAAACCAAATGATACTATTTTGCCAGTAAAAAGTCCTCGGTTACCATCTTCACCTATACGTACAGAATGTCCAAATTCAATTCGAATATTTACGCCCGGGCGAAGCCAATTTTTTTCAAATGTATTATTAAAATATTCAATATCAGGAACAATAATTTGTAATTGTGCATCATTTAGTAATCCAGGAATACCTCCAGACGAATCAGCAAATTGTATATCTACAAGTTGTAAAACTGGTGGGGTTCTATATGCTGTTGTTGAAAGATAACCAGCTGGTAAATAATCTTTCGATACAGAGTCGCCTGTTAATCCACGGTAATTTAATGCATCTATTGTAGTTCCATCATCTTTAGTAATACGTACGTTAGCCCATGAAGTTTTAGATACAGTCCAATCTAATTCAGCAGTACTTCTAGAAAATCCGGCTTGTTTTCTCCAGTTTAATTCTTGTACAACTGATTCGTTAATATCACTATAAAAAACTGTATTATCTGCCATTATTATAACTCTCGATATTATCTAAATATGTTTCTACATTTACTGGAATTCTTAATACTATATTTTCTGGAGTATATAAACTACCAGGTTTCAAATTGTTTGCTGCAGATATAATCCACCATTTTGATTGATCATTATAAAAACGATATGCTAATAAATCTAATCGTTCTGCATTATATATTTGTATGTAAATATCATTTTCAGACCGTACGGGAGCTGTTAGAATTTTTGTGTCTAGTTTGCGAACACTGTTTTCATCTTTAATTATTCTATTTTTATTATATCTACTCATAATTATATTGCATCAAATTGAAAATTATTTACGTCGTCTAAACCTTGTTGTATTTCTGCAGCAGTTGCATCAGCCTCTATCTCATCCAAACCAGCTCGAGATAATAAAAATGGAGGACGTGATGCGTCACTTAACCAATTTCCTTTACCTGGTGTATTATTTTCTCCAGTACTATTATATTGTTCTTCTGTATGTAAACTATATGCTTGTCCTTGATATCTTGGTATTTGGTTTCCGATAAATTGTAATCCCATTTGTACTTCAACCTTTTGTGGCACTTGTTTCATGTTATTATCTTCTTCAATATTAATTTCCCAAGTAGTTTCTTGATCTGCTAATGTATATGTCAAACTAGTTATAAATGCTGGTTGAGATATAAATAAATCACCAATTGTTATTCGCAAATACTTACCTCGATATGTTGGGTATTGTATATCATATTCTGGCATTGTATATGTTGAAAGATAATTTAACTTTCTCCACATTGGTCGCATTTCATCTCTACTTGTTGCATATACAGAAAATGATAAATCTATAGATCTTTGAAATGATGAATATATCCAATTTGTGTCAGCACGACCTAATGCAGATACTGGTGTCCATTGTGGTGAAAACGAATCATTTAATGCAGTTATATTAGCTCTAAATACAAAAATATCATCTGATTCTGTTGAACCAGGATATACATCTTTACCTGTTAAATAAAATTTAATAAAGTCTTTTGTATTGCTATTTCGTAACTTACCAATAGTATTTGATATTGCTGTTATTGCTCTAGCAAATCCTTTATTACTATCAGATTTTTCATTTGATTTTGGTTGCCAGTCTGAGCTTCTCCAATTATAAATTTCACTATAATTATTTTGTACATAATCTCGTACTGTAACTCGGTCGCCCCTAAATGGAAATGCATTAAGTGCCACGGGCGTTGTCCATTTACTATTAAGTCCCCACACTTTAGTAGCTTCCGAGCCAGCTGTAAAGTCATTTCTCAATACGCCTGGTTCGTCTTGCGTACCCATTCCGAAATAAGTTTGTTGGTTAAATAAATTATATGTTCCATTAGTACGTAAACGTCCATTATGTCCTATATTATTCATTAATTGTGCAGATGCAATTGCAGCTGCATTTAATGATACTAATTTAGTACTTGCTGCAGATAATTTACCAGCAGCTAATGATATTGCTGCAGAAGTCGTCCCATCTAATCTTCCTAACCCAGATGTTTTAAAATTACGAAAATCTTGAGTTCCTAATCCTCGTGTTGAATAAAGTTGATCATAATTTAATGATTCATATGAACCTTGTGGTTGAATTGCTTTACTAATATCCGATGTATTTACTGATAATCCTAAATTTGTAGAAATTAACCCATTTGCTTGAGCCAACCCTCCCTGCAATAACTGACCGCCTAAATTAGTATTACGATAGATAGTATCGTATTTTTCTTTTGGATTATTAACAGTTGTTAATGTACCAGTATATAGGAATGCATTGTAACGTCCCGAATCAATATCTAATCCTATAAAGTTACTTTGTTTTAACTCTGAATATTTAACGTTTCTTAAAAATCTAGATTTTGAAACACCTGTAGTAACTGCAGCTGATACATTATTATTAATTAATGTTGTTTGAATTAATCCGGTGGTGTCATATAATGAAAAATCTTCTTTATTTATAACACCGGTTGCACTATCAATCTGATTTGTTATAGGTGTTCTAGTAGGACCAATGAATTTTAATGATTTTCTACTAGCGTCAATATCATATTCTGAATAATTTGAAATAATTCTGCCAGATGTGGGTGAGATTGCATCACTTGGTTTAATATTTAATTTTATATCATATTTTGATAAACTATCCCATAGCTCCCCGGTGGTGTCATATGCTGAATAATTTGGAGCTATACCAATTCTACTAATTGCATCAGACGGTTTTATATTTATAACATTACTGTGATTTTCTAATGAATCCCATAGCTTCCCGGTGGTGTCATATGCTGAATAATTTGGAGCTATACCGATTCCACTAGTATTAGTAGAATTGGCAATTGGACCAATTGCATCTGATGGCTTGATATTTGTAGTTATATTCCAATTAGATAAAGTGTCCCATAGCTTCCCGGTGGTGTCATATGCTGAATATGATGATGGTAATTGACCATTTTGTATTTGATCTGATATCGGTGTTTGTGTTATGAATGGCATATGTTACACTGTCCTATTTAATCTAGTTGATCTGAATTTTGCTTCAGTTTGAACTGCTAATGGATCTAATTTAACTGTAACATTTAAGTTGCTTGATTCTAATGCTTGAGCAACTGCTGCAGCAATATTTACATTGCCGCCCATTCTATTAGCATTTTGTTTTTGTCCGAATGGATCTGTACCTCCTATTAAAATATCATCTTTTCGAAATGAAATTGGAGCTTGGCCAGGGCGAAGGATAAAATCATTTTCTTTTAATAGTGGTACATCTATGCCGAGTTTATTAGCTATCACGCGTAATCCATCTGCAGCTAATATTACATCTCCTGCAATATCCATTAATGATTCTGGTATTGCATCGAAAAATTTTGTTGTTGCAGATAGTAAAGGATTCAAAGCATTCGGGACGGTAGTTTGCATAGCTTGAATTCTTCCTTGTACATTTTGCAATCCAGTTGTACCAGACAACGCAGATGTATTATTTGCAATTGCTGCTCGCAGATCTTCCATACTTTTAGCTAAAACTTCATCACTACTTAACAAAGTATTTTGTGCTTTAGTAAAATCTTCAATTGCTTTAACTTGACTTTCTCCAACTATTTCGCCTGCATCCAGCTTTTTTTGTAATCCCTCTAAATCGCCTTCTTCTACTAAAGCTAACACATCTGGTTGTTTAATTTCCTCTAACACCGCCTTTCTTGCATCATATGCACGTAACTGTTTATATAGTTCGTCAGTACCAATACCCATAGTTTTTGCTAGTGCTTCTCCAGCTACTACATTATTTCGTATATAATCACCTTGTGTTTCAAAAATTGATGTATATGTTTTAGCCATCGCTGTCGGGTCAGCTCCAGTTAAATATTGTTGTCTTAATGTATTTAATAAATTTTCATTGCCTTTATTAATTTTTTGACCTGTTAATAATTGGTACTCCATTTCTGCACCAATACTCTCTTCAATATTTAAAGCTCCGCGGGCTGCGCCTGCTATTGCATCAAACGAAGTTCCCAAACGTTTTGCAGATAATGCAGCTAATCCTAACTGCGAAGGATATTTACCAAATATTGTAGAATTCATTGCTGAAACTTTTGAAAGTTCATCAAACATTTCATTTAATGTTCCGGCTTCTACTCCATTTGCTTCAAGTGCATCACGCATTGCAGTTAATTGTAGTACTGTTTGTTCTATACCTAAATCACTTTGTAATGCATAATTAATAAATGCAGCTGATGATTCTTCGGATAATCCAGCTTGTTGTTGTAAAAGGTCGTTTATAGAAAAAAGATTCTTTGCTGTTTTTTTTCCTTCTTCTGCTTGTTTACTAATAAATTTACCTAAACCAGTAAATTGCATTTCGATCGAAGCTGCATATTTTCTTGCACTTTCAGCACCAATATTTAATGATTTACCAACCTTATCTAGTTTTACTCCTAATTGTGTAGCAGCAGTAGTTGTAATTCCTAATTTTTTTGCTAATTCAACGTTACGTTGTTCATAAAAGCTAGTTTGTTTTGTTAGTTCAACTAACTGCTTAGTCCCATCAGCTAAAATTGCATTAAGTTTTGCAGCAACTAAATTCGCGCCGCCAAATGCATTGGTAGAATCTTTAAGAGTTTCTATATATGTTTTAAATGCACTTTCTCCTCGTTTTAAATCTTCTGGATCTACTGGACCTTGTCCGGTACGAGGCTTTGTACGAAGCTGTTTTATCAATATGTCTTTTTGTGATGTCATATATCAATAAATATCTAAAACGGAGGTTTTGTAACTTTTGGACTAGTATTAGTTTCTGCAGGTGGTGAGTCTGCAGGAGCTAACCAAGTTTTAAGCTGTCTAAGATAATATCTACGCCAAGTAATTGGCATATTGAATACCTCAGTCCAGGAGAATCCGCCCCCTTTAAAAACTAAAGAAAATATTTCTTCATGAAGTAATTTACGATATTCAGAGTTCAGGCCAAAGAAAGCCGGTGTCAAGCTGAAACCCGGTTTCAGTGACGCCTCCTTGGCCATCACTAACTTCAATTGATAAATCAATACCAGGAATACATGATTGAATATATTTTTGTAATTCTCGAGAATCTACAATTCGCAATTGCGTATCAACATATGTCGAAATTTTTTCTGCAGAAGTTTCTCCATTAATTTCAACAATACTTGCTTTTAAAAATGATGTAACTAATTGTTCACTGTCAAAGTTTTTTACATCTAGATTTGACACTAATTTAAGTTTAAACTCATTTCCTGATGTTGTTACACAATCAAAATAACCGTTGTTGTCAGTTTTTACATGTACATGTTTTAAATCTAATTGTGTTAAATCAATTTCTATTTTTTCGGGTTTATTTTTTTCAGTAACAACTTGTGCTAAATATTTTTTACCATATCCTAAAATTCTAGCAGCTACTATCAATGTATCAGTATCGCACTTTAGTATGTTATCGTAAGTAACTCCTGGTGTAGTAATCATTGAATTTAATAATTTTTCAATAACAATACCTTGCCTTAAATATGATGGGTTTGTGAGAATATCTTCTTCACGAGCAGTCATGTATTTCATTTCAATCTTACCGCTTCGAAGTGGATGATTTTTTGGATAAAATTTTCCTTGAGACGGTAAGTCTACTATTTCGCCAGGAACATCTTGTTTTGTTGTTGCTTCATATTCTGCTACAGCTTTTGCTTTTGCAGCTTCAATTGGATCAACGTATTTGTCTGTTACTTTCATGTATATAACCTTTTATTTAAAATAAATATTTTGAACAGTAAAAATGGGAGCCGAAACTCCCATTCTAATAAATTAATATTCTAAGATTGCGTAATCGTATGAAAGTGTTAATGAAATTTCAACTGCGGCATCATTTGCCCAATCCATGTTACCCCAATCAGCATTATTAATAAATGCACCAACTAATGTCCATTCTTCTACTTTATCACCTACCGGGCCTAATGAATGGAATGTTAATCTTTTCTTGTATTGATCTGAATAACCATTTCTACCAGTTACAGATTCATGGCCTAAACGAATCCATTCAATAACAGCTTGTGCTCCTGATGGTACAATTGGATCATAAAGTGTAATATTGATATCTTGCCAACGAGATTTTCCTTTAATCTTTCTTTCAACATTGATATGATCAAATACAACTGGGTTTTGTTGTAATTTTGGTCTATCTGATGCTTTTATAATATATGAAGGAATATCATCAATGTACATAAAGAAACGATTTTGTAGTTTTGGTTCCCAATCCTTGAAAAAGATTTCTTCATCAGTTAAAATATCTGCCATGTTGTTTTCTCCGTAATTTATTATAAATATGATGAATAGTAAAAAAGGCAGAGCCGAAACCCTGCCTTTTAAAATTTATACTACCCGGTTATTCTGGGAAAGAAGCTCCGGTTGGTTGTATATTGAAATCTAACACAATAAATTCAGCCGTTCTTGTTGGTTGAAGGAATAATTGACCATATAAAATGTTTTGATCAATTAAATCAGGTGTATTATTTGTTTCATCCATTACAACACGGAAAGCATATAAACCCTGTTGCTGCCTTACACGATTCAAATAAGGATTCACAATATTTAAGAATCTATTTCTAGTAGCAGCCGTATTTTGTTCGAATACTAAATATCTGGTTGATGAAGCAATAAACTTCTTAACCGTAATAAGTAATCTTCTAACATTTACTCTATCTAATGCAGATGGACGTGCTTGAAGAGTCTTTTGTCCCCAAATACAAATACCTTGATTAGGGAATGTTGCAATCGGATTCACTCTCGCTTCATACAATGTATCACGTTCTGCTTGTGTCAATCTATTATAAACATCAATAGCTTGTGTCAATCCACCTCTGTTCAAACCAGCTGGTGCATACCATGGGGCAGCTACTGCATCATTAAATGCTAATACGCCTGGTACAACTACTGATGGCGGAACCCAAATTGGAAGGTTTCTACTTGTATCAATAATTTTTACCCATGGATAATAAGTAGATGTATAATTTGAATCAATACTATTAATTGTATTAGTTACGGTTGCAATAGAATCTGTTAAAGCATTTGAATCCATTACATAGAATGCATCTTGACGATCTTCTACTAATGTTCTAGCTGCTGAGGTAACTGTTGGGTGTAAAGATTCAATTATACCCGGTGTTAATAACATATTAATATCATATACATCTGTATTAGATAACGCTGCAAACGCTTTCTTATATGCCGTAGTACCTGTTGTTGATGCACCAGAACAATCAAATCCAAATGTATTATTTGCAGTAATATTTGTTCCAGTTAATTTAGGTAAGTTAGGTCTTGCACCATCAAATCCACCTTGGAAACCAACAATAAATTTACGTGTATTAATACTTACATTTGTTGTAAATGTATCAGCTGTTAATGCTGTATCTAATGAACCCGTATATGGTGAAGCTAAACTAGGGAAAGATGCTTGCGATGCTTGTGTAATATCACCAAGATAGAAATCCGCGTTGCTTCCAGTACTTGCTGCAGTTGAAGGAGTAGGAGCTAAATAGTTCAAGTTATGTGAATCTGTAAAATCAAATCCATGATAATTCTTACTACTAAATATACTACTTACTGTCTGTGAAGATTGATAAACAACTGGTTCTAAGTTAACAGATGCTGATGCATTCGGAATAGGTGAATACATTGAACGGAAACCAAATGGTACTAATTCAGCATCATTTGTTCTATTCTTAACACCATTATCAACTTCTACTCTTATGTATTCAGAAATATTTGGATAATCGCCATTAACAAATATCTTGCCGGTAGAATCTGAGGTTTGATATTGATCACCGATCACTCTTGCAATATAGCGTGGAGATAATGGATCTAAATTAACATTAGTATATGATTCTACAATTTCTGGCCTTGCATCTGTATCATCAGATGAATATGGAGAATTTTTAATGTTAGCAGTATTTACTCTACGAACTTCAACCGTAAATGTACCAAAGCCATTTGGATCAGCTACTTCTGATGCAATTCTAATATCACGAATACCAACTTTAACTTCGTGGTTAGTTGATGTGCCATGCGATAATGTATGGAATTTAATCAAATTCTTTGCGTTACCTGCAATTTTTTGTGATGTAATCCATGGCGTTGCTGCTGTTGAATAATCTGCGGTATTTACAAATGTTGATAAATTTTGTAATTTAACTGTAACATCGCCTATATTATTAAACAATGCAGAAGCACCTTTATTTTCATAAATTACATATACTGGATATGAATCTGTTTTTGCGTCAGCTCCGATTGTCTTTGTTAAATAGCTATTAGATGTTGATACAATTGATCCTGATATATTTGCACCTTCTGTATAAAAATCATCTGCTCTAGTTACATTGCTGTCAAATGCATATGAACCAGACAATTTAAGTGAGAATGAACCAGACCCTGCGTCTGCTAATACGGCATCTTCAAATACATCATTGCCAGCGCCTACTGTTGATACTGGGCGAGATGGGTGAAGAACGTGGGTTACATATGATACAGAAGCAGATTCAGCAATAATAGCTAATACACCATTATCAAGTTGATACCCATCTTCATATAATAGTCTTGTTATTGTCATTACTCCTGCATTACGCAAGTAGTCTTGTACCACAAATGGTACGTATGTTTCTTCTGAATAAGAACCAAATATATTTTCAAATTCCTGGAATGATGTTACTTGGGTTGGAATCAATGCAGGACCTTTTACGGTAGGCCCAACAATGGCAGCTCCAATTTCAGAAACACCAGCCTGCAGAAATGATTGATCCTTTTCTACCGTGAATACACCCGGCGATACGATTCTTTCGGCCATTAAATTATCTCCTTGTTAGTTTAATATAAATATGAATGTTTTTTGCCAAACTTATGATTCGGAGATAAATATACCTTTTTCAAGATCAATTTGTCCTTCGCCGTAATGTTCTTTGAGTTTATTTACCAAATCAGTTTCTTGTGATTGGAGGGTTTGAAACTGTTGTAACAGTTGTTCTTGATATGCTTCAAGTTGTTGAGTACGTTGTTGCATTGCATATATTTCTTTTGTAGCTAATGCAATTTCTGTGTTATTTTCAGCAAACTTTGTTCTGATTTGTTCAATTTCCGTGACGTGCTGTTTTTCTAATTTCTTTTCAGCCATTTATGATTCTCCATATAGATCCCACTTCTGTGGTTTTGGTTTTTGTATTTCTACTTCTATTTCTTTGATTGCAAACAATTTTCCGTTTAATGGTTCTAAACGATAATGTCCTTTGAATTCGGTCTTTCGCATATAAGTAGTTAGTGTTTGAACTAAACCTTCAATGACATTGCCTTTATCAATTACTAGTTCCCAATTATCACCCGGTGGAATACGTGTTGCAATAAGATCAACATGTTCTTCAATTTTAGTTTCGGGCATAACCAGTCCTATTCTTTTTCTTTATTATAATGAATTTTTGATTATAATCCAAACCTTGATTTTGTTGCGTTGTAATTTTGTAATATTTCTGCAGAACTTAATTCTTTTGCATATATTCTAAATAACCCAAATGTACCTGGTAGATAGTTTGCGTTTCCATTTCGACTACCTATACAAAGATTTGATGTGCTTGTTATTCCACCCGATATGTTCCCTGTACTTACGGCTGTAGTATCATTTACAGTATCTATTATAATATTCATTCCACTTGCAGTACCCGAGCCATCATATGTACCTACGATATGATGCCAATTGTTACCTCTATAAGTATTATTTACAGTAGATACAACTATTCTGTTAGAGGTTGAATTTGTATTTCGTATGGCAAATGATATTTTACCTACATGAGTATTTCCTCTATATGATATTTCTACCCCTCTATAATTCCCGCTAGATTCATTTTTACCCATAATGTATTTACTGGCATTTGCTGTTGACCTCAACCATATTTCGTAACTGAATGCATCATTATAATCAAAATTGGCTACAGATGCATTTCCAAAATCTATGTAATCATTTGAACCATCTAAAGTTATAGTGCCAAGAGCTTCAGTAGAATTAACGGTTGGGTTATTAGTTAGAGCGCCAACTTCACCACCTATTGTACTATTTAAATTAGTTCCGCTACCAGGATATGATTTGGTATTAGCAGCATCTAATGCTAGAACTAACCCATCTGATATAATATCTGGTCCACCTATTGTACTCATAATCCAAACCTACTTTAAGTTATTGTTGTCCAAGTAAAACCATATTTTGTTGCTAATTCAGAGCCTACTGAGTTAATCTCTGAAAGGTCGTATTGATTTTTTATTCTAAAATCTGCGATTGTACCTTTAGACCGCCTTGAGGTAGAAAGAGCCCCTATAGTATAAGGTGCAAAATTATTAGCTAAAGTAGTATTACTATCTTCTAAGCTACCATTTTTAAATAATTTTGCAGTTGTCCCATCAATGGTAATACACCAAACTGCATATGTGTCCATTGTTGAAGAATACAACAAACAGTTGGTAATATTGGCGGTTGTAGCTCCTGCATTTGTAAATGATTCTGCTCTAAGTCTTACATATCCTAAATCTTCAAAAATTGTAATGACATCTTCAGCTTTAAATGCATCTCCTATTATATCAAATCGTTGCCCTGTATCTACTTTACCTACCCAAAACATTGTGAAATTATCTGAACTTCTAATAACAGCTGGAATAGATAAATCCATTGTATCATTATTGAATGTAATGCTTGGTTGACTGTTTAAATTAGCATCTGTTGCGTTATATGAAGGTTGGTATGCCCCTCCGGACATAACAGCGTCATTACCATTCCCACTTTGGTCGTTTAGTTGGCTGATAGCTCCCCCACTTTCTACTACATCATCGGCAGTAAAGTGAAATTCATAGGCGGGAGCTGCTCGTCCGATTCTTATTGCCATAATTAAATCCTAATTAACTTGTTTAGATAAAGTTTTATATTTTTATACATCATCAGATGGTATTTCAATTTCTACTACCTCTTTTCCATCTAACCAATCATCCAGAATAGACTTATATTTAATATATTGATTTCCGTTTAATTCAATTGGTTCACTCTGCCACGTGACTTGATTTATTTTACTACCAATAAACTGGTCTATGCTTGTGATATCTGATTGAAAATTGCTTGTTTCTATAGCTTTCATATTTTACATCTCTATTTCTTCAGTCCAATCTGAACCTGTTAGAATATTTTTAATTTCTTCATAAGTATATGGGCCTTCTTTTGTTGTTAATGAAGAAACTGAAGTTGGTATTGTTTCACCATCCCATTTTACGAATGATTTTGAACCACTTAAATTTAATCTAAGAGTTTCTGAAGAAGTTTCTAATACTTCTGAGAAATCAATACTTCCTGTTTCGGAAGTTGAAAAAATCATAAAATTTCTTTGTTCATACATAATTTATTCCTATTTTATTCACAAGGTGTTACATCACTAACCGTACCACCAGTCACAATAAATGATGATGGTTCATTCATCCAATAAGTTCCATCTGCTGGATTGGCCAATCCATCTGAATCTGTATATACAGTATCTCCATCTGTGGGATATGCACCTGCACCATCGTGATACCATTCTGCATTTTGTACACCAGATATACAAGCGTCGCGACCATCCTCATATGAGTTTTCATCTACAAAAAATGCCGTAAGTGATGGTGATGCAGAATGGTCATATGAATAAAATTCTGATACCGCATGAGGTGTTGACCCATCTGGTTTTGATTCTGAGTTGGTATTAATGTCAGTAGTTGATTGGGTAGTAAGTGATACATTTGATGGTGATACACCCATTTCGGTTGCAATATCACCTAAACTTAATTGTCCTGATGCTGTTAGTGCCATTACCCAATCTTATTTTTAAGTTCATCAATTTGTTTTTGTTGTTCTTTGATAGTTTCAATAAGAAGTGGTATCAATTTTTCATATCTAACTGCTTTCATCCCACTATCTCTTGTTTGAACTGCTTGTGGTAGAACTAATTCTACTTCTTGTGCAATAACCCCAACATCATTTCCTACATTACCATGTACTTCCCAATCTTCAATCCAATCAAATTCTACACCACTTAATTTTTGTAATTTTTCTAATGGAGATTCAATTGTGTTTATATTTGTTTTCCATCTTTTATCTGATGATGAGAATGCTACAATATCATTTGATGCATCAATTCTACCATCTGTTGCGTTGGGCGTTACGCCTACGCCTATTGAACCCCCAGTCATAGTAAGGTCGCCGGATAATCCTAACTCTGAGCCATCATATGTTAGGTTTGCTTCACCATTTAAAGAATTTGCATCTGTGAATGTTGCTATTCGATTATCAACACCATTCGAACCATCAACTAATGTGCTACCCCAAACTCTTGAATCAATTTCATCTCTAAGAACATTACCACTATTATCTACTATTAATACGGTATTATCTGTTCCTGCAGGAACTGAATTAAATTGTGCACTGGATGCAGTTATCTCAGTTACGGTTAAATTATTTAATTCTGCATTACTACCAGATGTAATAACTTTTTTCCAATTTGGCATATTTATTTTATTATGGTTGGTTACACAGATATGGCTGTGCCCACTTCCCTATTATTGTAGGGCCAATAATTTGCTATAAATATTATATTTATTTCTTAGATACAGTCTTAGTAGGAGGGGTTATGGGGGGTTCTTGTGCCTTTTGGATAGAATTATTAACCTTATTTAAAAGTTGGGTTAAAAAAGGAGCATCTGATCCTTTAATAGTAATATTATTTAATGCTTGTAAAATAGTATTTAACTCAACTAAATCTAAATTTTCCAGAGAATATTTCATAATTATTTATTATCTTGAGGTTTTGTAGTAGGAAATGATAAATAACTATTTTGGAGTTTCCAAACCAAATTATAAATAGTTTCTACTATTTCACCCTTAAAATGACTATTTTTAAGAGTCCCCAAAAGTATCTCTAATTCTTCTTTAGATAAATCAACTTTTACTTCATCTATTTTACTAATAATTTTATTATTATTAGCCTGATCCAATAAACCCATAACTTTGTTAATTAATTTTAACATTAAAAAAAATAAAACCCCCAAATTAATGGGGATTTATAGTATTATGAATAAATATAAATATCTCCTGTATCACTTGCAACAAATATATTACCATAGCCATTACTAGCTCCTCCATAATTAGGATTAGCTGGAAGATTTGCAGCTGCACTAGAAGTTGCTGATACTAAATATGCATCTGGGGTAATAGTGGTTGCATCATGAGCTAAACCATTTTGGAATGCCCATCTATCTGCTGAGGAATCATATCCTAAAGCTAAACCTGTACCTGCTACATCACTTTGAACAATAATACCCCCATCAACAGCTGAAGTAGAACCTGAAGCGAATAGTGCAAATTTATCAGCTACTAATAGGTTTGAAGATGAAATAGTAGTTGTAGTACCATTTACATTTAAATTTCCTTCAATTGTAGTATTACCAGAAACTGTTAAATCATTAGTTACTGTTAAATCATTTCCAATTGTAACATCATTAGGCAAACCAATTGTAAGAGTTTGACTTGAAGCAGCAGTTTCAATTTCATTAGCAGTTCCAGTAATAGTAAGTGCTTGGGTAGTTAAAGAAACTGAACCGTTACTACCATCTGAACCTGAGAAATTCAATGTAGAAGCTATTCCAGTTAATTCCGAACCATCACCTTGGAATGAACCTGAGAATGAACCTGAAGCTGTTAAACCATCAACTACTGTTGTAGTACCCCCTAATGTTAAAGTAGAACTACCAAGTGTAATTGTAGAATTTTGTAATTTAGCATTTGTGATTCCTGAATCCTTAACTCTTAAAGTATCTGTGTTAATTTCAATTGTTGAATCATCAACATTAACACTAAGAGCAGTACCACCACCACCTGCTAAACCGTTACCTGCAACTGAAGTTGCTATTTGATTTGCAGTAATTCCTGAATCGGCTACTCTAACTCCCCCAGTTCCTACTTCTAAAGTAGAACCTGAAACTTCTACTGATATTGTAGCAGTTGTAGAACCATCATAAGTAAAATCTGTAATACCATTACCATCTGTTAAATCTGGTAAATTCGTAGTTCCAACAAAGTTACCTTGGAATGAACCTGAGAATGAACCTGAGGCGGATAATCCTGTTAATTCAGTTGCTAATGTTAAACTATCTGTTCCCTCTACAGCTAAGTTAGTACCAGCTAAATCTGTTAATAAATTACCATAGGTAACAAATTTACTAGCTCCATCATTAATAAAAAATTTATCAGTATTAGCTAGATTTGTTTGTTCAGTTATAGGAAAACTAGCAGCAACTCCAGATAAACCAGAACCATCTCCAAAGAAAGAACCACTAAATGAACCACTTAAAAAAGTATCATTAACAGAACTTGATATTTGTTGGTTAGATTCAACATTTAATTGATTGAGTTCAGCTGCACTGCCTGAGACTATAATTTTTTTCCAAGTTGCCATATTGTTTTTAAATTAAAAATGTTTTATTTATAAATATTAACTACCATAGTAAAATTCACTTCCACTGTAAATAATTCCACCTTCTACAGGAGTAGCAGAACCTATATAAGGTAAAAGTTGTAAAATTCCATCTGCTGTAAATTTTACTCCATTACCATCTTGATTTTTTATTAAGATTAAATCCGTACTAACTCCATTTACCTCAATCATAGCTTGAGGGGTTACTCCTGATGTTCCTATACCTAATTTACCCCCAACAAAAATTATATCGGTATTACCATTAATTATGTCATTTTCTCCAGAGGTTGTAAGAATTCTTCCAGAAACATCATTATTAGTAATAGTAACACCACTACCTCCTCCTGATGTAGCAGTTTGAGGTGAAGAAATACTAACCTGATCTAAAAATCTTATTCGTCCTCCTCTAGCCATTTATTATCCTATTGTATTTGATCTATTCTGTGCTTCTTTATTTCTACCGTTTGTAGAAGAATTAGTAACAACTGTTCTATTTCCTCTCGTTTCAACTTCACCTTTTTCAAATATACTAGCATCTGAAGTAGCTTCAACAGAAAATATAATTTTTGCTTTATCTGTAAATTTACCAATTGAAGTTAAGTTCTTTTGAATTGTATCAGATATAATATACCCATTAAGAGTTAAATCAAATGTTGATTTTACAATTCTATCTTGACCTTCATTTAATTCATTTATAGTATTAAAAGAATCAATTCTAGCATTAAATTTAAATCTTTCAGGATTACCCCAATAACTATCTGAGGCATAATTTACAGCCTCTATTATTTTATTTAATTGTTCTATATAATAAGTTTGTATAGTGCAAGAATATTGCAATGTAACATAATCAGGAACAATAACAGGGTAATAAGTTTTTTCTGGGATTCTATTATTTAATACTTCAAATGGTCCATAGGCATTTCCACTAGTATATCTTTTTTGAAATACTCCAAAATTAACAGGATTATTAGCATCTAATTTATTACCTATATTTCGTACTTTTTGAAGATTAGTTCTTTTAAATAAAATTATAGGAGACATTATTTTACCATTTTTGTCTCTATAATATCCATCTTTTTGAAATGATTTCCATCTTTCAGGAGCACCATAAATAATAGGAACATTAATTCTTTCTCCGTTTTGTATTACAAATGGTTTAATAACATTTTTAAAGTAATACATTATAGATTCATCAATATCTTGAATACCTAAAGTAAAAGGTTTTACAGTATCATTCCTAAAAGATTGTTCATGACCCCTATTTTTTGAACCAAAATTATTAGGATTACCTAAATTTTGATCATAAGGATCAACAAACCCATTACTTATTTCCTTTTGTGATTTAGGAACTGGTTTTCTATTATATGATGCTTGATTATCGTTCATTAAAATCTTTCTTTCTTAGGTGAAATTCCTAACTTATCAGCAGGAATAATATGAGTTTTAACAATTACTGAGAAATTGCTGCCAAATTGGTCTAAGTCATTTTCTAAGGGGTTTTCAGCATTAGGGTAATCTGGATTTTTACCTACTACATACTGATTAGAGACTGTAGAATCTACCTCATAGTATGATTCTTGGTATAACACTATATCTCCTATTTCAATTAACACATTAGCATCTATTAAATCATCTCTTAAAAATCTAAATTCAACCCCCCAATTAAAATCAATACCTAAATCACTTTCAGGATAAGCTTGGTCGTCTCTAGAAATTAAACAATTTAATAATACAGGCTCATCAAAATACCTAGTTCCAGGAGTTTCACCATAGATGTTTACTTTGGTTTCTGCTAGTTGGGGTTTATAGATAGCGGCTTGTTGGGAAATAATATCTCCCACAAGTTCTCTACTTAAACCTCTGAATAAACTAACATCTCTTGAACCTCCAAAAAGTGCACACATTCTTAATTATTTTTTATGAGATATAAATTGTAAATGGTACTTCATTTAATTCCTGTTTTCTAAATTCTGTTTCTTTGGTCCTAGCTTCTAATAAATTTTTACGAGAAGTCTCATCAAAATAAGTTCTTAACCTTTCAATTAAAGCTGTTTTTTCAGATGTTGCAGCTGTAATTAAATCACTTTGATTTAAAGTTACGGTATCACCTGGGATTGGCACGGACCCATATTTGCCTCTTACATATCCTAACATTTCTTTTACTAGAGATAATGTGTATTCAAATATCCAACTTCTACCTACTGAATTTATCTTAGAATAAATAGGATTAGTGTAAGGAACATTAGATACATCTGTAATTTTATTAGTACCATCTTGGAATGCCGCTGCTGCTCTTTCAGATTTTAAAATATATTGTATTTTTAATTTTGCGTCATCTGAGGGGATAGGGAATATTTTTAATTTATTATTTCTAATTTCAAATGAGTAATTAGATTTTCTAATTTGGTCATTAAATTCAATAGCTTGGATTTTTTGCAAATCATAGCTTATAGGCATTAATAAAAAGTTAATACCCGGTGAATAATTACCAAACCCAAAAGTTTGTAATAAACCTTGCAAATCAGTTCCTGTGCCTGCGTAGGGGTCAAAATATCTTACGATAGCAGGGGGTGATTCGTAAAATACTCTTTTAATCTCAATATCCCCACTATCATATCCCTGCTCAATAGCCCAAGCATTTAAATCATAATCTTGAACACTAGCAGTTAAACTTACTAAACCATCATACCAATCGATATTACCCCCAACACCAGCTTCAATTCCGTATTGTTGAGAAAAATCAATTATTCTATTTAAGGTAGGAGTTAATAAAGTATTTTTTGGATCTATAGTATTTGAAGCTCCTTCTAAAGATAAATAATTTTCTCTTACTTGATAAGCATATAATTCATTACCATAAGTAGTTATTGCTTCTTCAAAAGCAGCATAAAAGTTAATGTCTTGTAATTCTACATCTACAATAGGGTAGCCTAATCTTCTAGCACAAAAATTAGCTACTTTATCTGAATCTTGTTGAAATTCTAAATCACTATCATAGAAACCAAAAGGAGTGCTTCCTGAGGCAAATGAGCTAGATCCGGGCCATATTGGTATTACTGCCATGTTTTTTTAATTAAGCGTTTACAAGTACATACTCAACATCAATACTACTACTTATAGCATAAGCTTTAATATTTTCGATACTAGAAGATAAATCACTAACAAACCCACTTCCGGTTACATTAGCACTAGCTAGAAAGTATGAAGAAGTAGGAGTTAATTCCTGGCTCCAATATTCATCTTTTGAACTGCTAAAAGTTAGCATTAGATTAAAGGCATTATCTAAGTTAGTAATTCTTAAATATTGTAAGCTTGATGAAGGAAAAGTACCAGCTCCCGGATTTACCCCGTTAATATCTATTAAAGAAATAGAGGTAGTAGTAGGGCAAGTTACAATTCTTCGATCAACATTAGTTACATTATTTATCTCAAAAGTAGTATTATTAACTGTTCGAGTATTTTTTACTATATGTTCTTCTTGAATGTTAACTTTAAAAGTAGTAGGAGTTAAAATAGATGCCATTACATTTTTTATTTATAAATATTAGAAAAAAACGGAACAACTTTTATTTTTTACTACCTGATACTATTCCTACTTCAGCTGCCTCCTCATATAATTCAATTAATCCACTTACTATAGGATCTCTATGGTTTTGTTTTAAAGTAATAGCACACATATTTTTAATTTTACGAGCTGCTGAGTATAAAAATCTAAAACCAGAATCTCTTTTTGATTTTAAATCTACTTGGTGATCATCACCACAAATAATCATTTTAGAACGTAAACCAATTCTAGTTACAATCATTTCCATTTGTTCATGAGTAACATTTTGAGCCTCATCTACAATTATGCAAGAATCTAAAAATGTTCTACCTCGCATAAATGAAACAGGTACTATTTCTATTTGACCATTTTCAATATATTTTTCAATTTTTACTTTATCATATAAAGCATACATATTTTGATAGATGGGTTGCACCCAAGGATCCATTTTTTCACGTAGATCCCCCGGTAAAAAACCGATGTCCTCTTTTGATACGGTAGGACGGGTGATTATAATCTTTTCGTATTGTCTACAAAAGAGACCATCCAATGCTATTTGACATGCTAATAAAGTTTTACCTGAGCCTGCTGAGCCTGCCAATAAAGTAAGGGTATTTCTTAATATTTCTTCTTTTGCTTCTTTTTGCTCTTCATTTAATTGAATTTTAAATTTAATAGGATTTTTGGGTATTCTCTTTTGTTTAAATACCTCATCGGTATGATGATTGGACGCCATAAAGAACTAAATTTATTTATTTCTAATAAATATTAAAACAAAAAAAGGACCTAAGCATAACTTAGGCCCCTTATAAAGAAATAAAAATAAAGTGTTTTAAACTAATGCATAAGCTTTTTCAAATAATGCTTTATTAATTCGAGTATCTTCATTTACTGATGATACTCCTGAAATTTTACTACCATCTCTATTATATAATCTATTAGATTGAGTTAAATTTTCCTGGATTCGATTAAATACAGTCCAAACATCATTATCAGTATCTTCAACTCTAACAGGTTCCAATAGTTGATTTACATCAAAATTAGATATATTACCAAATCTAATACGAGCAGCATCTGAAGCTAATTTTATAGCTTTTATAGGATCTAATTCAACAGTTTTAAGTTTATTAAATTCATCTATTACTAAATTAGCTTGAATATTAGCATCCATCAAAATTTCATGAACTTTACTATTTCCTTTTTCAGTATGTTGAACTTTATGATTACTATAAGAGGTATTAGCTACTATACCATTTGAACACACTTGACGAAAAACACCAAAATCCATCTCTAATGGTGAGGAACCATCACAACTATTATATAACCTCATTGAAGCTACAGCTTCAGAGTTACCTGATTTATTTTTAATTTGAAAATCAGGATGATCTAATTTAATTAGATGGTTTGAAACTTTGCGAGAACGTTTATCCCTAACCTCTCTTGCTCCTGAAATCTCCCAACCATATTTTTGTAAATCTGAAATTGCATCTAAGGTTTCAATTTGAAATTGATTAGATTTGATTCGTTGTGAGTTCCTCCAATTTTTATCAAGTGAAGGAATAAAACCTTGTAACTTATTAATATCGTTATTTAGTGGTATTAAATTTAAGTTTTTCATTTTATTTAATTTTAATCGTTAGTAAACTCGTATGAGTAATGAACTGTATCTCGATGGATTGAAAAATACATTTTAAAACTTTTATCACAATCTCTATTTTTATCAAAATGAATTGTACGTTCTAAACCATCTTTAGAAACTTCAATTTTTGCCATTGCGTCAGTCATGTGTTTAAGACGGTTAGATCCTGCAAAATCACCAGCTTTAGTAACTTGTTGAATATTGATGAAAGTAGTATAATATGAACACTTATTTTCACCTTTTTTATGCTTATCTTGTAAGTTAAGCAACCAACTTTCAGCAGCACTTTCAGTAGTTCTGTAATTATCTTTTACCATTTCAATTACCTCAGCAAGTGAATCAATAGCAATTACATCATAACCTTGATTGAAAACATACTCTAAAGTTTCCTTTACAGTTTCAGCATAGTTTTTCAAAAATAATGTTTGAACATTTTTAAACTTAGGTAATCTTTTACAATACTTGTAATGAGCAATTTCATCCATTTCACCACTCACAAACAAACACTTAAGTCCTTGATCTGTAAGAGCTGATAGCATATCTAAAGTAACAGTACTTTTACCTGAACCTGGACCACCAACAAATACCATATTGGTACCTGGCATTAATCCACCTTCGGTTGAAAGGATAACATCAATCTCACGATTAGTTTTTAAAGGAATAAATAAACTATTATTGAAACTTAAATCCGAACCTCTAAACAATTTAACAGATGAAGGATTAAATGTTTTTACTACTTGAGTTTTACGTGGACGACCTCTTTTTACTTGATTTGACATAACCTTTATTTTTTATTTTTTAATTGTAATTTCTGAATATTTTATTTTACCTATTGATTTTTTACCCAACATATTATATGTGTATAATGTAACACAGGTAGGACCCCATTTATTAACATTCATCCCAGACCAATCTGAATGGATTGACATTCCATTATGGGAAACTTCAAATACTTTTGGATTCATTCCATATTCACCATCATCACCTTTACAATAAGTAGTAATACCTTCAACTGTAAATTTTACATTACCTTTTTGTAATTGATCTTTGATTTTTTTATTTGACATAACCTTTATTTTTTTATTTCTTTATATGTAAATATACGAACAATACCTCGGGTAACCAAATTTTCTAGTGGAAATCTTTGGTTTTCTTTGATGTATTTCGTTTCTCATTTACCCCGTGAATATACGAACAATTGTTGTAATAACCAAATAAAATACTAAAACATATAAAAAAGGGACGCGAAACGCGTCCCTTTCTTTTTATAGTAAGTCTAAATCAACGATTTAGATAGTGTTCAAACCACTTACTTTTATCAAGCCGAAAAATTCGGGTCTAATCATCTTCTTAGCATAACGAGTTAAGAGACCTTTACGTGGTGTAAATGTATCTGGATCGTATACAAGAGGAGTCATGATCAATGGAATATATGGAGCAAATACAGCACCTGTCTCAAGGAATTGTGTTCCTCTGAAACCCATCAATATCTGATTCTCAGTCATATATGGATTCTTGTAAACTTGATATCTACCATTCAACTGACCAACTTTCTGTACACCAAAAGCATACTTAGCTTGAGCAGCATCACCGTTAGAATCAGCAGCATATCCAGGGATTGATTCAAGAACTGTAGCTACAGTTGGAGAACATACCATGAAATTAGCACCACCTCTAAGAGTTAATTGGTGAATTCTGTTAGACAATTTCTGTACTTTAGTACCAAGTGTTTGGAACCATTGTCCTTGTGTGTTATAGAAACCAGAAGTTAAAGAAGTGAAAGCAGTTTCACCAGCATTAATTGCTTGGTTGTTTTCAGCTGACCAGAATTCTGTGCTTCCAACAGGAACAGAAGAAATCAACATATCAAGAATTTCGAGATCAATCTCTAATGAGATATACTCGCTCATGATAGATGTCAATTCAGCTTCAGCATCCAAAGATTGGTAAGCGTTAAGATCTTGAGCGAATTCAGGAGTCCAAACAGCTTTCAACTTACGTGTTTTAGCAACGATTGATTCTGATTTCAACTTAACATTTACCTCAGGAATTGAGATAGTTCCATTTTCAGGATTCAATGTAGTATTACCGTCTTCAAAATCACCACGAGCATTATCTAGTGGAGCTAGTGAGAAAGTAACAGGGAAATTGTTATAAGTACCAGCTTCTGAACCTCCATCAGTAATGAAAGTTACGGTGTTTCCACTTACAGTGGTGAAAGCAGGATTTATATTTACTAATGAACCTGATGCTACGTGAAAAGCACGAGCAGCTTTAAGATCTGCATTTGTGTTAGACATATCAACAGCTACAGCTTTGAAATCACCATTAGCAACAGATGCAGAATAAGTTGAATCAAAATTTACCTGAGCAAATGAAGCGGTGGTTACAGTTGCAGTAAATACAGAAGCAGTGTTGTTGATAGAATATCCAAATCTACCAGCACCATAAAGACCTTCTGATGGAGCAGATCCACCTTCAGTCAAACCATACATAGATCCAGATTCGTAAACATTACCACCAGCAGTACTGAATGGATTCTTAACAGTTCCATACTGGAAATCTAGGAAGAATACAAGACCTGAAGGTAGGTTCATAGGTTGAACAGAAACGAATTCCTGAGCAGCGATTTGACCAAATACCTTACGTACAAGTGGAAGAGCTACTCCAGCCCATTGCTCACCTGTTCCAGCAGTAAAAGTACCACCAGATACCCCTCCACCTGAAAGTGAAGATTCAACTACTAATTGCTTAGCTTGATTTTCGAGGATCATAGACATATTGTTCTTTTCGGTCTCAGTGTTGATACCTTCTAGCAATCCTGTCTTTTCCCACTTGCCTGCTAATCTAGCGGCATCACTCTGAAGGTTCTTCCAAGAACCAGCCGAGCTTTCTAAAAGAGAATTTAATTGTGACATTTTTCTTTTTTTTTAATTTAATTTATAATTTATTTAATTCCAGCTAACTTTTGCCATCTAGCAACTTGAGAATCAACTTCTACAATTACTTCCCTTTTTGGAGCAACCCCTACAGGTTTAGAAGCTAAAGAACGATTTTCTTTAATTGATTTCTTTGAATCTGAAAGATTCTCAGAAATGGTTTCAAAAATAAGTTTTGCTTCTTTTACGGTAGCAGCTTTATCAAAAGCAGGAATAATTTTTGCTTTTTGGTTTTCAGTTAGGTTTTTAGCTCTGAAGATTTTATTTAAGTAAAGTAATTTAGCATTTAAAAGATTAACTTCATTGATTTCATTTTTCAATGATTCAACTTCATTTGTTATTTCTTCCATTTCAGCAACACCACCTTTACCTAAAAGCTTTTCAATCGTAGCAGCAACAGCTCCTTTTCCTTTTTTAACAGCAGCAGCTAGTTCTTCTTTAGCTGCAGAGGCAGCAACACCACCCACTAAAGCAATTCCTCCTAGCATTGACGCTATAAATTCAGCATCTGTTACGCCCAAATCAAGAGCTTCTTTTATTTCTTCATCACTTTCCATGATTGCTTCTGTTTCGTCTTCCATTTCGATTTCATCTTCACCTTCAGCTTCTTCATCTTCAGTTTCAAATTCATCTCCAGCTTCTAACTCACCAGCTTCAACCATGTCTTTAATAACATCCTCGATAAAAGATTTAAGATCTTCTTCAGACATTTCTTCTAAATCAATTTCCTCATCATCACTTTCCATTTCAGAATCCATTTCCATATCCATATCCATGTCCATGTCCATTTCTTCTTCTTGTTCAGTTACTTCGTTTCCACCTTCAGTAATCTCTTCTTCTTCAAGTTGAGCATAATCTGGTTTTTTCTTAAGAAAGGATTTTGGTTCAGCTCCTGGGTCAATATTAGTTTCCTCAAGTTCTTCTTCGAGTTCAGCAAGGATTTCCTCAAGATTCATTTCTTCGTTCGTGTCATAAGCTTCTTCCATTTCATAGGACATTGCTTTTTCCATTTCTGATTTCATAGTTTCTTTCATTTCCTTACCTTTCATTTTTTCTGCTTCGGTTTCGTCTAATTCTTCTTCAAGTTCCATCTCTTCTAACCTTTTAGCTAGCATTGACTTTAGTTTAGGAGTAATAGTTTCTTCCAAAGCAAGTTTTGCGTTGGCTATAGCTGTTTCTTTAACAGTTCTAGCTTCAGCGATTGCTTCTTTGAGCATTTCTCTGTTGTTTTTCATCTTCCTCAAAATTTAAGTTTGGGATTTACGATTATTCATGAATCGTAATAAGTTGTTTTACATAAGTGGATACTATATGGGATAGTATATTGTCCACGTGAATACAATAATACATATATGAAGATATTCCAAAATTACAATTTTAAAAAAAGAAAAGCCCTCTTGCGAGGGCTTGGGCCAAGGAATACTATTCCAAGGGGGGTACTTTATTGAATTTTATACAATTGGACACTGTCCATTAGAACATAAAATCTCAGTTATAATAGAATTTACCTTAGCATATTTATTTTGTTTAGAAAAATCTAAACCTTCTTTTACCAATTGCATAAATGAACCTGGGTTTGAAGGGGTTGATACAAAATCCCAACAAAGTAATTCAAAGTCATCTTGTACTTCTAACATTTCTCCTCTTTGTTGTAACGAGCCCATACCACGAGATGAAACACCACAGGTTATACCGTTTTCAATCAGTGCTTTTAATATGTTACCTGATGGAGTAGGTAAAATTTCTATTTTACCTATTACATTATCTCCATCCCACCACATAT
>Ga0208162_1000095_pt1 | contig 43930 bp, 61 predicted proteins | sample CB_VirMetaG_4_FD_184539 | JGI IMG/M metagenome (GOLD analysis project Ga0208162, IMG submission 184539) | Freshwater to marine saline gradient viral communities from Chesapeake Bay - CB_1508_1M Viral MetaG (SPAdes) (version 4) | ecosystem: Environmental > Aquatic > Marine > Coastal | place: USA... | reverse complement strand
GGATCCTCTGCTGCTCTAACTTCCTGAGACACAAAGTCATAAGCACGAAGATTGAGTGCGAGACCGATGATACCAATAGAACTTGTCCAAAGTCCCATGACAGGAACGAAAAGCATAAAGAAGTGCAACCAACGCTTATTGCTGAAAGCAATACCAAAAATCTGAGACCAGAATCGGTTAGCAGTGACCATGGAATAAGTTTCCTCTTCCTGAGTCGTATCAAATGCCTTGAAAGTGTTTGCTTGCTCACCATCTTCATACAAAGTATTCTCTACTGTAACACCATGGATTGCAGAAAGCAATGCACCACCCAGGATACCTGCTACACCCATCATATGAAATGGATTCAGTGTCCAGTTGTGGAAACCTTGCAGGAAGAGGAGGAATCGGAAGATGGCTGCGACCCCGAAGGAGGGGGCAAAGAACCAGCTGCTTTGACCGAGGGGATAGAGAAGGAAAACGCTAACGAAGACAGCAATAGGACCAGAGAAAGCAATAGCATTGTAGGGACGGATACCGACGAGACGGGAGATTTCAAACTGTCGGAGCATGAAACCTATGAGAGCAAAGGCTCCGTGGAGCGCCACAAAATTCCAGAGTCCCCCCAGTTGGAACCACCTGATAATGTCCCCCTGAGACTCAGGACCCCAAAGTAGAAGAAGAGAATGACCCATAGCGTCAGCAGGAGTTGACACTGCCGCTGTAAGAAAATTAGCACCCTCAAGATAACTACTTGCGAGTCCGTGAGTGTACCAGCTTGTAACAAACGTCGTGCCAGTAAGCCAGCCACCAATTGCGAGATAAGCAGTGGGAAAAAGAAGTAATCCAGACCAGCCCACAAAGACAAAGCGGTCGCGTTTAAGCCAGTCATCCAGGACATCGAACCACCCCCTTGTTGGTGCTTGTAGTGTGCTTGATACCATTGTTGTTTACCTTTGAATCGTTTAACCAGAATAGTTGAGGCCAAGTATCCATGATCAACTCACGCTCTTTGTATGATGCGTCTTTGTTTATCATTTTAGTTTAAGAAACTTAACATCTAAGTGAAAAAGAAAGGGACCCGAAGGTCCCTTAGTTGTTTTCTTAATAAACGTCAGTTATTAAGATTCCGAGTATCAACCAATTGCAGGTGCGGTGAGTGCCACAGGAGTGGACTCAGCAGCAGCAAGGTCGAGAGGGAAGTTGTGAGCATTACGCTCGTGCATGACTTCCATACCCAGACCAGCACGGTTAAGGACATCTGCCCAGGTGTTAATCACTTGACCTTGGTTGTCGATGATCGACTGGTTGAAGTTGAAACCATTCAGGTTAAATGCCATAGTGCTAACACCAAGAGCAGTAAACCAGATGCCGACCACTGGCCAAGCAGCAAGGAAGAAGTGAAGAGAGCGAGAATTATTAAAGGAAGCATACTGGAAGATCAGGCGACCAAAGTAACCGTGAGCAGCGACGATGTTATACGTCTCTTCTTCCTGACCAAACTTATAACCATAATTCTGTGACTCGTTTTCAGTAGTCTCACGCACCAGCGAAGAAGTAACCAGACTTCCATGCATAGCAGAGAAAAGAGATCCACCGAATACCCCAGCAACACCGAGCATATGGAAAGGATGCATGAGGATGTTGTGCTCTGCTTGGAAAACAAGCATGTAGTTAAACGTGCCAGAGATGCCGAGAGGCATTGCATCAGAGAAAGAACCTTGTCCGAAAGGATATACAAGGAAGACAGCAGATGCAGCAGCAACAGGAGCGGAGTAGGCAACACAGATCCAGGGGCGCATACCCAGGCGGTAGGACAATTCCCACTCACGACCCATGTATGCATAGATACCGATCAGAAAGTGGAAAACAACGAGTTGGAAAGGACCACCGTTGTAGAGCCATTCGTCAAGCGATGCTGCTTCCCAGATGGGATAGAAGTGCAGACCAATAGCGTTGGAAGAAGGGATAACAGCACCAGAGATGATGTTGTTACCATACATGAGAGACCCAGAAACAGGTTCCCGAATGCCGTCGATGTCCACAGGGGGAGCACCGATAAAGGCGATGATGAAACACGTTGTAGCAGCGAGCAGACAAGGGATCATCAGGACGCCAAACCAACCGACATAAAGACGGTTGTCGGTAGAGGTAACCCAGTTGCAGAATTGCTCCCAGGTGTTAGTAGAACGTTGTCTTGAAAGAGTTGCAGTCATTGAACTTAAACAGATAGTAGGACCATCAGGGAAATGGTGGTGATACTATGCTCCCGCCACCCTCAGGCGGGATATGAGAGACGTGCTTTATACACCCTATAGGTCTCGGTTTGGGGTGTTTACAAGAGATCGGAAAACTTAACGTTTCTTAACCCGTTGACCTATTTATATTAAACCAGATTTGGAATCTCGTCAACCCACAGGTGACGCTTCTGGATCTGGCACAAGCACATGGGAGGGAGCAGGAGCAGTCTTCAGATACTCTTCCCACCCTGCAAGCACATCGCTTTGCATTTCATTCTCCCAGTCAGCACTGACCGCTGCAGTCCCCTCACGAAGAGAGTCCAGGTGCTTCTGGAAGCGTCCTTCCGACACATAATTGTGGCAAAACTCATAGACATCCTTATTTAAGTCTATGCCCTTATGAATGAAGGCATTAAGACAAAACTGCCTTGCCATCATGTTGCCATCGTTGTAACGCCAATCATCAATCATTTTCTTCAACTACCCTCATAGGATGCGTTGTCATTTGCTTGTGTGTTTCATTAAAGAAGACACCAAGTTTAACTAAAAAGTCTGCTTTTTCTTTTGATAAGTTTCGATAATTATTAAGGGCGGTCCATGACCGCCCATTGTCGAAACTACATTCAAGCCGATACTTGGGCATTGTTGAGCTCGTCCAGATACATCAGGACATTCTCAGGATATGAGATCTCATAAGGATCATCTTCACAATCATCGATCTTGCCAGGCTCCTCGAAGATCTTCATGATCACACCGTCTTCAATGACGGCTGCATAACGCCAGGAGCGAAGACCGAAACCAAGATTATTCTTGGTGACCAACATATTCATGAGTCCAGTAAACATCCCGTTACCATCAGGCACAAGGTTTACTTTCTCAATGCCCAACTCCTGCTTCCATGCATTCATTACAAATCCATCATTGACGGAGATGCAATGGACACCATCACACTTGCCCTGACCAATGAATGCATCATAGGATGCTTCAAAGGATGGTAGTTGGAATTGTGTGCATGTAGGTGTGAATGCTCCAGGGAGAGCAAAGATCACATGACGACCCGTCCCAAATAGATCTAGGGAGGATACTGTTTCAAAACGACAGTCTTTATCTTTGCAGTCTTTCTGACGGACAAAGACAAAGTTTACTTCAGGAATTGTATTCATAATTAAGAATGTCTCTGTAATTTATATATCACCAAATGCCAGGGATGATCTGACCTGTGGTAGCGTAGCTACCCATAGCGGCAATGATACCAATCATTGCTGCCCAACCGTTAATACGCTCTGCTCTTTCGTTCATGATAGTTACCAGTGTTTGTGGAGTTTGGGTGCGAGATGTGGACGCCTAAGCGTCTGCAGAAGAGTCAGAGTTTTCAATTCGTCCTTCTGTGGTTGAGTCAGACGACCCCACCTCAATCTCGCTAGTAAATTCTTGATCATAATTATGCTTTTGTTTCAATGTTGGATCTGCAACGCTGCTGACTACAGGTTTAATAGGTTTAATGACAATGAATTTGTCATTCTTAAGGGTGCCAGCAATCTTGACTTCAAGATCGTTACCATTCCAATCTAAATCTTGGAGGGCAACACCAAGTTGCCCCAACCATCCGCCTTCACTTTGAATCACAGATTCTCTTCCTGCTCAGTAAGAATCACACAGTCGCTGGTGGGATATGCAACACAAGTGAGCACCCAATTATCAGCGAGTTGATCATCATCTAGGAACGATTGCTCCTCGTTATCTACTGTACCAGAGAGGAGTTTTCCTGCACAAGCTGAGCAAGCGCCCGCTTTGCACGAAGAAGGGAGATCAACGCCCGCCTCCTCCGCCGCCTCAAGAATGTATTGATCGTCCGCACACTCGATGGTAGTTTCGGTACCGTCAGGAGATTGGAGAGTAACATTGTAAGTTGCCATGACTTAATAGGTTTCGATTACTTTTTCAATAGAGATTGACAACAGCACTAAGAAAGAAACTGCTGTCGTTGTCCAGAGTAATTCGACCATAATCAAATTACTCCGAAGAAGAGTTTACCAGTAGATGCATAGGAAATCAAGGCAGCGATGAAACCCATCATTGCCCAGCGACCATTCATCTTCTCGGCTCGCTCAGCGTGTGATTCGAGACCATACTTAAGACGGTCTTCGTCGGTCATATACATGGCAGGCTCTACTGCCCACATGTTTTGTTGACCACGATCATTAGTAGTGACAGTCATAACTCTTTGTAAAGACTTGTTACAATATATAGCAAATCTTTACAAAAGTCAAGAGCTGAATGTGATGACATCCTGACCCATGCCACCAGGGACATAGGCACCGTCACCATAGATATTCCAATCGACTGGTCCAGCAGCACCATAGTTATCGAATGGACTGTCACCTGGGGTGTCAAGATTGAAGTCTACAAAGGACTCAACCAATTTCTGACTCTTGGCAATCGTTTTGATACCAAGATAGTGACGCCACAACTCACTAAGAGTTGATTCATTTTCTTCATTCTCAAGTGCCCACATGAAAGCTGCTTTAACTGCTCGCTCTGCATCGTGGTATTCGTTGTTGTAAGTCATAATCAGTCTTCAGGGTCATCTTTGACGTAGCAGGGCACCATGTCTGGGTCCAACCACTTAGTATATTCAAAGTCGGTCATCGCAGTATCCATCTGCATTCCATTATCACACAGATACATATCACGATACCGACCAGTGTAAGAGTCTACTTTCTGAATACGGTAGTCAGGTTTGCCATTGATCTCAAGGATTCCCACCTGCACATAGCGGTAAGGGAAACGCTCAAGCAAGACAACTGGTTTTGCCATGGACCTCATGCGGTTGCCCACCAATCCTACCGTATGTCAAGCACCTAGTCAAGCGTGGTCTTGGTTTCTACGCATATCAAGATATTGCAAAATCTCATCTCGCCATTCCATCAACTCATGGAAACATTCTTGCCAGTGGGCATGTTGTCGCAGCTCGTGATCAGGCTTCAGCACACTCTCATAAAAGAGATTAAGTGCGTCACGACGCTTGCCACGTTTAATGTCGTCCATAAGTTACTTCCTATACGAATGAAAACCAGCCAGTAATAATGATCTTATCTGAAGTATTAGAAACTCTTCCACGATGGAAGTGAGTCCAATCAGATGGCCATATTACAGTGTATCCCTTTTGTGCAGGGACATATTTATCCTGATGAAACCATTCAGTGCCACCATCGGGGACATCATTTAAGTAAGTCATGAAGACAAGGTGTCTGTAGACATTACTGGGAAGACAGTTAGACCTCTCAGTATGCCACAGTTTGAAACCACCACCCTTAGGGTACCACTGAATGCTCATCGGCTCCACGATTCTGAAGTCAGATAACTCACAGAAAGGGAAGCGGTCCATGTACTTGTTAAGGACTCCTTGCAACTCTAAGAGATACTTTTCACAATGCATGACTGCTACCTGAAAGGGCACATGCAAATCACGAGAGTCCTTAAACTCTTTGTTTGTCTTAATAACCCCCTCTTCCATCAGTTGCCCATCAATATAAGGTAGGAATTGCTGATGTCTGTAGAAATTAACAATTTCTTCCACTGCCTCATTTGAGATAAAGTCACCCCAAATAAAGTCTGACTCTTTGGTGCAAAACTTTCCTTTGTATGTGGTGATTTCATCCATCATTGTAGTTTGTCAATTCGATACGACATGATCGCTCGGGGGGATTTGGGAGACGCCTCATGGAAGACGCCCTTAGGTATGTATAGTGCATCTCCTGGTCCAATAGTAACAATGTCTGCTAGACATGTCTCACAGGGATTTGTATCAAATCTATAGGAGGTGCGTCCTTTAACTCCGATGATCAGGACATCCTCTTCATCTCTATGCCTGCCGAAAGTATCTGCAGGTGCAAAGTATGAAACATATACATCCATGTTTTGACATTCATGACCAGCAAAGTTTTCAAATTCTTTCCTTGCCATAGAAAAAGACGGAGGAGATGGGCTCCCCCGCCGCCACTTGGACATATATGATGGTGGACCCCCGTCACTTATTACATAACAAGATCCAGTCGGGTCTTGCAAAGTTGAATTCACATACATGAGAATGGCATCCCAAGTCACTTGGGTGTGAATAGGAAACCTATCTCTGTATACAATATACTTTGTGTCATCCATACATCAAATCAGTTGTCATATTATCGATGAGGATTTGGTAATCCTCTTCAACGTCAACGCCCCAAAAATGGACGTGTCTGGGACTCATGTCGCTATAAAAACGACAGAGTTGTGCAAATAGTGCTGGATACTCTGTGTCCAGAGCAACCTCACCATTTACGGCGGACTTCAAGACATCCATGCAAGATGCAAAACGATTCTTAAGAGTCATAAACCCTTCTCCGTGACTTCTGTTGGGGATCCTGCTGTTAACAGGAAGCGAGACAGGTAGGGATCGAACCTACGACCGACTGCTTAGAAGGCAGTTGCTCTATCCGCTGAGCTACTGTCCCAGTTTTAAGAAGTGGACTTCGGAGAATCGTGGTCTGCCTACAAAGGTTTCACCTACCAATCTCATTGAATGATAGATGTTACCCAGGAAGAAGACGGCACAGTTGTATCTGTCCAGGATACAATGGGATTCATCTGCTGCAGTTACCCATGGATCATAATGCTCTCCCTTACCATGATACTTGAATGATCGATAGAAAGAAGTGCCTGGTCCATAGTCGTTATCCTCGTTGAGATAAACAATGCAGTTGATGTTATCTGGGTCCGTGTGGGGAAACCAGTGACCTCTTGGAGAAGAGTTTAACATTGTCATGTTAAACATGCAAGCCCCATCGAAGTGAAAATTTCTGACTCCCAAAAGAGAAGCAACTGTTTTGTGGACATCAAACCAAGCAGGATCATACGCCTCGGTGATCGACTGCCGTCCATCATAGAAGTCCCGTCCATTGCCCCTAGTTGGGTCTTGGGGTTTGTGAGAAACAATAGGACAGTTGTTGAGGTATTCAACAACCCTACTGGGATTCTTGTAAACGTTATCAACATACACAATGGTCTGTCCATCGACGACTTCAACGTCATACGAAGGAGTATACTTCAGGTGTGGGTTGATTCTGAAGTCATCACCAGAGAAGAATTTCATATCACTGCTTTGGTTTTGTCAACATGTCCCTTAATGTTAAACGAAATGATTGTCCGTTTGACATTAGATCGATTGGGTAATGCTTCATGGTGAAGTGAAGAGGGGAAGAATACTATGCTACCTTCCTTTGCAGGTGGCACATAGGACATCATGTTACCATCTAGAAAATCATGAAACGGTGCGTAAAATGTTGTGGGAGTGTGAATATTGGGATCAAAGTCGTAGTAGAGAATACAAGACCATCCATATTGTCCATGATTGTGGACTCGATGCTTCTGCGATTCTACCTGCGTCTCAAACCACATTGCTGAGATCTCCATTTGATGCCTCCTTCCAAGGCATCCACTCTTCCTAAACTTATTTATGGGCACAGCAGCAACTTTGAAGAGTTGATCTGCATAGGGTGGTAACACCCCTGCATAATCATGCTCAAAAAAGTCAGTGTGGACCTCCACTCCCTGCTCCAGATGTGCATCTGTTAATTCAGGAAGTTGAATTTCTTTCTTAACATTCTCCCAGTCATCAATATCGTATGTGCATATTGGGACTCGGAAAGGAAACTCCATCATACTTGCTCTAACTCACGAATACGCTGAGCAATTACCTCAGCCTCTGCATACTGACGTTGCGAAGCTAACTCATGAACAACGTCCACGAGATACTCGATTGACTCAGTAAAGAAATCAGTTTCTTCAAACATGATTGGGACCCCCATCCACTACCAGCAAAGTATATAGCTGGAAGAGGGGTGCCGTCAAGCCTCAAAGTGCTTGATAAACCATTCGGCGTCCACTACGACAAGTGGTTTCTTCCTATTCTTCTTCATGAAAAGGATCGGAGTGTGGTCACCAGCATTGGCACACGCTTGATCATATGCCTCATAGACATTGAGTCTCTCAACATTCTTACACTCAATGCTGAAGGGGAATTTCTTCCTAGCATCTCTTGCCATGATAAGATCTTCCCCACCAGCACCCATTGAGCGAGACTCGATGTCCTCTGGATGGATATCTCTATGCTCGATGAGCATATCCCTAACCCATTGTTGGAATCTACGTCCCTTTCCTTTCGCGCTTTGTGGTTTCATACTGTTTAATCTGCATAACCGTCATCATCACTGTCCAACTGGTAACCCAGGCGAGTCCGTGGCTCATAAGGACCACGGAATGCATCTGGATCCTCCTTTATAGCGTCCTCTAAGGACTGTGCAAGGAGTTTTAGGTTATGTGCAATGAGTTTTACCTTGTCGTAATTCATACTACCCCGCCAATTTGTCTTGAAGTTGCTTCCAATCTGCATTGAATTTATCAAGACCATTGTCAGTTAGCATGTGTCTATACATACCCTCAAAGACGATGGGTGGGATGGTGCAAATGTCTGCACCTACAGCAAATGCTTTACCCACGTCCCTTACATTTCTAATAGACGCTGCGAGAATCTCAGTCTTGACATCGTGTTTCTTATATATGTCTGAGATCTCTCGGATCAGTCCAAGTCCATCGAAAGAGTTATCATCCACTCTTCCAACGAAGGGAGAGACGTATGTTGCTCCTGCTTTGGCAGCAAGGATGGCTTGTGCTGGTGAGAATACTAGGGTGACGTTGGTGGATATACCATCATCCGCCAACTCTTTACATGCCAGTAGTCCCTCATGAGACATTGGCAATTTGATTGTTACGCTAGGGTGCAATTCGATATAATCATCTGCCATGTCAAGCATTTCATCGACGGTATCCCCGACGACTTCTGCACTGACAGATGCTGTCCACCCAAACATTTGACATATCTGGAGGATAACATCTTTTGGATCCTGACCCTGCTTAAGCATAAGGGAAGGATTGGTAGTGACGCCATCAATTAAACCAGAGTTTACTGCATCATGTATCAGATCAATATCTGAACTATCCAGAAACAGTTTCATGACTCCTCTTTGTGAAGGCATAGTTATTTAGATGCCTAAAAAAAAGGGACGCCTATGTCAGCGTCCCCTGTTAAAGATGGGTTCTACGGATAACATATCCTCAAACCATTCTCGCAAGTGTATCCGATAACAAGACCAATACCTGCACCCCCTATAGGTTAGTTGGTAGCAGGCAGGTGGTCTGTTATCTGCATCCATATCATCGTAATGATATGTGTAGTTTTCCATTACTTCACCTTTGCTGGGCAGTGACCTGCAGCACAAAGTTGAGCGGCATGTAGTTTAGAGTCCTTGACTTGCTTTGCCTTGATGACAGAGAGCCAATTTGTTTTAACTACTTTCTTCATTTTGCAACCTCCTTGGTCACCTGATACTTGCTACCACGATAGGTTTCAGTAAAGGTCTTGACTTCGGTTTCCTTCTTAGCGTGAGGATCATATGAGATACCACGATAAGCAGTGTTGTTGCTGTAAAGGTTAAGAAGATTCATCGGTTTACTCCTAAAGAAATGAGATGTTTTAAGATCCCGTTCCTTCAGTCGTGTGCGTCCTACTTATCAAAGCAGTGAGGGTCTGTATGATTCATCCAGTGGATGAGAATATCAGACTTCTCAAAGGGAGTGAAAAGAGTTGTCTCTTCCAATCCTTGCTTTAACCATTCATAGTCTTCACACCTAAGGAAATCCCCAGGTGGGACATGACTAAAAAAGATGAGTGCCAATGATAACATAGGATGAACGCTCCGTTCCGCGACTTACTTGCGTCCTATTCGCTATTCGCAAATAGCGAATGGATGAACGTATGATTATTATACCATACTATTTAGCAAATTTCTTTGTATCTTTTGTAACATTTTTGAGATAGTCTCCTTGAGACATGTGCCGTTTCTTATTTCTCTTCCCACGGATCGGGGAGATTTTGTCCTGTTGCAGCTCCCTCTTCAGCTCCTTCAAAAACTTCAAGTGGGCCTTGATACCATTCAGAGGGGTCGGGATAATTTGTCTTGGGGTCTGAGTCATACGATAGATACAATTCGTCGAGTCCATCTACTTCGGATGGTTTGCTTATAATCTTTGGTCCTGTTTCTCTTTCTTCTGCGTCCCAGTATTCGTGCATCGCTTTTACTTGCTGATCAACTTGGCGCATGGTCCTTTCCATCTTGTAATCGAGCCACCACTTAGCATACCAAGGTATTAAGAAGTGCTCACAGATAAATTTGATGGGCGGCTTTTGTTTTGCTGCCCACCATTCAAACTGTTGAATCTCAGTAGGGACACCTCCCCACCGAGTCTCAAATTCAAAGTGAAAATCCTGCGAATGACTTTGCTTCGACATCCTGTTTAATACCCCCAATGACATAAGATTCAATTTCAGTTTCCTGTGGTGCATTCTGCTGCCCCTTAGAATTCAACCAATGCTCAGTCCAAGGAAGAGGATTGGTTGACATGGGGACATCAAACACAGGTTTGATACCGATCGCTTTCATGCGACGGTTAGCAATATATTCAACGTAATGGGAGAGGAGTCTTTCGTTGAGACCGATCATACTACCTCTAGAGAAGAGATAATTTGCCCAGTCTTTTTCCTCTTGCACAGCAGAGATAAACATCTGCTTGACAGTTTCTTTTTCTTCTTCAGCAATCTCTTGCATTACGGGGTCGTCCCCTTCCGCCCACTTCTTGAGGATCTTTTGAGTAAGGACAAGATGCTGGCTTTCGTCTCGTGCGATGAGAGAGATAATTTTAGCGGATCCTTCCATAAGCTTGAGTTCACCAAACGCAAACGAGCAAGCAAATGAGACATAGAATCGGATACCTTCGAGAATGTTGACATTGGCGACTGCGAGGTAGAGTTTACGTTTTACTTCACGAAGGGCAGCATGTGCTGCAGGGACGCCATCGAGGTTGTGCTGCCACATGTTACCAGCAGCCCACTCATTAGCTTCATGAAGGAAGTCATTGTATGCTTTACATACAGACCTTGCCCTTGCCAATATTTTATCGTCATCTAGCACGGTGTCAAACACTTCGCTAGGATCTGCATACACATTCTTAATGATGTGGGTATAAGATCGGGAGTGGATCTGCTCCATGAATTCCCATACACCCATACACCCTTCCAATTCAGGAAGGGAGCAGTAGGGAGAGAATGCCATACCAGGACCACGACCCTGCACAGAGTCCAGGAGAATTTGATACTTAAGATTAGCAGTGTAGATGTGTTTCTGTTGTGAGTTTAGAGTCTTGTAGTCTGCCCTATCTTTTTGCAGAGAGACTTCCTCAGGTCTCCAGAAGTATCCAAGTTGTGTTTGTGTGAGTTTGTCAAAGTCAGGATACTTATACTCATCATAACGCTGCATCCCGAGGGGTGCTCCAAAAAACATAGGTTGTTTCTTAGTGTCAACCTTCTTCTCGTTAAATACCGTGATCCCCATCCTTGCTCCTTTCTGACTGGTAGGTTCCAAAATTGCTGACATAATATAAAAAACTATTGATTCTAGGTTTGATTCCAAAGGAGTCACAGACTGCAAGGAAGGACTCGAAGTCCTCCTGCAGATCTGGTCCCAATTCTATCTCAACTTTCCTAGACATTACAAGCGTCACATGCTTCTTCTTCTGAGCTTAGGATGTCCTCAATGAGAGCATCCAACGCAACAGCCCTTTTAATGTTGTCCTCAACATCGGGGTCTTTCTTATTATCGTATGTATTCTGATAGTAGGAAGTCTTCCAACCATATTTGTATGTATTGAGGAAGTCAGTTGCGATGATTTGCATCGGGACTTCATTGTTAGGATAATTCTCTGGGTTGTAAGACCAGTTGCCACTGATTGCTTGGTCAAAAAACTTTTGCATCACGGCGACGATCTTAATATAACCCTCATTAGAAGCCATATCCCAGAGAAGGGTATAGTTATTCTTGAGAGTATTAAACTGAGGGACAATCTGTTTGAGCGGTCCCTTCTTTGACTTCTTAATGGACAAGTAATCTCTGGGTGGTTCGATTCCATTGGTTGCATTTGACACAACGGAACTGCTCTCTGAAGGCATCTGTGCGGACAGTGTGCTGTTTCGTAGACCTGACTTTTGAATAGCGAAGCGTAGAGTATCCCAATCATAGTTGTATGTCGGTGCAACTAATTCATCAACATCCTTCTTGTATGTATCGATGGGCAGGATGCCATCGGCATACTTGGTGCGGTGGAATGCCTCACAAGGACCCTTCTCGATAGCAAGGTTGTTAGAAGCAAGCAACAGATAGTATTGGAATGCCTCTGTCAGTCTATGGATCTCACTAAGAGCAGCAGGATCATCATACTTAAATCCAAGTTTGGCTAGGTAATGTGCCAGACCGATGTATCCAATGCCCAAGGAGCGCCTTGCATAGGTGCTACGACGTGCTGCAGCGACGGGGTAGTCCTGATAGTCAATCAACTCATCCAGACCCCTCACAGCGAGGTCACAGAGGTTTTCCAGATCATCCACCCTCTTCAACTTACCGATGTTGATAGCAGACAGAATGCACAGGGCAATCTCACCATCAGCGTCATCGATATGGTTGATGGGATCTGTGGGGAGAGTAATCTCCTGACACAGGTTGGACATGTTTACCTTGTCCTTGAAGGAAGAGTGAGAGTTGCAGTGGTCGATATTCATAAGATAGAGACGACCAGTCTCTGCCCTCTCCTTAAGGATGTCCAGGATCAATTCCTGGGCACCGATTGTCTTACGGGGAATAGATTGGTCTTCCTCGTATTGGGTATAGAGAGTGTCGAAAGCATCAGTGCCAAAAGCATCATATAGACCAGGCACGTCATGAGGACTGAAAAGGGTGACGTTTTCATTCTTGATAAACCGCTCGTAAAACAGTTTACTAATTTGAATTGAGTAGTCAAGCTTACGGACACGATTATCCTCAGTCCCTTTATTATTCTTAAGGACAATAATGTCCTCTATTTCTTGGTGCCAGATGGGGAAGTGGACAGTTGCGCTTCCGCCTCGTATGCCATTTTGAGTGCAGCAGCGGACAGTCGCTTCAAACTTTTTAAGGAAAGGGACAACACCTGTGTGCGCCACTTCTCCACCTCGGATCTTACTGTTGATGCCACGGATTCTGCCTGCGTTGATACCGATTCCCGCCCTTTGTGCAACGTATTGGCCAATTGCCATATCAGAGCTAAAGATAGAATTGAGGGTGTCATCAACATCAACAAGAACACAGCTAGCAAATTGTCGAAGTGGAGTTCGCACTCCTCCCATGATAGGTGTGGGAATGTTGAGGAGGTGCTTGCTGATTGCGTCGTAGTATCGTTTGACATAATCGAGACGGGTCTCCTTAGGATACTGTTGGAATAGAGTGGCAGCAATCATGATATACATTTGCTGTGGAGTCTCATAAAGACGACCACTGCTTCTATCCTGCACGAGGTATTTATCAGTGACCTGACGTAAACCTGCATAAGTGAAGAGATAGTCACGATCATGATCGATGAAAGCATCAATCTGTGTCCATTCTTCTTCAGTATATGCATTAAGGAGTTGTGCGTCATAGACACCCCACTCAACGCATCGAATCAAATGTGTGTAAAGACTAGGAGCATTGTCTGGATGGTCCCCATAGACCTGCTTCCTCAATCCAAACAGAAGCAGACGTGCTGCAACGTATTGATAGTTAGGTGACTCCAGAGTGATCAGATCATTAGCAGATCTGATAAGAATTTCTTGGATGTCTTCTGTCTTAATGCCATCAAAGAATTGGAGATTAGCATTCATCTCCACTTGAGACTCAGATACACCACTCAGCCCACGGCAAGCGTGCTCAACCATAGTATGAATCTTGTCTAGGTCTAGACCCTCAACAAGACCATCTCTCTTGACAACGCTAATCTCACTCATACCTTTTTCCAAAATGTTAGTTTAACTTTTGCTTCCATACCTTGATAGGTATTTTTATTGATCAGGGATCTAACGTCCCTACCTGCCAAGACCATATCATTTAGGTCTTTCTCTTTCACTTCCTTCGGGAAGATGACTACCTTATGTCCTTGCTCGGCGGCTTTAGTAATCTTTGCAACGATCTCTCGGTTTCTCGGTTCATTGTCGAAGACGTATACGAATCGATAATCATAACCGCTGAGGTCAACATCGCTACCACACATAGCAATAGCGTTGGCAAGGAAAGTGGAGTCGAGAGGTCCTTCTGTGACATAAACTTCTTGTGTAGGATCTACTTTGTCCATACCATAGATCTTTGGTTGACTTTTGTCAAATAAGATCGTGACATACCGAAGGTTAGACTTCGGTGCGAGGGACCTCCCTTGGACACCAAACCACTTACCATCAGCATCTATTAGAGGGATGATGATTCGTGGACGGTCATTCTGAAGATTCTCAAAGTAGTTTGGTATCTGACTATTTACCCAACGCTTGAAGCGATCGGTGTAAAAAAGAGAAGCAAACTTATCCTCAGGGATCTGTCTCTTCTCTAGAAATTCTCGGGCAGGGTGTCCACTATTTAGCTCACTGATTGGTGTTAGACCTGATACCTTTTTAGCAAAGTGTGGTCGTGCTTTTATCTCTAGTGGTTTCTCCTTAGGTCTGAGTGGTTTTCGATACCTCTCCAAAAGATATTCTGAGTAGAGATCGGGACTCTGATCCTTCAGAAACTTAGCAACACCCTTAGAGATTCCACAGTTGTGGCACTTGAAGAAGTAGTCACCATCTCTGGGGAAAAAATATCCTCGCGCCTTTGACTTCTGCTTCTGACTATCCCCACAATAAGGGCACCTGAAATTATAGGTGCCCCCTTGGTTCTTGAATCTATCAAGTCGGACGCCTGCCTTCTCGATAAATCTTGCATCGACAAAACTCATACAGGTCGAATGATCTCTACTCCTGGTAGTGTAGCAGACGATCCAGTAGGAGTCAATCGTAATCCCAGATGAGGTAGCATCTGTAATACAAAGATGACTGCACCAGCACTCATGGTGACCATCCAGAGCATCTTTTGATTATCGTCTACCTTCTTCTCTAGAGACTCTAACTTCTCTGTAAAGTTATTAAACATCCTCTCATCATATTTCTGATGGTCAGTGACCATCTTGATGATTGCTTGGTTTGCTTTGTCGCCCTCGTCAAGTCGATTCTCGTGACGCTCTAGGACGATAGCAATCTTATTACTATTCTCGGAGATAGTAGTTACCGCTCGCTCTAGTTTGTCGAGCATCTCCTTTGATAGGTCTTCATAAATATCGAGTTTTGATTCAAGGACCGCAAGTTTCTGCAACCCGAATGCCATGGTTAGTCTGCTCCAAGTGCTTTCTGTCGTTTATCCCAATAAAATTTTATGACTTGGTTAGGATAAAGACGAGTCACTTTGAGTTTCTTGTGGCTCTCGGGGCGATACATTTTCCTCAATTCAATCATAACTTCGGAAGGAGATCTTCCATACAGGACAAACAATTCTTGTCCATCATAACTAACCAGGAAAGGCAGAGCGCCTGCTTCTTTATTGTCATACGACTCACCGATTCCCACGTTAGTAATGACATGACCCTTGGGCTTATACTTCCTCTTCTTGACTTTCTTGCCGAGAAGGGGATCGAAGCCTGCGACTGGACCTGTGGCAGCAGCACTACCGCTGAATCCACCAGTCCCTACGCTCATTGTGGGTGCATCTTCATTCATAACTTGGAAAGGATGTCATAAACTTCCATATCTATATCAACCGTCCTGAGAGTGCCTTGATTCAATTCTGGATACCTATCAAGATATATCAAGAAAGTTTTCAGAAGAGACCAGTATTCCCTCTCAAGCTTATACATGAGCAACGGAATGGTTGCATCACCAAAAACATTAAACAATACAATAATGTGATTGATAATTAGGTTAGTCCTGAGAGTCCCCGACTTTAAGTATCGTTTGAGTAACCTCTTCAAATACTTAAACTTCTTCATGTCCTCCATAAAATCATCTACAGTAACCGACTGAGGGTTACTGTAGTGTTTTATCGCAAAGAGCAAATGATTCTTTTCCGAAAGACTCTCAAATTGCATACATCATGAGTGAGTTGATACTATATGTATCAAGCAAATGTAAGGGACGCTGCGTCAGAGATGACTTCCTCAGCACCTGCAGTAGATGTGAGTTTCACGCGATACTCATAACCGTCAAGGTCTGCCTTAGCAGCGCCAGTGATGGTAAGAGTAGCAGTGGTGAAGTCGGTGTAGACACTACCATCGGTGGATGCACCGATGTTAACCCAGCGGGTAGAGGTAGCAGTCTTACGCTGCCACTGGTAGACCACAGTGCCTGCATCAGCAGAAGCAGTAACACCGAAGGTGCCAGTGAAGGGATCTGCAGCACCAGTCACGTTGACAGGTTGTGCTGCGATGGTGATTGCCGATGCCACGTCTGCTGCGATGGTGTCGTCAGCCTGTGTCTCGGTGCCATCGGGGTTAGCGATGAATGCCAGCATCTCTGCCTTGTGGCGGGTCTTACCAGATGCATCGGTATAGGTGCGGTATGACCACCAACCAGGACCGTTGATGCCACGCTCTTTGTTTTCCGAGAGAGCAGCCTCGGTATCGTCAACGAAAACGATGGTTTCGCCAGCAACAACTGCAGTGCGAAGTGCCTCAATCTTCGTTTTATTTGCGTTTGAGTCAGTTCTCCCGTATAGAGACATTGCTATTTACTCCAAGTTAGTCGGTGTTCCTAATCTTATTTATACAAAGGGGGCATTCAGCCCCCCTATATCATCAACCTTCTTCTCTGGCGATCAATGCCTCTTTGACTTTCTCAAAGAGCTCGTCGTCTGCGGTTGTCTTAGTCAGTTTAACTGCCTTGCCTACAATCAGCAGGCAAAGTTCGATGAGTTTCTCACCGAGTTCTGCATCATCGGGGATCTTAGCAACAGCGGCATCGACCACCTTATATGCAAGGGGAAGAAGAAAAGAGACCATAATCTGAATCCAATTGGGCTCAGCTATTTATGTCAGAGAGAATTGTAATCCTCGGCACTCAGACCAGCCATGTGACGATCGTGGTCTTGAGTTGCTTGGATCATTCTATTTCTGAGACGCTCAGTGATCACCTTCTGTGCTTCGCTGGTGTCGATCTGGGAAGCTTCTTCTTTCTTAAACTTACCAGACACTTCACCTTTCTCATAACCTACGCCGTCGCCGTCGTCATCCCACCAACGCTTAGCTTTCTTTTCCTTTGCTTTCTTCTTGGCAGCTTCCTTGAGACTTTCAAGATCAGAAGCAAACTTAGCTCTAATAGATTCTTTCATAAGATCTTCCTTTTTTGGGTTGATAGTGACTCCTTTCTTTTTGACGGTTTTAAGCGTCGTCTTTTCAGATGGGTGTTGCATCACTTATCCCCCATGATTTCCTTGCGCCAATCATATTTAGACTCTTCGCCCAAACGCTTGGCAACATAACCAGATGCTTTGGCGACGGCACGAGATCCAACGCCAACGACTTTCTTGATTCCTTTCTTAATTTTACTGGCGATACCAGGACCCTTCTTAGAGGAGTCTCCTGATCTCTGAGCAGGAGCAGAGGGTTTCCTAGCAGGGGTGCTACTCGATGTATCGGAGTCGGAATCGGAATCGGAGTCGCTACCACCAGTGCTAGATCCACTGCTGCTTGTGCTGCTTTGTTTTGATTTTTGTGTTGACTTGTAACCATCGCTAGCGGCGCTTGCTGCGTCCTTAGCGAGGTTTTTAGCATGACCTGCTGCCTTGCCTGCCAGTTTAGCACCACCCACGATGCCCTTACGGACGGCACTAGCAGCGGTCTTCAGTGCTGCCTTAAACTTTTCGCGGCGACCACCAGCGGGGGAATCGCTGGAGGAAGACCTCTCGGCTGCTTTCTTCATGGCAGCACCAGTAGCAAGTCTATCCTTGGCTTGGTCACGACGACGTTGGATCTCGCCACGATCCATAACTTCAGTCAGAAGATCCAGTTGATCGATGCACTCAAGTGCCTCGGTCAGCATCTCTTCAGTTTCAATTTCCAACAGTGCTTCGACACAGATGTCATGAAGCTCATCAAATGTGAGGGTATCAAACTCCTCATCCATGATGACGCTCTCAATGAATGCGTCAAACTCTTCTCTATTCAGAGACTTCTTCTCGTTAGGTGTCAGAGCACCACGCTGAGCACCTCTTGCTGCTTGCTTTGCCTTCACCTTAGGGTCATCAGACTTGTGAGCATAACCATGAAGACCAGAGGAGGAAGAAGTGGTCTTACGGAAGTCAGTTCTTTGCTTCCTAGCAAGATCAGATCTCTGCTTAGCAGCTTTGTCATTACCGAAGGTGGGTTTATCTGCAAGTGCAGTTGCTCTATCGGCAGACTTACCGCCACCAGTTGACTTGGCAATCTTATTGCGGATTGCAGTCTCATCATGACCACGCTTTGCCATCGCTGTGGCTTCCTTGACACAGTTGTTGACTTCCTTGCCACCCTTCATTTTGGTGCCACGCTTCACATAACCCTTCCAGCATTTTGTGAAACCATTGTCATCAACTCCATCCATCTTCTCCTCCACCATCATCTGATGAAGATCTTCGATGTCAACTCCAACCACCATGTCTTCACGCTGAAGATTGAGACCAATGTCTTCAGGTGCCTTGGCAGTTTTCTTACCGTCTTTACTAACGATCTGATAACGACCGTCACTCTTACGACCAGTAATCAAATAGGACTCACCACCAGAACGGATAACTCTACCGACATTTCTGTCGTTGCTATGCTGCGACTTTTTCTTCGCAACATGGTCACGCTCTACAGGGAATCCAGCATACCCCTCAACCACTGGCTCATGGTTGTCAAATACTTCGATGACCTTAGCAGCACCTTCTCTCAAATGTGCTGTGGGCAGGTCGCCCTCAAGTCCATGCTCGATAGCATCCAGGATTCTGCTTTGCTCATAGAAGTTGTACTTCATAAGAGAAGCAGCAACTTTAATCTCTAACGTCATCTTTCTTCTGGTTGGAGTTTAACTATTTATTATTTGATAGTTTTTTGATTCTTACGAAACTCAGAAAACTTCTTGGTTGCTTGTCCAGGAGTCATATTCTGGACTGCAATTCTATATTTATCAGTGCCAACTTTCCACTCATTTCCACTGCCATCATCAGCAGAGAAATTAGACTGGTCTCGGTCGAGCTCTGCCCAAGCAGAGACTACACCACCACCCTGAGTAATTTCAGTAACGTGTTGCAACCATGCACGATGCTCGCCCATATACTGATCCTTAAAGATGATGTAGTTGGGTCCACGATGGACAACCTCTCCACGAATACCACTGTCGTCATGCTCTACTATAGCACCAACTTTGAAGATATGATTAAGCATGTAGTGATCACGGAAGGTAGAGAAGTCCAACTTGGGAGCATATTCCCAGACAGATTCGTGGACAGACTCTCCTTTCTTCTTGGACTTTTTATCAGGCTTAGGTGGAGGAGTCATGCCTGTGAGGACATCCTGCATCAATGCCTGACTATGCTTTCTACTTACTCCTTTAGGCATTCCTGCGTGAAAGGATTCGTGATCTCCCCCGCTCGCGTGGGCTCGCATTTTACTGGCACTAAGATTTTCAATAGGATCATCAGAATCGTCAGCACGAGCACCTGCAGACTTAATGTTAATTGACTTGAAGTCATAATGCACACCATTATATTTTTGGGTGAGTTTCTCAAACTCTTTCACACGGTCATCACCCACAACCATAGTCACATGCTGGTGACCCTCGTCATGGAGGTCACGAAGAATGTCAAAGATGTTGCGATGTGCTTCACTGTTTTGAATTGCTTTCTTATGATTGGGGAAGAGTTTCCTCATGTGCCCAACCTTCTGATCAGCGGTCAGCGGATTCTTCTTATGGTCCTGGCTTCTGGAGGGATAGATGCGATAGTTACCGCTGTCACCAGCATGTGCCTTAACAGCATCGAGAAGCTTGCCATGACCAGCGTGAGGAGGATTAAACCTACCAAATGTAATAGCGACATGAGTATCCTCAGGTTGATTGGATTTGCTACCAGCCCTACCCTTAGAAGAGGTGGAAGGTTTCTTAGTAGCAGATTGCGCTGCCTCTCTAATGAATTCGATAAATCTCATTTGCCCCAGTCTTTTGCTACCGTGAAGTTTGCCCTAGAAAACTCAAGTCTATCAACAAGTTTCAGTGCTGCACCATCTTGTATAGCCACAAATCCTTCTGGACTTGTAACCTTGTAACCATTCTCGTCTTCCAAGAATGTGCCAATGCCTTCAATTTTTGACAACTTATTTATGATCTGTATCTTTGCTTGAATCAAATTCATGAATCCGCTAAGTGCAGCATACATTTTAGTCTTATTAGTATTTAGGTATTTAAGTGATTGGTCCTTCTTGTCAGTCCAATCCTTCTGGGACTTGGGAGTCTTCTTCTTCTTGATCTCTTCGTTGTATCGATACATAACAAATTCAGTGAATTCCTTTGCCATGCCAGTGCTGCTGCTAGGAATCTTCCCAGACTTAATGACCTGATTAAAATAGATCTTGAAGATAGCAGGAGTGGACACAGTGCCCTTCTCTGCAGCAATGGTATTGAGAAAGTCCTTACCAGTGGCAAGATTCCTTTCTGCAACTGAAATGGTGTTATTGATCTTGTTTAACTCCGTGCTGGATAGGTTTGCTTTCCCATTCACATTACTAAAGGTTGAAGAGAATACAGCGACCTTCGGGTTACCTTGTAACTTACTGACATCAACCCCAAACCCAGCGGACATTGATTCGATACTGCTTCCAGTGTAATAGGTATGAAACACAATACCCAGGTCAGCATCGGAAACAATCTTCCCCATCTTGGTGTCTGCCTCAACGCAGTATGTGATGGTATTTGGTTTGAATTTGTAGCACCTCTTGCCACCCATAGTAGTTAATGGAGGGGTGCCAGTGAATAGTAGATCCCCCTGTAAGACGCCCTTGATAGGTAGAGTGCTAAGCATCTTCAGGCACAACTTAAGTTTATCCCTGATGGGGTGATCTCCATAAAAGGTATCAATGTCAGCATCGCTATAGCATACCTTAGGATCATTCTTGGCGAAGACAGACTTGGTGCCCACAAAGAATAGATCCAACTCAGGGTCAGTGCCACAGATAATAGCAGGAGCACCGTCCCATTTCGTCGTCACCTTGACGTTGCTACCACCCTTACCAGTGGTCAGCATGTCACGGAGAGACTTCAGAAATCGAATTGCATTCTCAGCACCAGAATATCCATTGTTGATGATGTCATCTTCAAGGTGCTCAAGGTGTGTATTCTTTGCCATTACGGTTGGATTCCTACTCGATCGTTTACTGGTGATGATTTGTAAGACTTTGCTCTCAGTTTGAATCTGTCTGTGCGTCTAAGTTGATTGTATGCCTTATTCTCCATCTTGAATTCTGGCATACCATTTCCACCCAGTTTGAATTTGTAGTAGGTGACCTTATTCATAAGGTAATCTACTACGATCTCCCTGTATTGAAGGATCCCATCGTCGGAAAACTTCTGGATGGCGAGTTGCATAATCAGCGAGACCTGATTGTATTTTGCGTTTCTCTTTCCTGACCCACCCAGGCTAGTATCAGTAAACTGACTCTGCTGGTTGAATTGTGGGTAGTAGGTCGCTGCCATTTGTGTCCACACAGAAGAGTATTGCTCCATGTGTGCCTCTGTCATAGTGGTGGGTGATGGGTCTGCTGGTATCGCTTGAAGTATATTATCAGGAAACCTGCTGGTGAGGTTGGACTGCTGTGCCAGTAGTCGAATTGTCTTATAGGTGGACTCTGCCACACTATCAGTTTTATTGCCCAGTGTCCTCAAAACCTTGGCTTCAATTTTCTTTTCGTATTCCACCATGAAGGGATCCCTCACATTGGCGTCCATAAAGTTAACGAGGTCTTGAGGTTTGATCACGTTGGTTGTATTGGACAGCACCTTAACCGAGAAAGGATACTCTCTATTAGCACCATCTTTCAGCTTGAAGTCAATCAGTGGCTCATTACCTGCCTGGGGAATGAAGACACTAGCATTACCCTTGTTTAGATTAGTGAATCCAAGTTGTTGCAACTGACTCGCACCACGCTCAAGCACACAAATAGGTGCCATCATCTCACTAAAATCTTTCTGAATATCCTTAATCACTGCGTCATAAGCAGAGTCGGTGAGGTTTCTGTATGCAGTTACCAAGTCCGCCCTATCACCAGCAGAATGTGAATCGCAATACTCAACCAACTCAACTAAGAAAGTCTTGACCACCGTTGGCAACTCAACCCTAACTTCGATTGCTGTCTTAAGAGCTTCCAGATATGCAGGATATTGTATCCATCTATCCAATGGAAACCCAGGAAATTTCTGAGGTTTCATCTCGAATGATTGACCACCACTGCGAGTCTGTGGTTTCTTCAATGCTGTGATGCGGACCCAACCCTCATGAGGATCTCCACAAGATGTTTCACACCAAACAACCTCCAGGAATGTCACTGGAATGGGTGCATCTACGGGTTTGATATGGACAACTGAATTTTTAGGAATAGTTTTTATCTTCCGAGATCCTTTATTGTCAGACCACAAAGGAGTGTTGATCTTGACTTCAGTCTCCACACCAGCTCGAAAAACAGAAACGTATCTGTCCCATACTTCTTCTAGTTTTCTTCCTGCCATAAAAAAAGAGGGGTGCTACCCCTCTATTTAGATTAGAGATCACCCTGCTTACGATTCTCTGAGTAATATTCACTGAATTTCTCACCAGGATATCGAGCAGCAAGTTTCAACACGTTGATATAGATGACTTCATCGAGTCGCACACCCAGAGCAATGGCAGCATTCATGGCATACCACATCACATCACCCAACTCTCGGATAAGATGCTCTTCAGTTGCTGCTTCCCAGGGTTTGCCCTGAAACTTCAGCTTCTTAACGATCTCCATAAACTCACCTGCCTCAGCAACCAGACCAGATGCAGCAGTGTCAAGACGCTCAATGTTACATCCTGCCTTCTTCAGGTCACGATAACGTTGAATAAGTGCATCGAAGTCTTTGCTGGGACCGCTGGTGGTCTTATCAACAAATGCCTGATACTTATCGAAGTCGATCTTCAGTGGACCACCTTTGATTTCTTCACCCTCAGACGAAGACTCTGCCCTTTTATCTTTGATCTTCTGCTTGGTGCGATAAGCAGTGTTGAAACGATTGTCATTGTAGACATCATCAGCAGTCTTCGGAGCACTGTCAGCCATTTGCTGGGCAGCAGCTTCCATGTCTTCTTTGGCATCTTGGACACGACTATAACTCTCCTCTGCTGCTTTTTGTGCGTCGTCTCCACCACCGAAATCTTCTTCAGCAGAGAATCCCTTGTTGACATTTTTCATAATTATACTTTCAGTTGAGAGAATTTACTTTTGGTTTCTGTTTTGGAGAATGCAAAGCGGTTGACTTCAGTTTCCTCTTCTTGATTTGCATCAAGGATGTCCATCTGAGCAGCCTGATCACAATCATACAGTCTCATCTTCGCCCTGTCAATCCCAATCACAAATCTCTTGTTGACTGTTGGATCGTTGTAGCGATTCTTGAGTTGCTTAACCATGATCTGATTCATGGACTCTAGGTCTTCAGTTGAAATAAGCGCAAACATAAGGTCAGCAGTTGCAGGAAGACCGAAAGACTCGCTAGTATCAGTAATGTCCACGTCACTGTTGCCGTAACCGCTGCGAGTGGTTTGCGTAGCGGACATGATCGGGACTTTGAATTCCCCTGCAAGACCTCTGAGCTCTTCTGCGATTGCTTTGACATAGGTATAAGAGTTAACGATGTTACCTTTGTAGCGATTAGATGCACAGATGTTTAGATAATCGACAAAGATAATGTCTGGATGGAATCCCTTCTTCAAGGACAACTCATTCAACAAACCTCGGAAGTGACCGACGTGAGCAGATGCAGTTGGATATTCTTTGATGACTAACTGACCTTGAGTCTTCTGAGCAAGTTTCTCCATCTTGCTCGTGTATTTCTGCTTGGTCAATAATGGATCGGATAGGAGTTGGATGTTGATGTCCAGGAGGTTCGCGTCAATACGCTCAGCAATCTTCTCTTCTGCCATCTCAAGAGTGATATACAATACGTTGCGTCCCCCGAGCAAGCAGGAAGAAGCCATGTGACACATAAACAGAGATTTACCGACACCTGTACCAGCAAGAGCGATATTAAGAGTCTTATTAGGTAACCCACCCTTGGTAATCTTGTTGAAGAATTCAAGGTCGAAGGGGATCTTTTCTTCTTTTCGGTGGTAGAAATCATAACGAGCTTCAGCATCATTTAGATAATCGTGACCAACCGAATCATCAAAGCAAACAGCAAGTGCTTCCTGCATGATGGAAGGGATGGCATCCTGGTTGCGAGTAGCGTCCTGACCATCTGCAATCTTAACAGACTCCATGAGTGCAAGGTAGATTGCTCTTTCCTTGCACCACTTCTCAGTCGTATCCAACAACCATTCATCGTTGTATTCAGTTTTATCCAGACCCTGAAGAATTTCCAGGACCTGTTTCACCATTTCCTCACTCAGATCTCTCTTATTCTCAACCTCAAGGGCAATAGCATTGGGCTCAGGGAGAGTGTCATATTCATCGATAAACGATCTCACTTCACGGAAGATCACCTGATGAGAAATCTGGTCAAAGTATTCATCTTTGATGAAAGGAATAACCTTCCTACAGTAAGTATCATCGAAGATGAGTTTGCTTACTACGATTTCTTCTATTCCAGGCATAGGGGTTATTGATAGTGGAGGTAGGTGCCGATAATGTATTTGTCGTTGCTGATGGGTTTAAGACCAGCGTGGGGATACATCCATGTCGGAGGGAAAAGAAGCACGCTGCCGCGCTTCGGTTTCACTCGGTAGTCTAGCATGGGAAACTCAGTTTCACCACCCTCTTCCACATCATTTAAGTAAAAGAATAAGACAAGGAAACGTCTTGAGGAATCGTGATCACCCACATCGATGTGGGTATCAAACCGATCCTCAGTCTCATGAGAATACTTCTTGAGGCGAATCTGCTCCAGAGCATTCTTCGTTGGCCAAAACTGTGTGCAGTTGAGGTCTCTACCATAGAGGTCAGAGACTTGCTGGATGGCAGTGATTAACTGGTTGTGAATGATACCCCAGTTACCATCATGTCCACCTTCAGCAAGTGCTGTCACATTCAGTTGTGTGAATTGAGGACTGGTCTCACGCTCCCACCTTTCATGGTGAGCAGTGGAGTCCTCAAACTGCTTGATGATGTTACGACAAAGGTTGTCATCAAGCGCACCTTCGTAAACTCTAATGTAGTCTTTAAGATTCTCCATAACCAAATTCCTTTTGGGCACATTCATCTAGGGCTTGCATTACTTCAGGGGTGAAGTATTTCTCGGGATCTTTGTAAACAGCAGAAGGATAGACAGAAGACTCACCAACCTTAACACGATTTCCAACCTTCTCGAATACTCCGTATTTCTGACCCAATTCTAGTAGTCCATAATACTTATCCAGTCCACGCTGGTCGTAATAAAGACGGGTCTCAACTTCAGAATTCTCCTTGGTTAGACGTGACTTTGCTGCCTTACACTTAATGACGTTACCGACAACCTCGGTCCCATCCTTCTCCTTCTTCTTACTAAGATAGACGATAGTAGATGCAGCATACTTAAGTCCACTACCACCACCCATCTCCTTCATGGGGACATAGGCACCGATAACATCATATGTATGGTTGGTCACTACCATGGGGATGTTTGCTTTGCCAAGTTTCAACGTGAGCACACGGAATGCACCTTTGGTAACTTGGGATTTAGTCATATCTCTAACTTGTTTATCGTTAGAAACATCTTCCATCTCCTTAGATGTGGACAACATACCCAAGGAATCCAACACAAACATCAGAGGTTTACGATTCTCGTCTTTCTGCTCTAGATATTTATCGGCAATCTTACATGCCTGGTGACGAAACTCTTCGATTGTAGCAACAGGGACGATCACCATCCTCTTGGAATCGATACCACGATTCTCGATCATCTGTCTAGAAATCGCGGACTCAGATTCAAAATAAATGACTCCAGCTTCAGGATCAATGTCGAGGAAATTACGAACGATACTAAGAGCAAAAAAAGTCTTCCCCGTGCTGCTCTCTCCTGCCAAGGCAGTAACCTTATTGGAAGGCAGTCCTCCATAAATGCTACCACTAAGTAGGGCATTAAGTATATAACTACCAGTATCAACGAAAGATTCAATGTCGCCAGCAGCAACCCCGTCACTAGCAAGAGCAGCGTAGTCATTCCCGATCTCTTTAATGATGTCAGTGTAAAAACTTGTCATAAACCTCCTATCTAAACATAAATTCTAGCGTGTTACGTTTCCTGGCAGTCCAACCAATCTGTTTGAGAATGGCACTAAGCGGATCTAGAAACGCTTTTTCAAACTGAGTGTCATAGTCAATGTATTCATCAACTCCAAACTCAGGTGGAAGACCTCTGAAGAATGAGATCACATTCTGGAAGTCTTCATGCTTCCCCGCACGACCTAGTTTATTAGGCGTCTTGAGAAAGATGTATTTAATCTTCTCGCCCTCTTGAATGAGAGGATACTTATTAGCGAGTTTCTTCTTCTTGATCTGATGATTGTAAAGAAGAGCACCCCTAACATGAATGGGACAGTGGTGTCCATAGAGAAGCACAGGGTCATGATACTGACCGATGTTGTTGCAACTACGAGGGAATGAGATCTCATCCAAAGGACGAGTCTTAAAGTCCTTCTCAAACTTAGAAACGAATGACTGTAAATCCTTCTGAGTGCCACTCATAATGATCTTGAGTGCCTCTCGAAGGGCAGTCCTACATGAGGAGGGCGTAGAAGACTTAATTGCTTCGATGCCCATGATCTTAAGTTTGGGCTCATGGTATTGGACACCCTCACTATTCCAAACGTTAAGGATGTAACGTTTCTTCCTTGTCCAGATGCCACGATTAGCGATGTTTTCTCGCTTCATAAACATCTTGTTTTCGTATGCATTCACATACGTTGCTAACTCTTGGTAGGATCGCTCGATGAATGGTTCGATTTGCTTCTGACAAGCAGCATCGAGGAATTTAACAATCCTCTCTGTAGAAACATCTTGTGCATCAAATACAGAGCGGACAAGTAGATCAAGACAGAGATAGATGCTGTCAGTATCACTGGCAATAACATAGTCTTTACCTTTAGTTTTGAGTAGTTTGTTTAAGTATCCGTTGATCTTGTTTTCAATCCAACGAATCGAGACTTGACCCGAGAGAGTAATCGCCTCAGCGTTTGCCAGGTTGTAATACCTGAAGTATTGGTTGCCAATGGCACCATAGGCAGAGTTGAGTTGGATCTTCCTTGCCATCTGGATGTTGTTGAATTTGCTAATGCTCTTTTGAAGTGCCAAGGTCTCTGCAGGTGTCTTGGCATTCTCAAGATCTTGCTTAGCGGCAAGCATTCGTTTCTTGTAAATGGTCCTTTCATCGTAAATCTTTTGCATCATTTCGGGGAGAAACCCTTGGATGTCTTTGCGATACTGAGCACCGTTTGCACAGACTGCGTAATCACTATCTGCTTTGAAGTTTCCACTAAGGATCTTATTAACAGAGACACCCTTGGTATATCTCTCTTCGACCAGAGTCTCTGGAGAGATGTTGTATTGCATGATGAGGTGAGGATACAGTGAGTTGAGGTCAAAAGACACAACCCAATCATATGATCCAGGAATAGGCTCCTTTACATATGCTCCAGCATACTTATCATCCTTCTTGGATGTCTGCTTGGGGGGCACAACAAGATCCCTCTGACTCAAGTAGTTGTAGATGAGAGTGTCCCACATCTTTACCTGCGAAAACACGTCATCAATATTCACCTTGGCATCGTATGCCATAGTGACTGCCAACTCAATGAGTTTCATCTTGTCTTCCAACTGGTCAACCAGATTCACGTCCTGAATGTTGTATTCAACAAACCTTTGCCAGTCAGAAGTATAGAAGTCTTTGAAGTTTTCATACTCCGAGTGGTCCAGTTTTGCATTACCCAACTCAACACTGGAGATGTGATCGAGACTGTATGACTCCTGGGCGCTGTAAGTAAACTTCTTGTAGAGATCTAGGTAGTCCAGGATGGTCACACCTAGAATTTCATACACAAGATTCTTACGACCCTGCACCTCAACCTCTCGATCTCGGACAACATTCCAGGGAGAGAGGGACTTCTTCCACTTCTCACCCAGGACCCTCTCGATGCGCCTGCAAATGTAGGGCATGTCATAGAAGTTGTTATTCCAACCAGTGATGATGTCAGGAGTATTTGTAGCCCACCAAGAGTGGAAGTCTGTGAGCATCTCATGCTCTGTCCAGAAGACACGATACTCAACGTCAGGGGGAGGGGTAAACTCCCTAGTGCCCCAAGTGATAATCTTTTTAGTATTCACATCCTTAATGGTGATGCAAAGCATCTCCTCCTGACATGAGGCAACGTCTGGGAATCCATTCTCACACGCAACCTCAATATCGATCGTGTAGATACGCATGACATTCATGTCGTAATCTACCTCATCAGGATATTTCTGTCCGATATGCTGAAAGACAAAGCGATCGTATCCATGCACCTCCATCCCATTCACGTCAGCATACTGCTGAATGAATTCACGGGCATCTTTAATGCCATCAAACTCTTTCAGGTGAGCATAACGACCGTCGAGAGTCCGATACTTAGATGGTTTTGACTGATTTGCTGGCACAAGAAACAGACAGGGAGACGCCTTCTCCCTATACTGAACGGGCGTCCCATTCTTGTAACCACGCACCAAGGCGTTGTCACCTAGAACATGGACGCTCGTATAGAATTCACTCATTAGGCACTGCTGACTTCTTCAAAGACTCTAACACAGTCAGATACTGTTTGGCAACCGCTGGTGACGGATCCAAAATAGTCATGACATCATCAGTGGACAAGAAGATATCTCTCTGATGGGTGTGCTTTGGATAGGGTTGGACACCACCATCATCATTGATGGTGCAACACTCTTGCAAGCAAAGTGCTGGCTCTTCATCAAGCTCCAAGAGATCAGCCAATAAATAGGTCTGAGGGTGGTGCTTCAGAATAATCAACTTGGGTAGCATCAGTTCTTGCCTCGGATGTAGTTTGATATCTTGCTTGGTTGTAACGCTTGAGCACTTCAAGATGAGGGTCAGCAATACTTACAACTGCATTCAGTGTAATGAAATTAGATCCAACTGTCAGAGGAAAGTATGGAAAGAATCTCATCCTAATATTATTCAATTGTGGGGTTTCTGGTGGTAACTCCTCATCAAGAGACTCTACGAGAAAGTCTTGCTCATCTGTCTCCAGAGTAATTGAGTATGCTTCGACGAATTCATACGCAAGAATGCGAGCATCGTCACCTTCACCAGACCTGACTTCTTTAATGTCAGCGATTACGTCCTCGCCGTTTGCCATTCTTGCGATTTTTACGGTCATAATCTTTTTCCATAAGTTGATCAAAGGTGTACCTTACCATATCCGAGAAGGCACGTCTAGCACTGATGTTTTTTTCATCTGCTAAGACGTGGACATACTGCAGAAGAATGTCCATCTCATGAGGTGGGATATCCAGCGTCAGAGTTTCACTCTTCTCTGTGTATGGTGGGCACAGATTTACATACATGTTCATGTTTATCTCCAAACAAAAAGAGACCCCGCTGGGCGGTGGTCTCTTCAGTTGCATACTATATATCAATCAAAGTTAGAGATAATTCTCTCACACTTCTCAAGATTCTTTTTGCAGAAGCCACGAACGTAACTTTCAACATCAAGATCCATACTATAATGAGCGTGGAGGTGGAGTCCCTGAATTGCAATCAGAAACCCCACAACCAACAGGTTGAATTGAGTAACTGGATGAAGTAATACCTTCAGGTATTTCATCAGAAGCGATACTTAGTGCCGACTTCCACTTTCCAGTCAGTCTTGGCATCAAAACTGAGTGCCTCAAACTTTGCCTTGGCGGAGAGTTTGTCGGTCAGTTTGATACCAGCACCAACTTCAGCAGCAACGAAACCAGTGCTATCAGCACCATCAGGAGTCTTAGCACCACCACCCAATTCAACATAGGGAGCGACTTTACCAAGTTTCCAGTCATAACCAAGACGAGCCTGGTTGACTGCTTCCTTGTAATCTTGATCGGATCCCTTGAATTCAGATTTAGTCATAACATAGGGACCAGCAAGGGCAGGTGCTGCCATGAAAGGAAGGGCAGCAAGAGCGAATGCAATTTTCATGAGAATACTTTGTAAGTTTTACTTGTCTAAAAAGACCTCTACATTTTAGCAGAGGTCCGTGTATTTAGAATTAAGGTTTGGTTAATCCTGATTTCCTGACCCAATATCATAGATCTTTAGTTTCTGGTGGTCAGGAATAATCTTTCGTAATTCTACCACAAGCATTCCATTATTAAAAGTCACTGCTCCAACCTCAACATCATCACTCAAGTTGAATCCTCTGGCGAATGTCCGAGTTGCAACGCCACGATGCATATACTCTTCTTCTCCTTTAGACTTCGCCGCCTTAGACCTGACTAGGAGGACGTTAGATTCCGTAGAGACTTCAACCTCATCCTTCGACCAGCCAGCAAGTGCCATTTCGATCCTCCACTTAACCTCAGATTCTTTCACGAGGTTGTAAGGGGGATATGCTTCGTTAACTGACCCCACCCCATAGGAATGTAGTCTATAGAAAATATCATCTAGTCCGACGCTATATCTTTCTACAGCATCTACCACGGCATTAAGATCTTTTGCCGTGAACTTTCTAAGTCCAGTCATTTGTTATGCTCCTTTATAAGCGAGTTTGATTGTGTGGTCCCCGAAGGCAACCACTCTTATTTATAGTCAACTGTATCAAAAATAAGATGTTGTAAACCGAAAAAAATATTCGGTTATCCATCAACAGTGGCATTTGATAAATAGTCAAGACCCCTCAAAGGAAAGAGATGAAAAAATTTCTACCTTTGATTATGCTTCTGATGGCGGCACCTGCACATGCCGATCTTATTACTAAACACTCAACTAGCGTTCAACTGACTGTTGATTCTGCTGCTTCCCAGGCAACCAGACTTGGATCATCCTATTCTGTGAGTGGTTCTAATGTCTCTGCTACTCTTGGCGGTCTCACTGCTCCTGTTTCGGCAACTGCTGCGGCGACCATGAACTCTGGCACATACTCCCAAACAACTGACGGGAGTGCCTTTTCCTTCAGCGAAACCTTCAACCAAGGAGACGCAATCCCAAGCAACACAACCATTACTAGCGGTGTGGCTCCATCCTTACCCGCGTTTGGAAGTGTCACGACCACTGCTGGTGGCGTGGCTGGTTCTCTCGCTGGTACTATCAATTCTGCTGGGGTTATGTCATTGACTGCTGGTGGTGCTGGCACCTCGGCAACAGGTCAATTCGTGTCTGAGATCACTATTCGATAGTTAATATATAGTCATGACAAGAATATTAGAGGCGGTCGGTCTTGGTTTGATCTTAGGGGCATTACATGGGGCAGCACAGGCTGTCCCCGTGGTCCCCAACTTCACACAGGGATCGATGACGAGCCACACAGAGACAACACAAAAGATAACAGAGACCATCAACTCGATGGACTACAACACTGGATATCAGTATTCAGCATCTGGGAGTGGAATCACCGTCAATGGCACCCTTTCGCCAGGGACAGGTGCAACTAATGTAACTATTGATGGCGTGACATCATCATGGACAGGAATAACAACCAAACCAAACTTCACACAGGCACCAGGAGGAGCAGCGTTTCAATTCACAGAAACGTATCAAGGTCCTGGTTTAAGCAATCAGACAATTATTCAAAGAGTAACGGAAGTTACAAGCGTAACAGACACAACCTCAATCTTTACCCAGTAATAGGGGCAATCTTTCTTGGATTATTCCCGACCCAAAGTTTGGCGGAGACTGTTGGTGGCGTTAGCGCCACTGCTGCCCCTGTTGCTAACAGCTCTGGTAGTGTCACTAACCAAGCAATCCAAGTCTTACAAGGTCCATACATCACCAACACATATGGTGGTGGAATTCAATGTCAAGGACCAACGCTAAACTTCACACCCTATGTCACTGGTAGTGCTTCAGCACAAAGACCATACGAACCATACTATAACGATCCTGTCTATGACATGAGGGATCTAAACGAAGATGGATCTTTAGATAATCCTGGTGGCATTCTATACACTGTGCCTACTAGGACAGGACAGAAAGATAACTATAACATTGGCGTTGGTTTCTCTGCTACATGGTCTCGTCCTCTTGATCAGAAACTGCAAGACCAATGTAAAGAAGCAGCTGCTGCTAACATCGAATTGATGAAGCAAACAACTGCTAATAAGAGATTAGATTTTGAGATTGCCAGACTAAAGAATTGTGGTGAATTGATTAAGGCTGGAATTCAATTCCATCCCAAGTCACCCTATTATTCTGTATGTGCTGATGTCGTGGTAAATAATCCGCCAGGGCACAGTCATCCACACGTCCATTCTATCCCTGCTCCTGTGTCTAGGAATGCTGAGGATCTGGGTCCACCGTTGGGTATCAATCAAGCCCAATAAGATCTTCTTGCTGTTGATACTTCAATGCTTCCATGTCAGAATGACCCCACGGTGGCATATGATCACCTTTGATCTTGGGTTCACTTACAACATTCTCTTTGTAATGATTACTTATCTTTGCCCATTCTGCATCACGCTTCATAAACTCCTGGTATTTCTTCTCCAGGTCTTCATCCATAGTCAATTCATACTCATTACATACCTTACGCTGATCTTCCTCACGCACATAGTCATTGAATACCAATGACATAGCACCGCTACGAATAGAAACAGGATCCATTCCTACACAGAGGAGAAACTTTTCAAAAAGTTTGAAATACTGTTTGGCGTTAAGGTCTGCTGCTGGTGCAGTGATGAGATAATGTTCCTCAGGGATAAAATCATCTGAAGTCCAGGAGGATGATCCATAGGTGGGGGTGAATGTTGCATCAAACTTAAATTGTACTTCTGCTTCGTAGGTCATTTGGGTTTGAGGGTGCGTCTCAATGCCATTATAGCACGGTTTCGGTCTCTTTGCTCGTTTCTACGCTCGGCAGTGGACAGTACAGGAACTGACTTCCCCCTGATCTTAGCAATCTTTTTCATAACTTTTTTAATCGTTGGTTTGATAACCTTTAGTAGGATATCTGCCAGCGGTTTTGCCATAAGTGCTGATGCTGTTGCCACTACAGCAATACTTGAGGTAGTTACAACTGTCCCAGCAGCAGGAAGACCAGAAACAATCTGCTCTGGTAGAGGCACATTCTCTGTAATCTGAATACACTGGTTGCCAACTAACTGATAGTCAGTGACCTTCTTTCTAAACCCCTCAATATATGTGCCGACAGGTTCTTTTGCTGCCTGTGCTGCTGTAGGACAATCCACCTTAGCAGTAGCAGAGGGAGTTTTAGGTATCGGTAGATCAGGAGCAGCGGGAGCTTTAGGTTGCCTTGTATCTACAGCAGGACGCTGAGTAGGTAGCGTCTGATTGGGTTCAAAGTTAGGTGGATTATACGATGGCACCTGACCATCACAGAAGGTCATGTTACCTCTAGGATCTACCTGCTTGAGATCATCAGTCTCTCTCGTCTCCACACACCCAGGAATATCTACAATGGGAGATCCTATTTGTGTGGTGATGGGGACAGGCAACCCAGTAAATCCTGGTGGTATATTTGCTTCAATAATGTTTATTTCTGGAATAGGTCTTCCAGTTATCCTAATGTCATCGATCTCCATCGTCAATAAACAATTCTACAACTCCACTCCAGAGATGGAAAAAGAAAACATATAAAAAGAATTTGCCTTCAGCATCTCTGGACTTTCTTCTTGATGTAGTCATAATTAACAATCATTGAATACTTTACCAACTTGACTTCCAATATCAGATCCAACTCGTTGACCAAGTAGAGTCATCCATCCTGCTGCCAACCATCCTATATAGGGGATTCCCACCACCGCAGGGGCGATGGCACCAGCAGCGATGCTAGTCCCTGCCAGGGCACCTTGAGAGCGAGCTCCAGCGTCCGCCCTTATACACTGTTCGCTTTTCGCAAGGGACTTTCCCTCCGAATCCCCACCCCCCAAGTTTCTAGCACCGTCCATAGTATATTGATCTAGACGATACTCCCTACGTCTTTCTTGAGTGGGTCCAAAGAATCCACGCTTATCCCTATCCAATTCTAAGGATTTCTCAGATTCCAATACAAGAGGATCGTTTGCTTTATACCTAATTTTATATCCATCCCTGGTCGCTTCTACCTCATATGAAGAGTAGTCACCACCAGGGAAATTGATGACAGGAAAATCTGGTCTCCTAGTGACATTCATAAGATGACCTAGCACACCAATATGAGCAACACCGAAGAGTCCAAGTAATGCCAATCCAGCAATCTTTATTGGCGATCTTTTCTTAGTTGGTATTTCTGTTGGTGTTTCAGTCTTCTTAGTAGTCATGGGTTAGAAGGGGAGAGCGGGTCCTGTCGTCTTAGGAAGGGACGCACCACCTTGGGGAATAGCACCACCAGTTACTTCTGGCATCTTAGGCATAGCACCTTGAATCATACCAGGGAGAGCGCCAGCAACTGCCTCAGTCGCTGCTTTAGTTGCTGCTGTCTTTGCCTGCTCGATCAAAGCATCTTTATTAAGAAGCACATATGCACTACCACCAATGAGAGCAGCAGATGTAAGACCAGACAGAAGAGCGATAACGTTAATTACTTTTTGCATGATAGTTAGATAGTAGGCATTACGGGTGGCTCACCGTCCTTCTTAGGTGCAGTGGCAATCTGAATCGGGGCTTGCTCAATACGAATCGTTTGCGCTGGAGCCGTTTGCGCCGCAGCTTGGATGAGTTTCTCAAGATCTGCCTTGGAGACACCGCCAGGAGCACTGCCCTTGAATGTACCATCGCCATTCTTCTTTGCCGTCTGGACGCCAAAGGTAGCGAGCACCCCTGTAAAAACAGACGCGATAAAAGTGGGATCGAGTTTCTGCTCTGGGATGCCAAGTGCGGGCGGCAACTTAATGTAAGCAAGGGTAAGGATGCCACCAGACCAGACGAGGATACCAAGACGCACGAAAGTGCTAAGGATGGCAAGCTGTTCCTCGCTATCCCCAGCAGCTTCCTTGAGCTTAGCAAAAGGTCCTTTCTTCTTTTCGACCTCTTTGACCTCCTCTTTAGGAGTTTCTTTGACTTCTTCCGACATTAGATGAGCTGACGAGGCTCATCTATTTATCTGAAATCAAGCTTCAACTGGCTGTTTCTTTTTGCCAATGTTGTATTTCGATTCCAAAGTCCATTCACCCTTGTCCTTAAAAGAAAGGACTTTGATTTGATTAAGAGGTGCAAGGTCTTCGTCAGCAGCAGGAGTCACCTCTTCAATGAGACCCCAGTCAGACAGGAGACGAGCGATTCTATTCCTGCGTTGAAGGTCATTGTCTGTCAAGTTAGAAGGTTTGCCATCCAAAGCAAACAACTCCTTGAAGTGGACAATGTAATACTTACCCTTCTTGTGAAGAATATGACAAGACTGGTATAGTTTCTTTTCTTTGCGGGACGCCACGCCGATGCGTGTCAGTGTCTCTCTCACTTTCAGGAAGTCATCTGGTTCTTTAAGAATAACTTCAACCATCATGCTAGGAGACCATGTGATCTCTTCACTCATTTCAATCCTCCAGTATCCAACTTGGCTTTGATTACTTTAATTTGCTCCTTAGAGAGAATACGAAGGGCTTCCTTTGCTTTCTCAGTTGAATACCCATAATATTCCTTGACAATATCAAGATCTTTTGGCGTATCCTTTTTACCCCAGGAGGAAAACCGTTTCGATTTTCTAACACTATATAGGTAAAAGTGATATTGCATGTCCTTATCCAGAGGATGCAGTCTATTCATTTCGTTTGAGTGTAGCACTGTATCCATGTGGTATGACATAGCACGATTCACCATGTATGGAGGGTAGTGACGCATATATCCCTCATCATTAGTGTAGTTAACTGTCTTGTTATTGATCGAGTTAACGTAGTCGAATGGATTATATTGCTCAGACAAAGAGGACCTCCAGAGGTGACGTTGTAACGTTGTTGAAGTTTTTGATAAGCAACTCTTGCTGAGTCCTATTCTTAGATCCTCGGTGTTGCATACCATAAGTGAGTTGGAAATTCTCCTGGTGGTAATCCTTAAACCACTCGGAGATCTCATCGTCAATATTATACGTCACCATCCAGTTATGTGGGCAAGCAATACATGCATCTGCAAAATACTTGTGATCAAATCCTTTATGCAACTCAGCGTTGGTGCCATAAAGATAACTCTTGATCTTATAGGGAGGGTCTAGGAAGACAAACACGTTTTCCCCAGGAGGAGTGAGCACCTCAGTGTAGTCCTTACAGGTAATCGTCCAATTCTTAATGACAGCAGACACCTGCTTCAGATTCTGTGCTCCCCTGACAGTGAAGTTTTGGACTGATGCAGTCTTTGAGAAGGCAGAGTTTTCAGTCAGTCCGCTATAACTACACTTATTAAGAATCCAAAAAAGCACAGCTTGACGAAAAGGACTAGCGGTGGATATTTCTTCCTTTGCTCCATCAAAAAGCTCTCTAGACTTAGACTCATCATTTGCAGCATTTTTCTCATCAATCAAAGCTTCAGATAAGTTATACCCCTGATCACGAAGGGTGACCCAAAAATTATAAAGGTAACTGTATTTGTCATTCACCCAAACAGGAGTGTCTGGATATTGCTGACTGAAACGTAAAGCAACAGATCCACCACCTAAAAATGGTTCACGAAACTCTTCAATCTTCGTAGGAAAACTTCCCATGAGTTTTTCTGCTGCTCTAGACTTGCCACCAGGGTAGCGAAGAGGGGTCTTAATGTATCTCATAACACTTTTAGGTTTGCCATAGGATAGTCAAAGGGTCCTGGGTTTACTTTCCCAGTAGGTAGAGCATTAAAACTAATAGTCCACCTGTCATAATCAAAGAAATGGCGATCCGATTCATGCACCAACCAAGATGGAAACAGAATCAACTTACCTGGGTCTGCTGAAATCTTTTCGATAGGACCACCCCTCTCAACGAGGTTGTTAGAAAGGACTTCCATACAGTCCATTGTCCTGGGGTAAATGGGATCGTGAAATACTGTCGCTACTCCTTCAGTAAGATAAAAAACACCAGAAAGGAAAGACATAGGATGACGGTGGCGGGGGTGACCCACGCCAGATTGTCTGGGTGCATGATTTGCCCACATCAAACTAATGGATAGTTTATCACACATCAGACCCATCGTCACCCTATATTCTTCTAGACACTGGTCAAACCAAGTTACGAGGTCCGAATACTGCTCATGCTTATGTAAATCCCCTTTCGTAGTTTCGACACCTTCTGGAAAATTAAACTGTGCTTTGTCCACAGTGTCAGTATATTCAAGGATTTTTTCAAGATCGCCTTCATAGTTAAACTCGGGGACAATTACAGGAAACAGTTGATTGACTTTCATTTTATATCCAGAGTAAGCATTGGCTCATCCCATGCTCCCAGGTTTATCTTACCTGTTGGGAAGAAATTGACAGCAATAGTATATCTATCTTCATTCCTATCGTTAGGGATGGATCCATGGACCAGATAACTGGGAAACAGAAGTAGGGTCCCTGGGGGTGGTGAGTATGTCAGTCTGGTCTCCTCCAAGGGTCCACCATCTAAGTGTAGTTGTGCCCACTCTCTCTGTGCTAGGGGGTCCACAAACATGGTGGGAGCACTCCCTTGGACGTAGTAGATGCCGCTCAGATAGGACATAGGGTGCCTGTGGGGGGTGTGGTGGTGTCCTGTCTTGGCATCGCTCCTATTCGCCCACATAGAGGTCACTGAGAGGCGCTCACAGACCCACCTATTACTGGTGACCAACTCGTTGGCACACTCCTCAAACCATGTCTTGAGAGGTTTCCACTGAGGCCATTGCTCTAGGTGTGGAAAACTTGTGCCAACACCTCCCTCAGTGTTATACGACCTAAATTCAGTGATCTGTACATCATGAAGCGTCCGATTCAGGAGATGCTCACCAGAAGCAAACTCCCAAACTCGGACGGGAAACCACAGTTTTTCAATATAATGATGCTTCATCGATACCAGTATCTCCAATTTTTTCCAACTCACCAACCAGGGAGAAGGTCAGTCTATTTACAGACTCAGCCATCACCCTATATCCAGCACCAACATAGAGTTGACCAAGGAGGACTGTGACTGTGCATACGGACCAGAAGTAATAATACATTCTGGATTTGATTTGATGTTTCTTACTCATTTGAATTCACACCTCATCATAATTTCAGTTAGGAAGGCAACGGTGTTGATCTCTAAGTCAGCAACGAATGCTGCTTTATACTGATACTCACCGATGATAAGCACTGCCTCAGGGATGGAAGCAGGTTTTAGATACTCATACAGTTTATCATACAACTGTCGGAAGACGACCTTATAGTCGTTGTCAAGGTTGGCAACAACCCACTTACGCATCTTAGTAAACTCACGGTCCTTTAGATAAGAGACCAGGGCGTCCATGCTTTGTGAGACCTCTTTACCGAGGATTCCCACATCAATTTGACCAGTAGAAGCATACGCTTGCAACTCATTCAGAGTGCGACGGAAGTCTGGAAAGTATTTACCAATGACTTCAGCGACGACAGATTTGTCATACTCAACACTCTCTCCATCAAGAATGCTACAGACACGGTTGAGAAATTTAGTGGCAAGAAGTTGACGTTGTTTACCTTTGACGGACAGGTCAACCACAGAGCATCGAGACTTCAGAGGGTCGATGATCTTGTTGAGGTAGTTGCAGGTGAAGATGAAGCGACAATTGTTTTGAAACTCTTCGATGACAGCTCGGAGAATGAGTTGGACATCTGGAGTGGTATTGTCTGCCTCATCAATGATGATAACTTTGTGGTTACCACCAACCAGAGATTGAGAAGAAGCAAACGACTTAATCTTGGTGCGGACAGTATCGAGGTGACGACCCTCATCGGATCCATTCACCACGATGTAGTCCAAACCAATCTCTTCACATAATGCTTTGGCAATAGTAGTCTTGCCAATACCAGCAGACCCAGGGAGGAGGAGATTGGGAATCTCACCCTGCTCCACATATCCTTGGAATACTGCTTTAGTCACGTCTGAGAGGATGCAATCATCAACTGTTTTTGGACGAAACTTTTCAACCCAGAGAAACAGTTTTTTAGGCATCAGTCGTTATTAGGTTCGAGGGCAATGAAGTAGTTAAGGGAAGACTCTACCAGGGAGACAAAGTTGATGACTCCACTGTCAGAGATGCAGACATGGTATGACCCATCAAGAATCTTGAGGTTTTCCATCTTCAGACAGTAACAGAAGTTACGCTCATGCAGAGGGACATCATTCCAGTATTCTTTCTCCCACATCACCTTATCGATGGGGACAGCGAAGACGTGACTGCTCTCGGTCTTCTTATCACGGACACAGACACTCACGTTACCTTCGTAAGAGTAAACACAGAAATCAGTGACACTGAAGTTTTGTGCTGCATCACGAAGTTGCTTGAGGTGCTGACCCTTCAACTCAAAGTTGATAACCTTCTCAGGCAGATTGGGGTCATACTGAGAGGGAGGGCGACCACTGATGATCTCAGGATCACTCAGGACATAGGTTGCCTTGCCACGGGTAGTCTGATCAATGATCATGACCTTGTTACTACCAGTGAAGAGAATCTCAGGTTGATCAAACATCATACAGGTCTTAACAAAGAGACCCAGGTCATAGATCGGGAGGTCCTGAGGAAACTCTTCAGCACAAGAAGAAAATGCAAGGATATTCTTGTTGAGAGACATCGTTGCCAGAGTCTTCTGCTCCTTCTCAATGAAGATCGAGCGGTTGATCTCAGAGAAACTCTTGAGCACACTAATCGTCTTTTTGGAAAGTCGGATTGGTTGGGACATAATTACTGATTGTAGGTTTCTCGTTGGGCGTTTTGGTCGTTGAAATACATCAACAGCACTGCATAGTGTAGCACCTTCATGATGTCACGTCTAGCGGTGCCTTTCTTATCGTATCGAGAAGCATACTTAAGGATGTTACTCCTACAGAATGCTTCGCCGTCACCGACTGCAGCGATAAGATCTAGGGTCTGAATACCTTCGTCACCAGAAGAGTAGTGTTGACGATAGGTATTCAGAATGTATTCGCGCAACTCATCAAGAATTGCAGTTTCATTGTACTTATTTGCCATAATGTTAGGAAGCAAGGAGGTTGTCAACATCCGTCATAGAAACTTCACCATCAATCTTATCATACAATTCGGAAAAAGATTGCTTGGTTTCGTCATCGAAACGATTCAGGCAGACACTGATTGCCTTGGCACGGTCACCAAAGATTGCATATGCCTGAATGATGTGGACAAGACGACGGGTTGAAATGATCTCATCAACACCACCCTCATTGAAGGTCTTGCGGATCATATCTGCCCACATAACAAGGTTAGCAATAAACTTGTCATCACAAGCATTGAGACCCTTGCAGTAGTTGTTGAGCATCTTAGTCTCAATAGAGGGGGTGGGATACTCTTGCTCGAAGGTCAGAGGGAAACGCTCAAGGAATGCCTCATTGAGCACGTTGGTGCCAATGAAACGACCATCGTCACTACCCTTACCCTTGGTGTTTGCAGTAGCAACTACAGTAAAACCAGGAGCAGGTTTGACATAGCGTCCGACCTTCTTAAGAAAGACACCCTTACCCTCAAGGACAGACTGCAGACACAGGATTTTGTTAGATGCCAGGTCGATCTCATCTAGAAGAAGCACAGCTCCCCTTTCCAGAGCATCGACGACTGGTCCGTTGTGCCAAACAGTGTTGCCATCAACAAGACGGAAACCACCAATAAGATCATCCTCGTCAGTTTCAATGGTGATATTGACGCGAATCAACTCCCTATTTAGTTGGGCACATGCTTGCTCAACACCAAAGGTCTTACCGTTACCAGACAGACCAGTGATGAAGATAGGGTAGTAGATTTTGCTACCGATGATCTTCTTCAGGTCACGGAAATTCCCGAACGGGACGAAATTGCTATCTTTGGATGGAATCAAGTTGGTATATTCCCGATCGGTAACGTTAGCAGGTGCAGCAGAAGGTGCTTTGAAGGACTGCTCAAGGGACTCTTGGACAGTCAGACACCACTTACCACGACCAGACTTGAAGGAGTCTAGACGCTTGCTGATGGTGGGGTAGGAAACATCGAAGTGATCTGCAGCACGAAGGAGGTGGGCAGTCTTCACATCTTCACCGAAGTTGCGAGTCAGAAAATCAACAACTTCATTGGTGGTCAGGTCGGACTTGGCAGGCATTGGTGTGTCTCTCGATTACCTTGTAATCATACAAGAATATCGACGAGAAGGGGAGAGGCAGTGGACACTACCCAATCTGGTCGGCGCTCTGGTCGCCTGAGATAATTGTCATAAACCCAAGGTTTGCTGGCAACGTAACGCTGATATGCCGTGATAGTGTCAATAAACTTATCTTCTTTCAATTCTTCAGGCATTGCCCTAGCAAATGGGGTGTGATCCTCTGGACATCCGTTAGGTGCAATGATTGATGCCACGCGAATAGAGTCCTCACAGGCATGTTTCTTACCATATCTGTATGTATATTCTTCACACAAACCAATCCCATGTTGGAGCAACCAGTGAACATTATGGCGTGACTCTGCTACCCATTTGGTGCATGGATGATTCCTGAATGCACCCTTCTCTGTTGCGTATGGAGTGCCGTCTGCCTTGTAAACATTGCCTATGTTGTGATACCACTTGGAGTAGACGATGCTTAGCATCTGACAGCACTCCAGTGGCATCTTAACTATATGCTTGTCTGGCAGCATGGTCGCTGCCAGGTAGGCGTCGTCGTCAACAGCGAAGATATTCATGCGATATGGGAGATAAAGGAGGAGAGAATTTTCTTGTTGGTTGCCTTGCCCTTCAGGGACTTCTTAAAGGCAGCACGAATCTGTGCTTTGGTAGCATCTTCTGTCACCTCAAACTCTGTGTCAGCACTCAGACTATCAGATTGAATCAGATAAAAACTGGTATAACCCATTGCCTTAACATTAAGTGACTTAGTTTTACGAAACTCCGTGATCAGACGATCCGTAGATTGGCGATAACCATCGCCAAGACGATAACGGATGGTATTCATAGCGTCACGATTAGAAGCAATACGAATGCCAATGATATTTACACTGGGCATAGCATGGTCAAGATACTCAAGAAGTTTAGGAGTCAAATCGTATGCAGTATTGGCTACAGGAGTGCCAACGTATCCAATAGATTTATCACGGATCGTGGCACCATGGGCACAAGCAGTGCGATACAGATTGGGATCCATAACACCATCCTTAGAATACTTAGAGCGACGCAGGGCACCGATACCAGCAGACTCACCATCAGTCAGGATAACAGAGTGGACCTTCTGCAGACCATACTTTTCCTGAAACTCAGGGATGATAGTGCGAAGACAAATCAAACCTTCATTCAGAGGAGTGCCACCCAGGGAGAAGTCAGGGGGGATAGGTGGGACATAGTGATAGTAACGATTATCCAGGCGGGAGTAGTGATAAGCAATCCTGAAAAGACGCAGGCACTGATACTCAAACATGGACTTGTTGCAGTCACTGCTGAGGAATTCTGCCAGTTTGAAGTTTTCAGGGATGCTGAATTGATTGGGTCCTGGGTTGGCATGATGAGGGTGCTCGGAAGTATCTTGATTCTTATCCCAGAAGAAGTTACCAAAGGCATAAACACTGAAGGGAATACCAACTTTCTTACAGAAGAAGCACAGGGTCAACAGTTGCTTGACAGTATCATGAATAACATTACTCATAGATCCAGACCAGTCAAGTAGGAAGATCAGACCGTGATTCTTACCATCGGGGGTAATGGTAATGCGACGGAAGATGTCATCACTAAACTTGTAGTTGTGTAGTTTCTGGGTATCGAGCACACCAGTCTTGGAAGTTGATGCACGAGCATATGCAGCAGCAGACTTCTTACACTCAAACTCCTTGACAAGATAGTTTACTTCTTGCTGGCAAGACTTCTTGAATTGGCGATATGTGGAATCACACTCATCAAAAGAGATACCGACGTAAACTTCATGCCCAGGATCAGTATATTGGGGCAGACTCCAGAAAGTATCAGCAGTTTCCCAGACCTGACGCCAGGGCACGATCACACTATTGGTATTGATCTTAGGAATATCGTAGTAGGAGGGGGAATTCCAACCGTTTTGATCCTGATTGTGCTTCAGAGACTCCTCAAAACTCTTATCGGTGTGACCTTCTTCAATCTCATCGTGACCACCTAGGTTATCTTCTTTAATGGGACCGCTGGTTGCACCACCAGGGGTGGATTGTTGACGATCTTCCTGGGTCTCAGTTGCCTCTTCAGACCACTCAGACTGAGGAGACTCGG
>Ga0208162_1000094_pt1 | contig 44069 bp, 64 predicted proteins | sample CB_VirMetaG_4_FD_184539 | JGI IMG/M metagenome (GOLD analysis project Ga0208162, IMG submission 184539) | Freshwater to marine saline gradient viral communities from Chesapeake Bay - CB_1508_1M Viral MetaG (SPAdes) (version 4) | ecosystem: Environmental > Aquatic > Marine > Coastal | place: USA... | reverse complement strand
CAACATCAGCAGCATCTGCTGAAGGTGCAGTATATAGTAATTGTTCAGAGCTAGTAACTGCTATACTTGCTGTGTTAAATGCTTCTGCCATTTATCTTATCTCCATATATTTTTATATGCTTCCCATCACTATAGCACGAGCCTTTGTACTTGTCGTGTTAGTAACAGAAAGTGCTTCCATTATTTCCCTAAATGCTAGTGATATCGCACCACCATTATCAGGTAATAAATCTATATCTTCATCTATTGGTTTATTTCCAATAGTGTCTATTAAAAGACTTCCACCTTCTTTGAGCATCATTAACATACTCATAATTATCCTAACGCTATGACAAGACCAAGACTAGCTTTAGTTGCTACTTCGGTATCTACATAGGCTTTAACACTTTCTGAAGAAGCAACTGTTGTAGCACTTGCTGTAGCAAAAGTATCATCATCTAATAAATCTGCTGTAGCAATAGCACTAGCTTGTGCAGCAGTAACGCTGTGTGGATTAGATGTACTGCCTCTGTGTGCAGCATTTGTTACTTCATCTGCATCTACTCTATCGTGTACATCCTCAAACATTTCTTTAATAACAGACATACGAACTGTAGTTCCATCTACATGTGTAGGGTCTGTGGTATGCCTACCTTCTACATCTCTAGTGATTGTAGAAAGTGTTGTACCTGATGATGCAGTAACTAATATAACTTCTCTGTTAGCAGCACTATCAGGGTCTAAAACTAAAAAGTATGGTGCAGCAATATTGCTTGTGCCATCTGATGTAGGTGCTGCAGTTAATGTAGCATTCGTTGCCCCTGAAGCTAAAATACCATTTAGGGTCGTTTCAAAAAAGTTACTTAAATTAGTTTCTCTATCTGCCATTATGCACCAAATCTCATTATACCTAATGCGTTTATACCAAAGACATCTGCATCTGTCACATCTGTGATAGTAGGTTGTCTAGTTCCACGCACAGTAATTATAGCATACTGTGTAACACTTCCTCTTTCAACATTAGAATTAATTGGATAACTTATTCTTTCTACAACACCTCTAATAATTTCTGCAGGGTCAAACAATTCTAAGGTAACACTGTCACCTTCTTTACTACGAAGTGAAGCATACAAAGCATTTCCTAAACCTTTTACCTTTAGAGGTTTTCTTCCTGGTCTTTCTACTCTATCACTAATGTTTATAGGTATTTGTGCCACTACTAATTCAGGTCTTGCTAATGCACGAAACTGTACTGATTTTACTTTAGGTGTGTTTGTTCCACTTGCAGATTTAAGAACTAATTTACCAACAATATATCTTGATATTTCTGCAATCTGTTTCTCTGTATCTCCTACACCTGTAGCTTGGTCCAATGCTAATTGAAAGCTACCATCATCAGGATTGTCTAATGCTTCAAACTTAGTTGAGTAATATAGTTCTACTGATGTGTTAGAAGGTAAAGTAAATGTAGATATCTCTGCACCTACAAATTGTTTACTCTCTGCTGTAAAGAAATCTGCTGCAGATAATACTATGAAACCTTCGCTTTCGTAAGTAGATGTTTCAAGAAATACACCACCAGTTGTTCCTTGAACTAAAGCAAAAAACAATCCTGCTACTTGTTTTATTCCATTTACTGAACCAGTACCTGGTATTCTTAAATCTCTAGCTAATCCTGCTGTAGGTAAATAATATCTCCACAAATAAGTTTCAGTTATACTCTCTCTTACACCTATATAAACACTATCTCTTGATGAAAACATAGATTGTGGAGAAGCATCAACACCATTATCCCATTCTTTTAACAACTGTCTATTTGCAAGTACATACAGGTCATCTGCAACAGTTAAATCACTTCTATATAGCCTACCTGTATTAGTTCCAACTTCTCTAGTTCCAAAAATTATAATACCTTCTAACGCTTCTATAGCAGTTACTTGTTCATCACCAATGTGTGATTGACCTTGAAGTTGTAGTGTTCCTGACACATCTTTAAGTGAGTATATATTTCCATCTGTACTAGCAGCTAGTATAACTGCACCTGCATCTGTTACACTTGTAATGTCGTGTGTAGGTTCTACAGTTAGTATTGCACTAGATGCTTGAAATACGCCAGTAAAGTTTCCTGTATAAGGGTTTGCTTCCCACAGATATTCTGCAACTGAACTTTTTCCTGTTACAACTAATCTTCCTTTTACAAAATGAATACCAGTAAAATAACCAGTAATTGATGTTCCTAAACTTTCAACTGTCCAAGTAGAACCATCATAGTGTATAAGTTGTTTATTAGTAGAACCATCACCAGTAACTACAAAAACATTATCACCAAAAGCAACCATACCTCTTATATCGTAAGATACATTTGTAGATGCAACTGTACTCCAACTATCAGCATTATCTGTACTTAAATATATTGTCTGAACATCACTAACATAAAGATTGCCATTTGTTGTTCTAATAACATATTGTTCTGTACCTGTAAAAGTTAAACCTTTACTTTCCATAGTATGTAGTAAATGGACATGATAAGAAGTTTCATCATCTCCATGAAATACATCTACACCTTTGCTATCAAAAAATCTTGTTGTATCTTTAGGAGTACCATTAGCTCTATGTGCTGTATCTAATCCTTGTCCACCTGTAAAGTTATTTCTTGAATAGATACGACCTAAGTTAGATGTAAAATCTTCAGGGTTTTGTTTAACATTTATCTGACCTTCTTGTACATCAGATGATTGTATCTGCATCTCTCTACCAGGACCAACAGCAGAACGAAGTAGTATTTCATCTATTCTTACATCATACCCATATCTTTTTGGGTTAGATATATTGATTGTGGTAGCTACACGAGGCATTATTGTATACCTGAATTAACACCATTTATTACTACAGCATCAGGATATTTAGCTTTTAAATACTTTCTTGCTTGGTTTAATAATACTTGTTGATATCTTAACAATGAATTTCTGATACTTGCTGCTGAACCTGTTGGAAAGTTTTGTATTGACATTTGGTCTGATATGTAGTCTGCAGTTGCAGTAGGTATGTCTCTACCTGACATCATTTGTGCAGCAACACCTGCCATAATAATAGGTTCGTATTCATCTTCTAAGCCAACGGTTGTTAATGTATCTGTCTCTGCAGTAGGTTCAACAAACTTTTTTTTGAATGTAACGTATGCAGTGTGACCTTGATTAATATTATAAAACTGTAACGCCATAACTTGATTAGGTCCTGAAGTGTAAGTAATTGTTCTTTCAGTTCCTGTATCATCTGTGTATGTAAATGGATTAGGTAACTGTACTATTTCTACCTGTACAGGTGAAAACAATGTAGTTGTTGTATCTGCACCTGCTGTAAAATCTGTATATTGAGATATAGCCTTTAATACTGACACTAAATAATTATGTGTACCTGGTGTGTCGTAAGTTCCTAATAATGTATAACCATCAGATGTAGATACAGTTAAAGTTTCTACTGCAAATAATGTAGGAAACAAGTTTTTAATTTGGTCACATACAGCATCAAATACATTTTTACGTGGGAATACAGGTGATATTTTTATTAAATCTCCTATAGAATGTGAAGCAGCAGTTGTTCCTCTAGCTGCACGTGTAACTGTTATTGTATTTGCAACTGCATTAAGGTCAGTACATATCATAAGTTCTTGACCTATTTCTATAATTGTACCTGCATCAAGTGCATCTTCTTCTTCTACGGATAACAGGTTACCATTAAATACTACTTCTGTATCTGTATCATTAATGGCAGTAGTTAGTGTTGTATAACTAACAATGTCATCCATAGGTTCAAGATATTCTCTAAATGTCCTATCAACTAGGTCACCAATAGTTGTACTCATTGGCTCTCCTAACTTCTTCTAAAGAATAATTTTATTTCTCTATCGGCTACTTCAGTACCATCAGATGTAATTCTTAACCAACCTTCTGATGCAAAAGCCCAACCACTAGGGTCAACTCTTACAACATCTCCTGCTGATACGGTATAGCTAACATCAGTTCCATCTGTTTCTTTTACGTCTGCCCATGCAGTATTGTCTTCTGAATGGTCGAATGTAATAGTAGTTCCTGTCATTGTTGCAGGAAACTTAATGCCTGATAATAGCAATCCTTCAGCCTTTACACTGGTTGAATTACTTGCATCTTCTGATACGTCTATTGTTACTATTTTTTGTAAACTCATAATTTAAACTATAGCACAAGAAAAGGGTGGAGGTGGAGTTCCACCCTAATCTTGATTACTTAATTTTTTATTTATGCACTATCAGCATCAATAAATTTCAAGTGGTATGAAGGAGGACCAAATTCAAATCCCATCTCCATATAAATTGCTTTACCAATTCTTGCATTTGCATCTTGGTCAATATCTCTTACGAATACTGTTCCGTATCCAGGGATATTTGTAAAGACTGGGTTAATGTAAGCCAAGTCTAAGATGAATGCTTCGTCAGCAGGAAGGATGTTAGGGTCAACTACCATCATACCTAATGAACCGAATGGTGTTACAACTGTGTCAATATCGACACCACCAACATTTCTATCTCTTGGTAAGATAGCTGCTAGTGTTCCACTCAATGAGTTATTTAATAACTCTTTATTGAGGTCTAAGAGTTGCTTTGGATTAACAATGAGAACAGGGTTAGTAAGAGGTGCATGAGCATCATACAATCTCTTCATACCACCTGCAATAGCGTCCCATGAAAGAACTCTTGCAGCACCTGAACCGTCTCCTGCACTGTCGTTGTAATAGATGTTACCACCTGTTGCAACTGGTGCAGTAGCATTGTCAGCGTTAGCGTTTAATGAACACCATTCAGAAATACCACGCATTTCACGTGTACCTGAACCAGGTGTTACATTAGCACCGTCAGAATAAGTTCCGTTGAATGCAAACCACTCAACTTCTCTTGCTAGTTTTTCCATTGCTTTTTCCATTTGGAAAGCAAACTCATCAGTTACTGGACTACCACCAAAAAATCCTAATGCACCACCTGCAGTTGTTGTACCATCTCCATCGGATTGGTTAACAATGTTAGCACTAAGTGTCAAAGGATTTTGATTTTGTGTGGATGCTAAAGCTGTGTAAGTCATTTGTACACCTTTATGGAAAATTTGAGTTGCATAAGTATATGCTGCTCTATCTCTTCCAAGATATTCTGTAGGTGTAGAACCTTCTTGTCCTTTTGTTGGTTCTGAGGTAATGACAGCGTTATCTTCTACCTGGAATTGCCAAAATGTAGATTGAATAACTTTGCCACCACCACTGATACCACCAACAGCAGATGTGAAAGGTGTTCTTTGACCACCAACTTTAAACAATTCGCCAGTAAAGTTATTGATATTTTGTGCATATAACGTATTGTTTGTTAACGAAATATTTGCCATTTTAAATTATCTCCTAATTTTACTTTTGTTGTTTAGTTTGTTCCATAGCATAAAGTTTTGCAGCGATTGACTGTCTAGGTGAACCGTTGTTAATAATTTCTGCTAATTGTTCGTTAAAAGATTGTGGATTATCAGATACAGCAGATGTACTTAGCTTATCTACTCTCGCAGACGCATCAGTAAATCCTGCATTTGGTTCTACTGCAGGAGTATTTTCTTCTACAATCTCACCAAATTCGTCTTTAATAAATGCTTTTATACTTTCAACATCAGGCTTACCATCATATAATTTTGTGACTGCCTTAGCTACTACAGGATTTAAACCTAATGAATTAATAGTGCTACTTAATGCAGCAGCTTTATATTCTTTAAGTTCTTCCTTTAGACGCTTATTCTCATCACGCAATCCTTTAGGACCTGAACCGTCAGTACTTTCATCTTGTACTTCTTCTATATTGTTATCTAATTCTTCCATAATTTTTACCTCGTATCTCGACTTTGAACACCAATACACACACTACGTCGGAATAATGTGGGGTGGGAATAGAAATTAAAACATAACATTACGAATTCTATTGCCTTCTCGCAATGCCTTACATACGGAATTGAAATACTTAACACACACCGTAGCTTGTGTCAGAGTGCAGGTCTATTGTCGGACCACGCAACGACTTACCATAAGCATACCACTATATATAGTGGTGTCAAGGAATACCCCTCACCAACTAAGATAAGGGGACAGAAAGGAGGACACCATGAATAAAGATATCCAAGTAAATACTACTACTTATTAGGCTTCTGTCAAACCAATAACAGCACCAAGCTGTGTACGTGCTGCACCAAGTTGTGCAGATGACTGGCTTTCTACTTCTGATATTATATTTTGTATTCTTCTAGCAGCCATTGTGTCTCCTATAGCTGCCTCTTCTACGTCTGCAAGAATAAACTCACGGCCTGCTCTTGCTGCTAATTCTCTAGCTTGACGACCAAACTGATATGTTTGTGCTGCTTGTTGTTGAGTTAAGCCTGCTCTAGCTAATGCACGTGACCTAGCAAATGATGTCATAAATCCTGCAGCTATAGCTTCACCTTGTACTTGTGCTGCAGTTATAGTTCCTTGTAACAATCCTTCTTCTATTTCAGGGCTAACTACTGCTGCTAATATAGCTTCTGCTGATATTGGTACACCAAACTGTGCAGCAAATGCCTGTTGTACTGCAGGTATGTTACTACCTATTTCTGATTGTACTACTTGTAATCTTCTAGCTAACTCTGCAGGAGATACATCTCCTTCAATAAGTTGATTAAACTGTGTTTCAAATATTTCAGGATTAAGTCCATACTCTGCTACCTGTACACGCATATCTTCTTTAACACCTAGATACTCGCCTACAGTGTATCTCATAGTCCCATCTTCTCTTCTAATGCCAGGAAATGCTGCTTTAAAAACAGAAGAGGCTTCAGTCTTAGCTAATGCTACTGCATCATCGCCACTCTCTACCCAGTTTTTTGCGTACTCATTTAACACATCATCAGGAAAATAAGGATATCGTATTGCTATTTCTGCAAAAACACTTTGATAATTTAATTCAGGTGCAATGTATTCAGCATTATATCTAGCATCTACGTCAAAAAAATTTGGGTCACTCTCTCCACTGTCATCAGTAACTGTATCATCATTACTACTTGGAGGTTGATAATTTGCATTTAGTGTATTTGCAGTATCTTGTGCTGCTTGTTGTGTCATACCTGATGAGTAGTTTGCATCACCAGGATTAACTGCAGCAATAGTGTAATTAGGTGGACTTCCTACAACTATATATAAAGTATCTCCACCTTCTTCAGTAGGTTCAGTAATAACTTCAGTAACTTCTTCTCCTGCACCCTGTGTACTTTCATATATAGCTTTTTGACGTTCAGCATATTGTTGCCAATAATCAGCATTAGAAGTGGCAGGTGCAGTAGTTTCACTTGATTGTTGAAACGCTTCATCTTTAGCTCTTTGTAATTCAGCACTTGATATAGCACCACTAGCTAATTCTTTATCAGCTTCGTCTGCACTTTCGTACCCTAATATTTGCCACCATGTTGCCATACTAACCTACCTGTAATCCGACTTTTTTAATACCCATACCATTAACCATGGCATTTTCAAAATCATTCATAACTTTTTTATAACCTTTTTCTAAACCATATTGCTTTGCAATTTTACTAGCTTCTACACTGTCGTTCTTTTGTAGTATTTCTATAAATGCAGGGTCACGTTCATCCATGTAACCACCTAGTAATCCATACGTATAGTTTTTCCAAGGTGCTGCAATCTCTTTGTATGTATAGTTAGGTGGGTATTTATCTCCAAACACTACTTGCATCTGATTGCTTATGTACTCATTAAGTCTCACTCTTGCATTTTCAGGGTCATTACGAAACTCTCCTGCCCACTTCTTAACATCATTAGAAGTAAATCCCTTAGCAAATGCAGGACCAAGACCATCATATATTAAATCTTTTACCTCATCCTCATACTTACGAATATATTTAGGTGTACTAAATTTTTGTGATGTCATATAATTTTTTAAACTGTCATCTAGTTTTATGTTTGCATAAGGGTCAACCATTGCTGTTAACTGGTTTTTTAATTTTGTTTCACTCCATATACCAGTAGTTAATCTATCTGCCATCCAGTTAGATACATTTTCTGATATACCATATTGTCCTGCAATACTTTTAACTAACGCTCTTTGGTCTTCACGTAACATAGACGCAGTCTTAGGGTCTGAATTAAATAGTGATAACCAATTACGTTCTGTACTACTGTGTGTTTGATACCATGTAGTATTAGCTAACTCCCATGTTTCAGGTGTTCTACCTTCAGCGTATGCATTAAAATATACTTGTAATACTTCAGGGTCTTTTAACCATGGTTGTACTTCTGCTGCTAAGTCTATATCTCTTTTCCATTTCTCAAAAGGATGTGTCTCTTCAAAATCTGTAAGTTCTTCTGTTGTACCCCATTCAGCCCAGTTACCATCTGTAGCAGTAATAAAATCTTTACGTGAGTTATACGTTTCAGCTATAGATAACTTTTTATCTGTACCTGAAAAATATACACTAGGTAATCCTTCATCATCTAATGTCTCTGCAGTAACAGCCCAACCCATGTTTACGCCTGAACCTGGCATATCATACACTAAGTAATACTGTGTAGTACCAGTATTTTCTTCTAATTTACCTGTCGATGGATTGTATGCACTGTCTTTAATAGCAATGATACGACCACCATTAGGCACATAAGATAATTCGTTACTTGTTTCGCTAGCCATTGTCTTCTTCCATATTAACAAAATTACCTATCTTTTCATACAAATCTGTTTTACGTTCTCCTAATTTGTCATCACCTATATATTTACCATCTTCTACTAATGGACCTAGACCACCGTTAGGACCTAGTCCTCTTACTAATGAGTAAATTGTATTTTGTAAGAAAGGTTGTTTTTTCTTTTCTATAAATGTTTTTTCTCCACCAAGATTATCTAAGATACCACGTGGATTAAATTCAAATCCAAAATATAATTGTCTTAAATTTTTACCATGAGTTTCAGGGTTATAATCTGCAGGTTGTACCATTGGAGAAAACTCTTCAGGATTATTTCTAAGGTCTCTATACGCAGTATTCATTGCTAACCATGCTAAACCATTTATACCACCTTTAACTAATGCTGTAGCTGCATTATTATTTCTAAATTTATCTTCTTGTCCTATATCACCTGGTAATAATTCTTGAAATATCTCTTTAGGACCAATACCATACTTACCTAATCCTGTAGCTGCACCAAAGTCAGGGTCATCATAATATTTAATAGTATTTGTAGCTAATGAAAGTATTTCTGCAGGAATTAAGAATATATCTAATACTTGTCCTGCTACTCTACCTGCAGTCTTTAAACCTTTTGCTGTTTTAGTAGTATTAAATGCACTTAACTGTTGTCCTTTAACTGTGTTAAATTTAAAATCATCTGCTACTGCTGCAGCACCCTGTCTTAATTTTGTATATCCATAGACAGCCATTGTGTTAAATCCATAAGCTAATCTATTTTTGTGAAACTTACTTTTAGTCATTGCTGTCTTAAATAAGTTTTGTACTCTTGATTTAGACTGTGCAGTTTTATAAGCTACTGCATCTTCCATAGACATAAGGCCTTCATCTACAGTAACTTGTAACAAGTCATCAAATGTTGCACTGTGTATATCATTTGCAGCATTAATACCTACTATTTCTAGTTTTTGTGGATTTATATTTACGTACTCTAATTCTTCAGTTGGTAATACTATGTTTCCTGGACCAAGCATATCTTTATTTTGTTCTAAAAATTTTGTAGTCATGTCTGCTTCTTTTTTAAATACACTGTGATGACTGTTAACAACTTGCTTTACTTTCATTTGTCCTTTAGTTGTAAGTTCTATGTCAATATCTTGTACAGGCAACAATGCTTCATTTCTATACTCACCACTAACAGACGGTGTTAACAATGTATTTTCTTTACTTGTTTTAAATTTTGTTTCATATTTACTAAGTTCCATGTTTAATTTTTGCGAGGTAATGTCAGTAATACCTATGTTTTGAGGGTCTTCCACGTTTTGTATTGTATTAAAATACGCTGCTAAATCTTGTTTTGTTGGATGCAGTCTAGCAAATTCCTGTACTGCTTCTTTGTCTTGTCTTGTACCATGCTTCATAAACCATTGTTTTATACCTTCTACAGCTACGTCTAAATTTTCAAAAGCTGTAGTAGCAGTGTCACGAAAATATTTCATATTGTTGTTTATAGCTCTTTCCATTTTCGTTGCTTTATCTATTGAATAAGGTTCTAAAAAACTGTATTGTCTTAGTTGCACTTCATTAGTTAGATACAAGTTTTGATACATTGCAAGACTTCCGTAATTAGGATGTAGCGTATAATCTGAAACTGTTGACAATGGTGTAAACATATTTTTATTTATTTCAGGGTCGTGTATATATTTAGCTAATCTTTTCCAATTAGCATTGTTTCGTATAAATTCGTCATAATATGACCCTGCTTGTTGCGTACCACCTGAAGTTCTGACAGTAACATCTTCGTTTGTACCTAAAGCACCTAATGGTGAGAATTTATTAGCAGCACGGCCTTCTAAAGTTTGTGGGTCTAACTGAAAAAACACTGGAATATAATCAATGCCTAACATTTTCATTGCTTGAACTCTGTGATTACCTTCTTGTAACAATATAGCGTTATTGTTTGGATTAAATCTTACTACTGGTAAATCTTTTAATAAATTTGTAAAACTTGAAGTATATCCTGATACCGTTTGACCTAAACCAATATCAGGTTGTTTAAAACCATTCTTAATAATGTTTTGTGCTATATTATTTATGTTTCCTAAACCCAATGTTCTGCCTTGTGCTTCTCTATATGCCCTGTTATCTTCAACAAATTTTAAAAGCTCATCAACTTTTATATATGCCACTGATACATCTGCACTATCTTCACTTCCTTTAAGAAAATTTTGGATATCTTTAGCTGCTTTTTGCATTGTCTGTATGACAAAATTCTTTTTATCTACAACATCATCTATGTTGTTAACATCTTTATTTTTTAAATATTGACTAACCACTTCATCGCTTAAACCAGTTGGTAATAATTCAATAGGTATTTGTGTAGGTGTTCTGCCTTCTATCAAAGTATTAGCATGTGCTGAAACATGTTTTCCTATTTGATATTTACCGTTTACAGGATGTATGTTTCTATTTGTTGCACCTCTATCTAACCAATTAAATGGATACTCAGGCACAAACTCTTCTCCTGTTTCAGCAGTTCCCACAACTTCTTGTAGTTTTACACCTAATCCTGACTGTGGTTGTTCGGTTAAATTAATAATGTTAGGAGGATTTAATGGGTCTTGTAATTGTTGCAAAGCACCATTTATAACTTTTTCTCCTTGATTAGGTATAAATAATATTGAATTACCTAAAGCATTGTTTCTAGTAATAGGTGTCCATTTTTTAAAATCTACTACTTTCATATTGTCTTGAGCTATCATTAATTCGGCTCTAGCACCTTGTCCTTCTAATACAGCATGTCCTAGTGTGTCAAATGATGCAGTTCTTAATGTGTTTTTAGTTGCAACTGTAGGACTTTCGCCACCAGTTGTTGTAGTAATCATAGCAATCTCTCCACCATCGCCTCTGTCAAGTTCTGTTATAAGTATCTTTTTTAATTCTTTTAGTACATCATCATCAAACTGTCTCCATATATCTACTTCAACATCTTCTATGTCAAGCAAACTTGTTGCTATATCTTCGTAACCTTGTGCAAATAATTCTTTAGCAGCACTAATAAATACATGGTTAGTAAAGTCTTGTCCGTTTACTGTATCATTTAAAAAATTAAATTGTGAACTATAAGTAGTTGTCATGCCAGGAAATTTAACGTTTATTTTTTCTCCGTTAGGAAACTCTGCCATTGTACTAAACTTGTCACCATGTCTTACAGCGTCTACATCCCCATAATATTTTTCACTAAATTTTTTAGGAAATCTTAATGTACTATTTCTATGACTTTTTAAACTTTCTTTGTTGTACCATTGTTCTACAATAGGTGGAAGGGTATCACCATAACTGCTAACTACTAATTTAACAAAATCTTCTCTCATCGCAGGGTCTGCTATAACTTTTTGTAGTTCTGATAACATTTCATCAATAATTGTGTTTCTGTCTAAGACTGCAAATTCATCATCAAGTATTACAGGATATTTAGCATCTTCTGCAATACGTACTTTGTTCATCATTAAATCATCTATAATTCCAAATAAAGTAAATTTTCTGTCTTCAGGTACATCTAGTGGGTCTAAGTACTGTACTTCCGAAAAATCAAATTTTTCGCTACCAATTCCGTACTCTAAATCAGGATATCCTTGACCTATAAGTTGTCCATCAGGTATAAACATATCGCTGTATATATCAAATGGACTAAAGTTAACAGCTTTTATAAGATTTGCATTTGGATTTTTTTGTAAATTAAAAAATATACCTTCTACATCTAGCAGTGTGGCATGTGTGTGATTTGTTAATACTTGTTGTGCAGCTACCATCATTTGTCCTAAACTTGCAACATTATGTTTCTTGTTCATAAGTGCAGGTATGACTTTTGCATCTAATCCTTGAAAAGCGTTTTGTGTTACTTGCACTGCCTCTTGTGCATTAGTCATAATGCTTGATATCTTACCTTCAAGTGCCAATATAAATTCAGGACTTACATCTCTTAACTCTTCGAGTAAACTAAACAATCTACTTGTGTCGTCTATAGTGCCATCAAAATTTATACCTGACCTAATTACTTCATCTGTAAATTTAGTTTTGTCTAAGTTAGGATGTGATGATAGATAGTTTTGTACTTGTCTATACACATAAACATTTGTTTTATCTTGCCAGTTAGTAGGTTTAAACTTAAATAACTCTCGTCTGTTTTTAACACTATCTCTAAATTCTACGGAATTATAATATTTATTTATTTTTGCAAATGCAGCAGGGTCTTCTTTTTGTATAGCATCCATAACTTGTTTAAAGTTATCGTTGTCTGCCATCCAATCTATACCAAAGTTTTCTGCGTATGTATGTATTAATGATTTAACATTTTCAGGTACATCTTTAATTGTGTCTGCGTATTTACTATATGTTGCTTTATTTGGATATAGTAAACTACCAAATTCAGGGTTAAGGTTTTCTATTAATGCTTTTTTTCCTTTAACACTATTAACAAATGTATCTGCTAACCACGCTTTATTTGCATTAACGTCGTTGTAATTTGATTTACCAAATATATCAAAGTTATATCCTTCTTTGTCATAGTAATTTACATCTAACTTGCTTTCAGCAACTATGCTTGCAAGTATTTTTTCTATATTTTGAAAGTTATTATTTACTGATGGGTCATACAATATCTCATGTAAAAATATAACAGCTTTTTCTTTTGCAGATGCTTCACTTAATCTTGCTTTTCTTCCTAATAAAAAACCTTGGTCTTTAAATCTTTCAACATTAGAAAATAACTGATAATCAAAATTAGGTATTACTTTTCCATCTGTGTGTGCAGCAAATAAATTACTAAATACTTTTTGCAACTTGCCTGGTCTTTGTTCTATATCTTCTATACTTTCAGTTGTATTTACAATATTTATAAATTCATCGTATGCTTGTTCTAATAACTTTTTACGATTTTCTTTTCTAAATTTTGTATCTACATCAATACCTAAATCTTCTAGTATTTCGTGAAATTGTTTTGCAGTAGGATATAAAGTATGTCGTTCAAGACCGTTTTCTATACGCTCTGCATAAGGTATAAATGTTTTGACAGCATCTGTAGCTGTATTATTAAGTAAAGCAGAAAACATTTCAACTGGTTGTTTATTGTGTATTTTTATATTTCTTAATAAACCTGGGTCATTTCTATCTACAACATCACCTGCATCTATTATTGAACCAATAGGTGTACCTTCTGCAATAGGTTTTTTGCTATTAATATTGTAACGTTGGTCGTTTATACTATGGCCTTCTTCCATATTGAGTATTGGTATCATTAAATTTTCTAACGCTTCAACACCTCTATACAAAGTATTTAATGCATCTTTCTGATATTTGAATAATTTACTTTTAATAGCTTTGAAGTTTTTAGTTTCTTCAGGAAATTTGCTACTTAAAATTGCAGGATTAAACATAATTCCATCTTCTGATTTAACAAAATCTTGAAATAGTTTTATAGCATCACTTAATGTTGCTACATCTTCTCTAAAGATATCAACAACATTTATTCCAAATTGTGACGCAGCAATGTTTAATACTTCCTCAACTTTTTGTACAATGTTGTTGTTAGGAAAATTTTCAACAGGTTCACGTAAATCATTTTGGTCTGCAATCATGTTAAAAAAAGAATTAATTGGGTTTACATCGTTAGTAACGTAAGTTTGTAAACTTTGTAACATAGGAGTAGGTTGTGTAGAAAATGCTGAAGCTAGTTTACCACCGACTTCATTAGGTAAAGAACTTCTTGGACTATTTGGTTTAGTAATTACATTAACTGTTTTTGCTGCAGGAGTTGGTTGATTGTTAACAAGAGTGTTACCTTTAAATAATTCTATTTCTTTGCTTTGTGTGTATTGCAATAAATCACGAACAAAATTACCAATAACATACATTCTTGTAGCTATAGGTAATGTTCTTAGTAACTTAGGGTCTAATAAAGGACTTGGTTTTAAATCAGGTTTTTGCATATCTACATTTAACCTGACATAAAATCTTCACCTGCAGATATAGATTTTCTAAACTGTGCAAAACTAGCACGTTCTGCTGCTTTTCTTTCTACAAAGTTAATATCGTTTTCATACATGTTTTCAAACTGTTCAACAAAATTAGCTTGTGGGTCATACTGTGTCATAGCTTCATCTATATCTACATTGCTTACATTGTTTATAGGAATTAATTGAGTGTTAGCTATCTCATTTTGTATTTGATTTTGATACTGTATTTTGTATTCATTAGCTAATAATGCAGCTAAATTACGCATCTCATTCTCACTAGCTTCTCTACCTAATCTTTGACGCATGTATGCTTTAACTGATTGTTTCATTGATACAGGGTCAGGTGCTATGTAAGGTGTGACCTCTATTGTTGGTGGTTTGTCTAGTATATCTGCTGTAGCATCTGATAATAGTTTTCTATATAAAAATAACTGTTGCGCTCTTGGGTCTGATAACCCTGATTGTGTTTTTATTTGTTCTTGTTCAGGTTTAGTAGGTGTATTCTCATTAGCTCTACCAAATACTTGGTCTATAAAAGCATTAAACTTATCATTTGTTTCGCCTATAGGTGGTAAATCTGATTTTTTAAGAAATCCACCACTAACAGCAGCGTCACGCATTTCAATTAATAAATCGTCATACCCTAATATTTCAGGAGATGTTGTACCAAACAACAACTCGCTTTGCATACCTTCGTAAAATAAACCTTGTGCAAATCCTGGCTGTCCTGTTATAGGGTCGATGTATGTTCTACCTGCAACGCCTACAGGCTTCATATTACTTTCTTGGCCCAAACCACTTGCATACGCAAACCCTTGTGCAATTGCTTCTAGTGCTGCAGGGTCTAAAATGGTGTTAGAACCAGGTGAAGAAGAATTATTAGAACCAGGTGAAGAAGAATTAGATGCAGGAGGACTATATGTTACACCGTATGCTTCATCATTAACACCATCTATGTGACCTCTTGTATGTGACATTATTCACTAACTCCTATTTCTTCTAGTATATCGTCTCTTAACACTCCTTGAAACACATCTCTAAATACATATTCAAAATCAGGTACAGCTTTTATAAACTCTTTACCTGCACCTATTGCCATTTGTCTCATTACTACAGCCCTATCGTCTGTGGATGTGTGCCACCATTCTTCACTAAATCCTAAATCAGTAGAATACTCGTTAATAATATTCCACCATTCTAAATATTCTAATACAGCTTTTCCAACTTCTGTATCTTTAACACCAGGAGTTTTAGCCCATTTAGTTTGTATTTGAAATAACTTTTCTTTTGCTGTAGGTGCTTCTGCAACACCATAATTTTCTAAATAACCTGGCAATTCCTCACGTAAATGCTGTCTGTATAATGCTTTAGCTATTCTTAACTGGTTGCCTTTAACGCCTGAACGTTCTAATTGTTGTGTAAAGTTTGTATATCGTATCCAACCTAAAGTGTCATTTACTTTTCTAACGTTTTGTTCTTTTGATAAACCTTCTAACTTTCCACTCTTTATATCTTCAAATACAAATTGCCATTCTCTTTCATCAAATGGACTTTCAGGTTGCAAATACCATCCTGTTATATTTAACTCTTTCATTAAATCGCCGTATTCTCTTTCCCATGCTTTACCTTCTTCTGTGTAAAACCTACGGCCTTCAGGTGATATTGTTGTAGATGCAGTTAGATAAGGATGTTCTATACCATACTTGCCAAAGAACTCATTGTAAGCTGCAATGGTATCTCCACCTGTCTCTTCTCTAATCTTATAAAACTCGTTAGCTAGTATTTGACTTGCCCACCATTGACCATCTTTATCTTCAATATAATATCTAGGTGTAAATCCAGTAGGTGCAAAGAATTGTGATATACCACGAATTGCATATATAAACGCAGCACTATCGTTTGCCCACTCCATCATAGCTACTTCATCAATGCTTCCGTCAGGCCTTCTAAAGTATTCTCTATACCCTGTTGCAGCAGCATAGTTATATATTGTGTTTGTAGTAGATGCTCTAGCTTCTTGTGCTTTAGGACTGTCACTAAAAGCAGTTATTAATTTACTTGCCCATGCAGGACGTGGTACTAATGTATCAGGTGCAGGAAAATCTCCAAATAATAATTTTCTAGCTTCATCTCCTATACCGTTTTTAGGTAATAATTTGTTAGCTGCAAAACCATAAAGTGGGGCCATACCAGGAAATATATTGCTAGCTAACATGTTTATACCTGCAACATAACCTGCAGGTTGTATCTGTACCCTAGAACCTGGACCAAATACTGATTGTGTTAAAAAGTTTTTACCTGGATATGCAAACATTTCTTCTCCACTGCCATTAGGGTCAGGAAAGAAAAATCCGTCATCTCCTGAACTTTCAGCACCTCTTACTATCATGTTTCCTCTTGCAAGTGATGCAGGGTTGTTTGCAAATAACTTACCCCATGTAGTAGCTAACTCTATATACACTTCAGGGAATGGGAATATGTTTGCAGTTATTGCAGATATATTGTGTTTTTTAGCTGCATCGTATAAAAGTAATTTAGTTGAGTGTAATGCGTATGCTCTAGCTATAGCTTCTGCTTCATCATAATTTAGTTCAACACCTTCAACAGTTTTCTTAGATGCACCTTGCAATCTTTTATACATAGCATTAGGTATATCTGCATCTCTAGCTTCTTTTAATGCTCTAAGTCTGCCTTGTTGATTTAGACGTGGCATAAGGTCTTCCATTTTAGCCCAGTTGTTTTGTTTCCATGCAACTGAACGAGATAGATATGTATTAGGTTTTGTCATCAAATACTCAAATGCTACATCTACTACAGCATCTAACATACCTATAGCTTTTTGTCCTGATGTTAAATTTACTGAAACATCTCTAGGTGCTTTAACTACACCTATACGATTTCGTAAATCTCCCATGCCTTCTAAATATGCACCAAGTGTTTTATTGTTTTTAGACAATGCTGCCCTAGAAATTTTAGCAGCACTTATTTCACCTTTGCCTAGAATAGCTTTACCTGTACCTGCAAAGTTTCTTAAATTAACATCTGATGTATCTTCTATAAATTTATAACTGAATGCATCACCAGGTGTGTATGTATAACTATCAAAACCACCTGTTTTTGAACGAATACGTGCTTCCCAATAATCTAAATAAGCATCCATAGCTTTTTCGTCTGTCATTAAATCTTCAAATCTATCTCCACCATTACGTACTAATCGTTCTCTAATTTTTTTACCTTCATCAGAATATTTAAACCAATCTCTAGTTTGTGTAGTTAAATGGTTTTTAGCAACATATCTACCTACAGGGTCATCGAATATTTGTATAAGTTCGTGTTGTAAATTAGCTGTATGGCCTGCTTCTCCTGGTTTTACATCTACCCAGTCTTTTGTTACAAACTTACTATTTACTCCTCTAAACCCTGCAACAGATTTACGGCCTGTGTTTACTTCAGTAGCTAAGTTACCATTCATTGCACCTTGCCAATCTAATACGTCTTTAAGGTCGCTATCTCTAGTAAAACGTAATCTAAACTTTTCAAGTCCTTTTACATCGCCATTCTTAATAGCATTACGTACTTCACTATTGTGTGAGTTAATCCATGTTATATATCTAAATGGATGTACAAACATAGTATCTAGGCCTGATACAGCCATACGTGCTTGTTCTTCTAAAAACACTCTTGTAAACCAAGCAGCACGCATTAATACTAAAGGTTTAAATATTCCACCCATATAAAACTGTGCAAGTAAAGATACAGGACCTTGTGACATACCTTTAGGAATAATACCTTTGTATGTACCTGATATTACATAATCTCCAAAACCCATATCTTTTAATGCTTTAGCATTACCTTTGTAATAATCCATTAAACCACGAACACCTTGCCTACCTTCTTGTCCATCCATAACGTATGAGACTTTCGACAATGCTTTAGTAATTCCTGACCATTGTGGCAATGGTGCTTTTAAACTAGCCATTTCTACTAAACCACTAGCAGAAGGTACAGTTACCATTATTTTTTCACCATTTAATAATGTATAAGGTATCTCTTCAACTTCACGCATACCTACAAAAGGTAAATCTCTAAATAAACTGTCTTTACCGTATGCACGTATCTGTGAACTTGTTTCAAATATTCTTGATGCTTCAAATGCTATATCATCTGCTACTCCCTGACCTTTAAGAAATACTTGTGTATCGTTACCAATATCTATAGCTAATCTAGTAACACCACCTAAATCTCCTGGTTCTAGTTCTAATAATCTTCTTAAATAAGGTTCTGCACGTTCTATATCTGCACCCATGCTGTCATAGTGATTTCTAATAGACATAGCTGCTTCATCAAAATTTGTTACAGATAAACCATCATCAGGTTTAATACTCATAATTCTTTGCATATAAGTAGGCATAGCAGACCTTACTGTGCCACTAAAGCTAAGTAACTCATCTAATGGATTTGCTATTTCTGCAGGTGCAAGCATAGGTTTAGCTGTCATAAACCTCATTTTGTTTCTAGCAGGCAGTATAAGGTCATCTCTAAGGCCTTTTGCTAATTTAGAACGAAGTGGCCTATATGCAGCATTAGGGTTTCCTAAAGGCCTTATTACTTGTCCTAGACCCCTTTGTACAACATTTTCACTTTGTCTTAAAGATAATGACTTATTACCTATAGCACGAGATACTGCATTTCTAATATCTGCACCTTTTACAGGTGTTTCGTTTAAATATCCACTACCCCATATCTTTGACCATACTTGTTTAGCTTGTAATGCATCTTCTGTAGCAGCAAGTGATGCTTGACTTTCAAATGGTAATTGTGGAAATAATCTTTGATACACACCAATATTAGGTTCTACTGCTGTAGCTTCATATAATTTGTAACTATCAGGTCTTTCAATAATGTCATTTAACTTAGGTTTAAATACTGTATCTCTAAATCTTCTTACACCAATACCTTCTTGTACAACATCAGGATGTATTGTACGTAACGATTTTCTTAAATTAGATAACCCTTTAAGTCCTTTAGCTGTTGGGTCTAGTTTAAATGTAGTAACAGCATCTAAACCACCTGACAATGCTGTAAATTCAGGTGTACCTGGTGGTACTATCTCTGATGCAGTAATACGACCATTACTAAAATGTATTGTTGGTTGTATTTCATCTAACTCTGTAATACCAGGATTTAACGATTTAACAAAATCTACTTGTGACCTACCTAAATTTTTAGCACCACGAAACACCATTTGAAAAAATCTTGACATTTTATTGCCATCGATAGGTGCAAACATGTCAGGGCTGTTTTGCATTCTTTGTTGTTGCAAGTGTAAATAGTTATTAGGGTCAAAACCTAATGTAAGTTTTCTGCCTCCTGTTGGCCTGTACATAATTTGATTAGGCCTAAATAAAGAAGTTCTCTCATGGTCATTCCAACCTTCGGCTCTAAGTGGTACTCCTGCATATTTGTAATAAACGTTTTTTGCTTCATTCTCTTCATAACCTAATTTTAATAATGTTCTGTATCGTTCGTCGTCTTCAGGTTTTAATCCTTGAAATATAAATTTTCTATCAGGGTCTATGTTTAATGGTTTACCTTCACGTAATGTAGCAAGTGTTTCTCTCCATATAGTTGTACCTGCTTGGTTTTTAGCAGTAGAAAACAATTCAGAATATTCTTGTAGTAAACCTTTAAATCCTTCTTTTTTCCATGCATTAACAGGGTCGTAGTTTACTAAATCTTGTTCTGATATTTGTATGCCTGCAAATAAATCTCCTTCTTTTATATATCCTTTACGCAATCTATTACTTTGTATTGCATTTACAGCAGCGTAACCTGCTGCTCTATATAGCATTGTCAATTCTTCAACGCCTGCTTCTAACATTAAATCAACAACATAACCAGGTTTTTTAATTAGTAATTCTGACAAACCCATAATAGGTTCATCAAAACCACTTTCTTCATGTACTTTGTTCCAATCACGTTCCCACTGCTTTTGTTGTTCTTCAGTAACCATGTCAGTAATATCTTCAAACGCAGGGTCATAAACAGTTAGGCCTGACAAAGCTGCTGCTTCTACAACATCAGCAGGTAGGTTGGGACAAACAGTTGACATCTCTACTGCATTTTGTGCTGTTTCGTAATCTAAAAATGCAAGTATTTGGTCAAACTGTTTACGAGCAGCTTCTTTTTTTTCGTTTTCGTTTGCTAACTCATCGTCGTTAAACCAACCATGAAATGCCACTATAAACCTCTTTGTTGATAATTATGTATTAACTGGCTAATTACTGGATTGTAACCTGAAACATGCAACATAGCTTTAAGTGCTAGTAGCGTATTGTCAGGTGCTGCTTCTGCAGGATTAATACCTGCTGTTCTTGGGTCTTCGCCAGGAACATCTGTAGGTCTAAATACATTTCTATTTAATGCAGGTTGTGGTGTAGCAACTGGTTGTGAAGGAGTAGTAGGTTCTGCAGGAAGTGGTGCAGCTTGTTGTTGTTCTACTAACTGTTTACCTTCTCCATAATCTACGCCAGGTATTCTACGTATAGGCTGTGTTGCACTACCTGGTCCACCATCTGTTCTTTGAGATAATGCACCTGGACCACTTACTGGTGCAGGATTAGCAGGTTGTCTATCTCCACCTCGCCTAGAACGTTTCTTCGCCATAGTTATCACCTTCTTCTAAGTATTGTCTTAATATATCTCTATCTATCAAAATCATCATTCCTGGCATTGGTACTACTACTTGCCACATTTGATATGGTGTTTGTGAGAAAGCATTTCTATCAAATCCACCAACACCATTTAAAGAATTAGATATGATTTCAAAAAAGTCATCATTAAATTCCATTATCCACCTTGTCCTAATGCTAATGCTGCTAACCCACCTTGTGATAAGTCAGGCATTTGCTGTTGTCCCATTAATGCCATTTCTTCAGGTGACATCTGTGGTTCTTCAGGAGTAAAATACTTATTTAAAATTGTTTGCATATCATCAGGGTTTTTATATATTTCTACAACTGCCATAGTTGCCTGTGCATCACCTTGATTAGCTCTAGCTAATAATGTTTCAAACAATAAGTTTTCTGCTTTTTCTTTTCTAATACGTTCATTAATAACTGGTATGTTGTCCAGTCCGTCCATATTATTTTGTAAAGTCTCTTTATCTATAATGTTTGCTTGTAGTAACTGTAAACCTGTAACAATCTTTTGTGGTTCATCAAAGCCTGCCATGACACCATATACTCTTCTAGTTCTATAGTTCTTTGCAATATCAACAGAAGGTTTATAGGTTTCTGCAAATGCAGAACCTTTACGATAACCAACTAATGCTTTGGACTTATCAAACAACAGTTCGTCCATCTCTAATCTTTTAGCATCTAATGACTGTAAAGCATCTTGTAAAATGTTTCTGTACTCCCCTATCATCAAAGACATTGATGCATTAAGCTCATCTAAGCCTCTACCAGTAACAAAACTGTTAGGGGATTGAGCATCATCAGTAACAGGATAACCTGCAACTAATCTCAACTGTCTTTCTAATCTATCTACTTGATTAAATAACTGATACGGTAAGTTATTGACTGGTTTAGAAACTTGTGTACCTGGTGCTAAATAGTTAATAGCATGTCGTCCTTTACGATACTGACCACTCTCTAACTCACCTGATATGTTTGTTTCTGTAAAGACTGCATCTTCCATAGCAATAGTAGATAAAATGTTTATCTTTGCCATTTGTCCCATAAGTCCTAGTACATGGTCATACTGACCTTTAAGTTCATTAAATGAAAATCTTTTAGCAAATACAAATTGTGGTCCTGACTTTAATGGGTTTTCTACAAAATCTAGCATCAATCGTTTGTGTGGTACTACAACGTACATACCACTTGCGTCGTAATACTCTACAACTATGACACCTTTACCATTATCGTTTTCCCATTCTTCGTGAGCGTTATCTAAACGAGCATTGTAAAACCCTTCACCATTTGGTTCTTGTTTACCTTTAGCTTCATTATCACGTAACGCACGAGCATGTTCAGGATAAATCTGTGTTAGCTTATAAAGAGGTATTCTTCTTACGTATGCAATCTCATCAGGTTGTTGATTAGCACCTAAGTGTCCAGGATATGTGTTGTATGGGTCTCTAAGTTCTGCATAAGGAAAGTAATTGCCATCTACATCTTTAATTGTTTTAATAACCCAAGAACAATAACCATAACCAGGTAGCCACCTAGATATTTGTCCTAATTGATTTTTAAGTTTTTGTTTTTCATCATAAGAAGCAACAATACGTTCGATTTTCTCTGCACGTTTTCTAGCACGTTCACTGTCTTTGTCATTTACTCTATCAACACGAATGTCAGGAACTCCTGATATTTTTTGTGCTAGTCTGTCTAATCCTGAAACTAATAGGTTTGGTGCAGGTAATGTATCGATGTCCATGTTATCCATGTTTGCACCAAGTAGTGACCTCATGCCTTCTACGCCACCATCCATAATAGAACGAATGCGATAACGCATTACCTGTTGGTCTTGGTTGTTGTCCATTAAAGCATTGACATTATCAATAATTGTCTTAACGTTTTTTTTCATTATTGCCAAGGTGCTTCGTTCCAATCGCTTATATCCCAGTCTCCAAAACTAGGTACGTAATCTAACCCTATCATTGCTGACCTCTCTTTAGTCATTCTTCTAAAAACTTTCATAGGAAACCACGATGCCATAACTAAGTCAGTTTTGTGCTTAGTTCTTTTATTTTGTGGTTTGCCATCAAAATAAACTAACTGTGATTTGTAAGCACCTGTTTTATCTCTACTTATACCATCGCCAACTGGTAAATGTATACGACCCTCCTCGAACAATTCACTCATCGCACCAACTCCAAACATAGGGTCATGTTTATTTAATCCAGTCTTTGTTCCTGTTAATACAATACCACATTCTAAGGCAAGTCGCTTTATCTTCTCATCTTGTCTAATTGCAGTCTGAAAACCATTTTCTTCTATAACCCATTCACGTAATCTATATTTTTCAAACCAATCTTTAATAACTTCGTATGCAGCCTTAGTACCACCACCTTTTCTATTGTCATTGTCAATCATGTAATATTCTTTTTTAACAATGTCATAGCCCCATAGAAATGCAGCTTGATGTCCACTAGATGCAGGGTCAAGGCCTGCTACTAAATGTAAATTCTGATGTGGTATGTGTCCAATAGTTAAGTTAGACCTGTAACAATTTTCTATATCTTCTAAATTAAATATTGTCATACCAACACTGTATGCTTGGTTTAGATACACCATGTCAAACACGTTACGGCCACCTGTTGTCTCTGCTGCTGCCATACGTGACTTCAACCATTTGTATGTACGTTTATTTCCCCATAACATACAATCATTGTGTAGTTCTATATCGTCTTCTGCTTCAGTGCATTCTAAATCGTGTGCTGTCTCTACAATGTTTTCGTATTGGTCATTACCTAACAAGTGATGATATAAGTCGTCAGGATGCTGTCTTGAACCAATAACAACAATAGCTGTATGTTCTTCTTTACGTGAAGATAGGGTAGTAGTCCACCAACTTCTAGTATGTTCTCTGTTACTAGGTTGTATTGTTGTACTGTGGTCTTCAATGTCGTCTGCAATTATTAAGTCACAGTCACGAGATAATATCTTGCCACCTTTACCTACGGCAACCATAGTTGGTGACTTAATACCAGTAACAGTTCTAGTAGCAACAGTAAATTGATTTTGTGACCAATTCTTACCACTACGTGTGTCAGGTTTAAATCCTGCACCAGGACCACAAAAGTCTTCTATCAATGTTACATTGCTGTCTAAGTGGTCTAGCACGGCTGATACTGCGTTCTTAGCTATGTCTTCGTTACCACCTACCCACATAATACGAATGTTCGGATTACGTACTATTTGCCACACAGCAAAATGTACTAACAGTTCTGTCTTACCATGACGTGGTGGCGACAAGATAACAAGTTCCTTACCATGTTCTATAGCGTCAACAATGTTATTTATCCACTTTGTATGAAAGTCTGCTGTTTCGTACTTCTCACCAGTTTCTGTTCTAAAATATGTATCTCTAAACGTCGAAAAATTTTTTGTATTATCTAAGGCTTCATCAGATACTGACCAGTCTTCTTGTAAGCCCTCTGTATATTGGTCTTCTTTGTATGCTGCTAGTAAACGAGAGATGGAAGCACTGGTTGTGCCTAGTAGTTCTGCTGCATCCTTTTGGTCTATATTGCCTTCTGCTACCTGGTCTGCTAGTTCTGATTTTTTAAATGCTTCATAGAGAGGACCACGACGTGCAGACGCTGCAGTATCACGTTCTGCATTAATAGGTTTTATTTCTTCTTTACCCCTACGTCTATTACGCATGTACTGTGCTGCCTGGCAGTTATCAGAACAGTATTTTCTTCTACCTTGTGGTAGTTTCTTCTGACAACCTACTTTGCCACATCGAACGTTTTTAGCCATAATCCTTACTAACTTGTGTTATGTTTTTAATTATGGTATAAATAATACCAACAAACAAGTTTAATGGATAAATCTTGTACAGGTAAGAGCTATCGGACGGCAGAAAGGTCAGCGACTTTTTAAAAGAAAGTGAAAGGGATTACCTCAAACTGACTACCCAAGGCATTTTGTAACATTAAATTTCAAAATTTTTTACGCACTACCGTATATGTCCGTTACTGCCCAAATCGTTTTACGTTCAATAGATAAAAGGGTTTTTCTACTTTTATTGTACGTTTACCAGTAAATAAATTACAGGGTACGTATATACATGTGTGAACCTTCGGTTTACATGTGTGGGTCAAACGTTCTGTCAGACGTTCCGTTGCTAATGCAACGTTTCTCCAGTTCTGACGATACACTATATGTTGTACTACAACATGTAGTGGTACTAGATATGGTATGGTTTGATTGAACAATACTACGTATTGTTAGGGTTTGTCTTCCTTTGTCGAGGAATAAAACATATAATGTTTTACTTTGCTACAAATGTTTTCTTGGTAAAAACTAGCAAAATTATCTTCGATAATTCACGTACCTGTAAAGACTTCGTCTTCCTGTGCAGGTGTTGAATTTCTTTCAGAAATTATGGGTCAATGAAAACCTATATATTTATTTGGTTCATTTGTGAACAAATAAATATATAGAAAGGGGATTGTTCATGGCTACTGAATTATTCGGTTATCCAGTTGTAAGTCTTGCAGACTTAGACGAAAACACTAACGGTTGGGTAAAAAACGACTATGTAAGTGAGCATCACTTACATTGGTTTCCAAACACTCGTGATAGTTACACGCTTTTCATCGAGGGTGACTATCCCACAAGTGACTGTGAGGGAACTGACTGTTGTATGGTTGGCAATACTTTGTATTGGGGACTGCACAAGATTAAGGAAACAGTGCTTTGCACTGAAAATTGTGGGTTGTATTGCAACCTATAATTTATTCACTCTTTAGAGTGAAGTAAATAAATTATAGAAAGGTGGGACAAATGTTCTGTTTAACTTGTGACGTAGCTTTGCTACAAGAACCTGTCAAGTATCTTACCGTCGTTGACGGTGTTCTTGGCCATGTATGTGAGGTTCACTATGTATAAAAACTGTAAGTTTTGTGACACCTCTTTTCAAGCAAGAGGTAATCAAGCTACTTGTGTAGCTTGTAAAGTAGCGTTTGCTCGTGGACGTAAGTATCGCAGAGCGATACCTGAACCAAGCAAATGGCGAAACGAAGAAGGCCATATCATTGCTGATATGGAACATCGCCTACAAGTGCAAGAGGAAAATACACCGTTTTGGCTTTTTAAAGCCAAAGATAAAGTAGAAGCGACACAATGTCCTAATGGCTTTATTCATAAAGCATTAGACGGTGCTGATAATTGCTGTACTGTATAAAAATACTTGATACTTGTGAAAGTATTTTTTATACAAATTACTGTCGGAAAGGACGGATATGATAATCAATAACATGGTATTCACTGATGAATACGACGAACTATACAACGACTATGTCGAATACGGCCAAGATATCTTTGCCGAAATTGACTTACAGTCAACAACCGTAGCACCTATGTGGGAACGCTTCATGGACTTTGAAACTGATAGTTTCATCGAACAGTCTATTGATGCTGAACTAGACATGCTATTCGGTAAGAATAGAACTGAACCACGTTGGTATTACATAGACTTAATGCAAATCGATGATGATATCATCGAAGATGAGGTAGTCAATGCTTAGTTGGTTACAACCAATTATATTGGTTACCTTATCCGTAGTTTTTACGGTACTTGCATGGCAAGTATTTAAAGTAGTGTGTGAAGAAATCTATTACGATTTCAAAGAAATCATACACACATGGAAGGACGGTCGCAATGACTAGAAAACACTATGAAATGATAGCTGAAGCTATCAGACAAGCTACTAAAGATAGCTTCTTAAACCTTGTCACAAGTGACAAGAAAGACGAAGGTAAGGACTTTGTCCTTGATACCTTAACAAACGTTATCTTTGAAGTGTCAAAGACACTTGAAGAAGATAATCCAAACTTTGATACAAAGAAGTTTACAGATGCATGTATGGTTAGCAGTAGCTAACCATCGTGTACAGAAAGGAATTATATGCTATTAAATGACGCAGAGTTTTACAAAGCGATAACAGGGTTATCGGATGAAGACTTAGAACTAGATGAAAACAGTCAATTAGACTGTATGAATTGTTTTACAGAAATACCCCAATGGGTATTGAAGGATGCAGGTAACGTTATATACCTTAACGAGTATGAATGTGAGAACTGCAACGAACCGTTAGGTTAGAAAGGAAAATATGAAATTAACTGACTTACAAATATATGGATATTCTGTCATAGACAGACTAGAAACTACTATTGAAAACATTAAATTCCAAAATAACGAAGTTATGTGGGATGATATGGAAAAACTAGAGTTAATACTTGACGTATTAAAACTCTATCAAGCAAGACAAGAAGCAAAAAATGAAAGTTAAAGAATTTAAAGACATCGTAGCATGGCTAAGTGACCCTGATAACACTGTTATCAATGGTACATTAGACAAAGCTGTTGATTTTGCTAAGAAAGAAATGGGTATGACAGATGACGCTATATACAATAACGTTACACCATCAGGTATGACATTATACGAAGAATGGTCGGAACGTTATGCTAGTTATACCAATTTAATAAATTGGTCAAGAAAACATTGCAAAAATAAATATGACGGTGCTTACTATACAAGTAAACATTCCATATTTGGATGGAGTAATTAAAAATATCTGATACGTAGTGAAGATATTTTTTATTAAGAAAGGATAACAATGGCTGACAAATGGAATGCTATTTTACAAAAGCATATTGCAACAGTAGAAAAGTTAGAAAACTTTTTATCTACTCATCGTTATGGCGATGACTATGTCCGTGAGGACAACCATTTTCTCATTGACAATGCATGGGACTTTGAGTGTGAAGAGTGCGAGGAAAGTCTTTCACACACGGAAGACTATATGTACCACTCTACCGAACTAGATTTGTACTTATGTACAGCAACTTGTTTGGAACGACACATTAGAAATAGAATTTCTAACTTTAAATTAATATCCATACCAAATATCAAACAGCTTATAGCTGAGGAGGAATAAAACATGAATGTAATTGACGAAAAATTCAATGCTGACGGACATTTTTACACTGTAAAAACTAAGCAGTGCATACAATGTGGTGACACAGGCCTCGTTGATGTCGAGGCACAGGGATTGTTTTATTACAATCAAGGGGAACTAATACAGAATTGTTTTCCTTCTATGTCCAAAGGACTTAGAGAACAATTAATCACAGGCATACATCCTCAATGTTTTGAGGATATGGTTGCCGAATGGGAGGAAGAATGACAGAAGATAAATTTAATTACTATCAATTCATGGATGAATTGAAAGAAGATTTTATTTATGAAATTGAAAACGATTTTGTAGATACACCTACGGATGACGAAATAACTGACCGTATAACAGAGTTTGCTGATAGCAAAACACCAATATACTACTCAGACATCATAAACATGTCACAAGCAAGCATGGAATATTGGGATATGTTTTATCATACATCTGTAGATGATATGACAGTAGTCGAATACTTACAACACTGTTGGTATGAGATTATAAACAATCATGTTTATAACGTAGCTTACGAATACATCGAAGCTAGAAACAAAAGGACTGCTAAAGCAGAGGAGGAATAATGGCTAAGTTAGTTGTACATGCGTACACACAAGATAAAAATAATCCTACTTTGAAAACTGCACAGGAATTACTTACAACTGTAAGCAATTCTTTAGGTGGTTTTATATCATGGATAGATTTAGTTGATGAAACTAATACAACTTCATTTGAATATGAAGCACAATTAGAGGAAGAATAAACCTGTTGCTAGGTTTATATAATATATCTGATACTTGTGAAGATATATTATATAAGTTTATGAGGAGGTCGAATGATTGACTGTTTATGTGGCAATCACATGTCTAAGGTAGGCGTGTTTGCCAATGTAAAGTCAAAGACTTTAATATCATATTTGTGTTTCACTTGTGGTGCATCCACAGTGCAATGCGAACAAGCTAAGCGTATTGCTGTGTAGCAATGTGCAAGGCCTGTACTTGTTAGACGTTTGTTCTAACGTATCGAATTACTCACCAAGTTTAATTCACGATAGTACATCAATACCATACAGATGTATGCCTTACAAACACACATGTCCCTGTTTGTATTTGCACCTGTCACTGTGCGATGTCCCTGCACGAAGACTTCTGACGGAATTGCATCGATACCACGAACGGCTCACAGAAATGTGAATGCGTTAACGTGTAGTCTAACTTGTACTAGCCTTGCAGATTGCTAAAGCAAAGAAAGGAAAAAGCATAATGGATACAATGATGAAAGAACTTAAATCAGTTCTTAGTTATTACGGACTACCACAAGAAAATGTGGAACAATTTGAACGTATTTTATACAGTCAAATTGAAGAAAATGCTGACGAGGTACAAGAGTACCTTGATACGCTTTAAAATTTAGCTACCTACTAGAACGTGATACGTTCTATTGCGTTACAATCCCCTGTTGTATATGTAATGGTATGTAGGTAGCTTGTAGCACAGACCGAAACGAGAAGATACACGAAAGTGTTGATGAAAAGCAAAGTCGAGTGTGTGTTACAAGCTATCTATAAGATAGAACTACTATGCCTCTCGCCTAGATATATCGAAGTACGATACGTAGCTAGGGCGTACACGAAGCATAGTATCTCAGACTTGTAGATAGCTTAAAGCTAACGGCCGAACAGTCTTAGTTTAAGTACGGACGCAGACATTTATCGTTTAGAGATAAACGGACTATGCATAGGAAAGCCACATGTTTTGCTGTCGTGGAGTAAGTAAGCTAGTTAGCTTTAAGCTATTTACAGAAACTTAATACCCAATGGGCGAATAAGTACAGATGTAGATAGCACATGGGCGTGATGGGTTTAGGAGTGTGTTGCTAGGGAGTTTCCCAAGTCACACTCAACGAGGGTTCAACTCCCTCCACGTCCACTTATGAATATGAAAAAATTAACCGAAAACTATTGGTGGTACAAAGGACTACTAATAACAAAAATTAATAACTTACACTGTCGATTGCATGTGAAGTCATGGCTTAAAATGTATGACTTTTACAGCTATCACATTGAAGTATGTTTATCAAAATGGGAGGAAATCTAATGAATGTACAAGAACAACTTGCTGATATTTATAACAAAATATCTGTAATGGCAGGCATACAGCACGTCTTAATGGAAAAATTAACTGACAATGACCCTGAATTACAAGCAGAAATAATGGCAATAACATTGTCTAACAATGGGTTTCGTAACTCATTTACAGACTTTGCCTTCAATGAAGGCAATGAAGACCTAAAAGAATTTATAACAGGCATCAACATGATGCTTGACATGGTAAGTGAGGAAGAGTAATAAAATTATCTGATACGTAGTGAAGATAAATTTTATTAAAGAAAGGACATCCGAATGGTTTGGAAAAAAAGAACAGCATGGACAGTTGACAATCTTGCAGATTGGTTAGCCAAGTATGACAGCATACATAAGGCAGGCACTAAGCGAGAACCATACAACTACGAGACATGGAAACTTATAGTACAAGACGTAGCTTTAGACTATGCAGATAGTCGTGATGAATGGCACAAACAATATGTATATGGACATGAACAATACATCAATGATATTGATGAGGAGGAATAATGGCTAGAACACCTGCATTATATATGGCAGACATTTACAGAGTGATTGTCTTTACAGACAATACATTAGATAATGTATTTAAAATATCAGAATATTTTGTTGATGATTACAAAGGTGCTTACAAGTATGCACGTGATTGGAAACATGCAACAGTTGTAAAAACAGAAGCAACATTTAACACTTTTGAGGAGGAATAATGGGAGAAAGAGCTAACGTGGTATTCTACGAAAAACTACCAAAACATACTGTTTATAATAGCAGTGACACTGATGTGTTTAATTACAGTCCTGTAATGTACACACATTGGGGTGGCATGGAGGTCAATGAGTTCATTGACAATGTCGAACAATTCTATGATGATAACCAATCACCTATAGATAATATGTTTGATGCAGTGCCAATGCGTAGAGAAGTGGAACGTGTATTTCCTATTGCATTGACAATAGCTGTGAATAGAGACATGCAACCACAAGTTTATAACTTGAATGATGCTGACAGTTACAGACACAAACTACCTACTGCTAATGATATGCCTATCATTGCAGACGACAATGGTACAACGTTTGTTAACGTTGCTGACTTCAGTAGGCATGTAAGTTACTACACATGGAAGGAACAAGAATGACAGAACAAACAAAGTTTGACTACGAATTTGAGGAATACTCACAAGACAGTAGGCATTGGTTGATTACATCAACTAGAAAACTAACTGAGAATGAATTGCTAGACCTATGGTCATACGGTTTTCATTTTAATGAACGCAGTATGGAAGTTATCAGACTTGATGACGGACATAAGGTAGAGGTAGTGTTCAGAGGTACAGAGTACGGAGACGATACACAATGCAATTACACAGGGGATTTCTATTTAGAAATTCCTGCATACGAGGAGGAAGAATGAAACGTAAACGAGTAGAGATGAGGTTTTACCTCGACATACCTTACGAGACACTCAAAGATGTACGTGAGACAGTGCAAGATGCAGTGACTAGAACTCTTTTTGAGTTCAGTGAATACGAACCTGTTATTGACCCATTCCAATGGCGAGAATTAACAGAAGATGACAACACAAAGTATGAATACTTTAATGCATACGAGGAAGAATAATGGAATTTATAAATATAAATAACGTAATGAAATACAGTGTAGTTATATACATAGTATTTCAATTATTAGAAAGGATATAATGGCTGAAGAATTATATTATTTAAAATATACTGCTGAATACGAAGCGTATATACCTGCTTCTAACACACAAGAAGCACTAGATAAAATCAATGAAATCACAGACTACGGTACTAAAAACATGCATGCCGTTAGATATAACGAAGGTGGTTGGAATGTAGTAGAAGAACTAGGCGAACTCATAGAGTTAAACCAAGACGACCCCAACGAACAAGATGATTTCAATACACACAAGACTGCATACGGACGTGGACACTTCGGCGAAGCCGACTATGGTGTTTGGTTCGATGCCTAACAGAAAGGATATATTATATGGCAGGTTACAAAAAACCTAGAAAATATAATAACTTAGAAGACCGTGCTATTGCACGAAAGATTTGGATGAAACAAATCACTAAACAAAATAAAGAACGTGCAGACAGATATGACAAGTTTCAACGTGTTATTGACATGCACAAACTTATGGTAATGAGTAACGGAGGACAAACAAATCAGTTTGTTATAGAACCTATGGGTTCTAGCTTTGTACACTTTTTACTTAACAAAGCTAACGATGTTGTTGACATCGAGGTTATGCGTTCAGTAAGTGGCGATGAGGAAACAGGTGTACTTGTTACACTATTTGCAGATGCAAATTTTCCAAGTGCCATATACGATGTATATGCTAAACTGAACCAACAATTAGTTGTTCCTACTATCACGATAGTAGAATAACTACCTACCGTATTCACGCAAGTGAGTACGACCATGCTACGTGGTGCAGAGTGCCTCCGTTGCTCTACACCACGTAGTGTAGGTAGCTTGTAGCACATTAATGAGATAGGTACATTACTGTAATCATGCAAAACATATTTAAAGATATGTACTTCCATAGCTAGGGAGTTACCTAAGCTAGATTACAGGTTAGTGTGTTACAAGCTATCTATAGATAGGGTAGGTTTCAAAGCGATATAAAGTAAGAGCATAAACACGCCACCTACCACGATAAGAAAGGACAATATGAATATTGTAGAAATTACACCTGACGACATTACACGTAAATCATTAGATGATTTAGGTATTGTAATGTTAAAAGATGAAAGTGCATTGCACATCAGAGGTTCTTATCTTGATGAAGATAAGGCAACTGTTTGGGAGAACTTTGAAATCACATTAGGTACAGGCGAAGCAGACAAATCTGTTTTGTACTTAATTATTAAGAACAAAGATATTAAAATTGCTATCCCTTACGTACGTGATTGGAAGACACAAGACGACCACATCATGCTTAACGCACCAACAGGTTCGTACATAAACGAGATGATGAACCAACACTTTCAAACAATAATTAACGAAGTTAAATCAGAGGAGGAATAATGAGTTGTCCATATAACCAATGTACAAAGCACACATTGTGCGAGGACTGTTGGTTGGACGACCAAATTGACCAAAGATTTAGCAAAGAAAGGAAAGGGTTATGATTAGATATCAAGATAGTAAGCCACCTAAATATGTTAAAACATTTAGGGGACACACTATAGCAGGTAACTCTAAACGTGAGCTAATGGAATTAGCATTTGATATATCACGTGAAGACGGCAAACCTGTATCTACACTTGAATTTGTGTATGACCTGCATGCCACACGATTTGGTGGTATCTTATTTGACCTACGCAAAGTAGGTTGGGTTATTGAAACAGAAACATACACGCTTGATACAGGCGAAGAACAATACCAATATAGATTAGTAGCAAAACCTGAAGAAGAATTAAAATTCTTTTAGAAAATTAAAAACAATATAAGATAATGCTAAGATTATCTTATGGATAAATTAGAAGAACTGCTTAAAGCAGTAGAACAAGGAAACGATGTTCCTCGTTGGTGGAATAAATTACCTGCCGATGCACAGGAATTTCTAACTGTTCTTAAAAACAGGGCTGAAAATGGAAACACAGCTAACATAAATGTTTCTAAAATTGTGTCAATACTTAAAGACGAGTGGGATGTTAAGATAAGCTATTCAGCTATACGCAGATACCTCACAGGTGAAACGTATGGCAACTAAAAAATCTATTGAAGATTTAATAGCACAAGCTGAAAGCACACAAATACACGACCTGAAACAAACTAACTTAAAGTTATTAAAGCAATTAGAAAAAGCTAAAGATAAGAAAGCTGATTTAATTGAGGCCGTGTACGATGCGTGCAAGAGTGGTATTCAGTCTTTGGAAATACCAAAGATACCACCACCTACACATACACGTACACGCAAGGGCTCTGAAGAAATAGCAGTAGCTTTATTAAGTGATATACAATTAGCTAAGGTAACACCTGATTACAACACTGAAGTAGCAGAAGAACGTGTACTCAAATATGCAGATAAGATATGCGAACTTGCAGCAGTGCAACGCAAATCACATCCTGTTAATAAAGTAGCAGTGCTTGGGCTAGGAGATATTGTAGAGGGAGAACTTATATTCCCTGGGCAAGAACATTTAATAGATGCATCTTTGTATAAACAAGTTACAGTTGATGGGCCAAGAATACTTACAGGTTTTTTAAACAGATTATTACAAGGTTTTAAAGAAGTAGAAGTACATTGGGTTATAGGTAATCATGGTTCACTAGGTGGTAGGTCAAGAAGAAACTATCATCCTGAAAGTAACGCAGACATGATGCTAGGTAAGATACTAGAACAGTTATACAAAGACGAAAAAAGAATTACTTTTAAATTACCCAACTTAGATGGAGAAAGAAACTGGTACAAAGTTGCAGACTTAGGTAACAAATGTAAGTTCTTTATGTTTCATGGCGACCAAGTCAGAGGTCATGGAGGATTTCCATGGTATGGATTTGGTAAGAAGATACTAGGTTGGAAAGCATTAGCATCTGCAGGTATGATGGAAGACTTTGATTACGCAGTAGCAGGTCACTATCATACACCTAACACACAATACATAAATGATGTACGGCTATGGATTAACGGTAGCACTGAAAGTTATAATACTTATGCTCAAGAACAGCTTGCATCGATGGGGAGACCCTGTCAGTATCTACTATTTTGTAAGGAAAATAGTGGCATAACTGCAGAATATCTAGTTAAACTATAACTATGAGCAATATATGTATGTGGTGTGGTGACCACTTGACTACAGTTAATGCCACTTTGGTATGTACCAATATACTCTGTTACATGCGTGGTGTCAAACAACTTGTTTCAGGACATGGTTACAACCAAAAATATTACAAATCAAAAAAATAAAATTTATAATATAGTTAGAATAAAATGAGAACTATATTATAATATATATATGGAAGGACAACATGAAATACAAACATTATAATCCGTTCGACTATGTTGACGCTATATACAACAAAGAAACAGCACACAAATCAGTACAAGATATGGTTATTCAATTAGATAACATGTCTGAAATAAATGATTACATGTCTGTTATTGAGATGATACAAGCGAAAGTCAACCTATTCGTACAGATATATAAGGAACAATTCCCTGACTACGAAAGTGTAGAAGACTATCGTGCTGACTATTACACACAGATGGGTGGTCAAGAGGCAGTGGAAGCAAGATACCGTGGGGGTGCATTAGACCCTGACAGAGAGGAATACTATGACAACATCAGAAGAGAACTTAACCAAGTTTAAAATTAAAGAAACTTTTAATGTAGTTTTTTACATTGAAGCACCAAGCTACGCAGTAGCTAAAGATACATACAACAAGATGTTTGATAGAAATATTAACTTAGGTTATGACACCTGGAAAGAACTTGCTGACAAGCACATACGCAATGGCAAGTTTTATGTACAAGCACAAGACAATAAAGTTATTACAACTGTTATTGATGAATTGTGGGGAGAGGAAGAATAATGAAAAAAGAATTTGCAGATGCATTAGAAAAAGTATTAGATTACGACAGTCATTTAGACTTGATAGATGGTGACACGTACTTCTATTTACAGGGCATACATGACAATGTACGTGTCGAATTGGAGGAAGAATAATGTTACACATATTTAGATGCATGATGGACACACATGTAGCAGTACAAGATAGTGAACCATACATCACAACAGGTGACAGACCTATGTGTGATACATGCTATGACCAAGCAGAGGAAGGAAGTGTATGAACAGACAACAACGTAGGGCTATGAAGTCTAAGAAAAAAGGTGGATTTGAATTTAAAAATAAATTGTACAGAAACTCACACCTTGGAAGCAAATTTAAAAAATGAGTAACGTGTACATGAAAGGTTCTAGCAATCCTAAAAATGTTAGAAAAAATAAGACTTACGAAAAAGGTAGGGTGTGTCTAAAAGATGGATGCACAGTCGTGATGTCACAGTACAACAAAAGCAAGTATTGTTTTCATCACTCACCACGTACGTACGGACGTACTCGTGGCAGACAAATAAGATAAGGAGAATATATGAACGAAGAAAGAGTGGACTATACACCAATAGCAGTGGATAAAGTCCCTGAACCAAATGCAAAACGTAATGTAAATATTATGTCAGAGGAAACAATGGCAACCTTGCGATTAAATCCTGACCAATGGTACAGAGTGTACGAATATGTAGGAAATGAATTTCTTAAAATCTATCCTATTGCACAGTCATCTTGTAACTATTGGAAAACCAAATTGTTAACAAGAGAAAATTTAAACCTTGAAACTAGGATAAGACGCAGTACACCTGATAAATCAGTGCATGTATATGCAAGATTAAGTGCAGGTAACAATGAGTAACATAGGCGTTGATGACATAATTCATCTAGTTAAAACTGCATATCAAAGTACAGTTACAGGCGAAGAGATTTCTGAAATGTACACTGATGAGATAGTTGAATGGCTAGAGGATATGAACATAGAAGAAAAAGAAGAGTTATTTCTTAAACTTACACACTTAGCTAGTGCGTTTAGCACAATTAAAAGGCTATTTCAACAACAGGTAGCAAAAGAGTTGCCTGAAAATGGAGGTGTGCGTGGTCATTCGCTAGTATTTAGAAGAACAAGTAAACCGAAATTTATAGTTAAAGAAATGGGTACACTCAAAGAATATTTAAAGAAAGATTGGGACTTAGTTTTCCGTGCAGACAATTCTACATTACGTAGGTCAGCACTTAAAGCTATAGCTATGGAACGTGGCGACAGTCCTGATGATGTAATAGAAGAATACTTTGAAATAGAGTGGTCAGAACCACAACTTACAATATCATCTATCAAGTCTAGTCCTAAACACTATGCAGATAGAGAAGTAGGCGAGGTGTATGACCCACACGAAGAAAGGAATACAGATGGCTAAGTTTAACTTAGAAGATTATGAAACCGTAGAGGAACGTCTAAAGAAATTTTGGGCAGACTATCCTAATGGTCGTATATATACAGAGGTAGTTCACATTACTGATGATGGATTAACTGTAACTATACGTACATTGGGTTACAGAGACATGGAAGATGTTAACCCTGTATCTACAGGTATAGCACAGGAAACTAAAGGTCAAGGTGGATTTGCCAACGCAGATGCTTGGATGGAGAATTGTGAAACTTCAAGTATAGGGCGTATGTTGGCGAACTGGATGTATCAAGGTTCAGACAAAGCACGACCTAGTCGTGAAGAGATGTCTAAATCTTTCAAACAACCTGAACCAAAACCTACAGAAATGACTGTGGCAGAAGTAGATACTCTTGCTACAAACATGGTTAAAGGCCTTACACCTGCACATCAAGGTAAAGCATTAAAGTTAGCTGACCAATATGCAGAACTTAAAAAGTTTGGCATTAATAGAAATCAATGGTCTAAAGAACAAATAGATGCATACTTACAGCAGGTAGAGCTAGGCATGACTGAAGAACTTAAACCTGCTGACACTGTAGATGAAGCAATTAATTCTGTGTTTGAAACAGAAGAGATTACGGAAAAGATTAAAGATACAATACAAGCAGACACTGTACCACGTACAGATTTAACATGTCCGTTCTGTAGTGGCAAGGTATTTGATAACAGACAAGACAAAAGAGGACCATCAAGTCCTGACTTTAAATGTGGTGCAAAATCACAAATGGAATGTTCAGCACACACAGGTAAGTTTTCTAAATCATGGTGGATTACTGACGACTTACCTAAAGAATGGAACATTGCACCGTTCTAATGGCTAAAAAACGTAGTGCTGCTTCTAAGCGTGGGCGTAATAATAAAGCCAAAGGACGCAAGAAGCAGTACATGGCCATGCGTAAGTTGTTAATACCTGAACCTAAGTTACAACATCTTAGAGCACACGAGGAAGGATGGGTAGATGGTTGGATGAGAGTAGAAGTTAAAGCAGGTAAGCAAGTACAAACACTGTGGAATAGATATGTTAAAGCAAAAGAACAAAATGATACTAACTTACCTGATGATGAAAGGCCTTTTGTATTTGTAGCTATGCCTGATGGTACATCAAATGGTTTAGTATGTCTTGAATTAGACGATGTAGATGAGTTTGTAGCTGCGTATTCATTGCAAGCAAAAGGTGTATTGCGTACAGAAATAAGTAGATATAAAGAAGAAGAATGATACCTGCAAATGAATGTAGTATTTGTGAAGCTGAAATAGATTTAGATGCAGGAGATATACAAGGAGATTTTGGGATTACGCCTGTTGCTTTTTGTGTGTGGTGTTTTTCAAGTATTATTGATATGGTAAAACAATTAGTTGTTTGTTGGTGTGAAGAAGAATGAAGTTTTTACATTTTTATTATCGATGGCGATTTATTAGAAGAGTTAGAAAAGAAAACAAAATTCGTAAAGGACATACAAAATAATGTTAGAAAGTCTATTGTTCTGTGCTTTGCCATATATGATGACAGTTCAAGATTTAAAAGAATATCGTGAATGTCGTGAAGATAATAAAAAAATAGAGTATGTAGCTGACTGGATGCCCACGGTCAGCACATACTTTAAAGACGAAGATGTAAAGCAAGCACTAAAAGTTATTTACTGTGAGAGTTCAGGACGTGCTAATGCTGTAGGAATAAATAAGAATGACACACGAGATATAGGACTGTGGCAATTCAATGATGATACATGGGCATGGTTAACCCCTAAGTTAAAGATTAAAAAAGACAGGACAGACCCTGATACTGCAACAGCAGTAGCAAGTTGGTTAGTGTATAACGATGGATGGCATCATTGGAATGCGTCTAAAACCTGTTGGAATAATTAATATTTTTTAGAACCTTTACGTTTTTTACCGTAACGTTTTTTCATACCTTTTTTATCTATAGGCATACACATACACCTCCTCTACCATTTAGTTTTAGCTGCCCAATATGCTGCAGACATTTTACCTTTTTTAATATTTTTAGCATGCCTAGCTCTAAACGCTTTATTTCTTTTTGTACCTTAAGGGCTGCCTTTCACACCTTTTTGACCAAATCTAATTAGTTTAACTTTGCTACCTTCTTTAGCTAGAACTGCGTGTGACTTGCTAGAATGCTTAGGTGTAGCTTTTGGTTTGTTATAACCTGAAAATTTCTCACCTCTATAAGTAATTGACATTATCTTTTAGAAGCCCACATGTTATCCACAAGATTAGGATATTTCCTACCTGCTTTTCTAGCCCTAGCTTTTGCTTTAGACTTTTGAGCAGGGGTTAATTTTTTACTTTTACCTAATGACTTAGGTCTAGGCTTATCCCATACAGGTTTCTTTTTACTAGCCATTACCTAGATACTTTTTTAATTGGTGGAGATATTTTATTCTTTGCAAATGACTTTAATACTGATAATACTGCAGCACCACCTGCTAAAGCAGCAACTTCTAATGTAGATAAATCTACACCTATAGCAGGTGAGATAACTAATGTAGAAGCAAACGCTTCAACAAATGTCCATAAACATCTTTCCAATAAATCTTTATATTCTTCACTCATCTTATTAAATTTCCTAACTTTAACTTATTCTCAATGTTTTCTAGTTTAGCAATAATTATATCAAGTTTCTTTTGAAATGCTTGTGGATGTATCATGTCAGGTGGACTTTCATTACTAATTGTGGTAACAGCAAGTCCTTCTACAATGTGTTGTCTCCAAGCATCACCAGGACAACTTGTTTGTTTAAACGAAGAGTGAGGTCTTAGTTCTCCACCGACTTGTTCGTAGAGCCACTTAACAGATGCAACAGCTTTATCTGAAGGTCTGTCGGTAGGTTTTGAGCCACCAAGCCAACACACAGCAACATAATGCTTGTTATTGTAATTAATCTCTTGCCTACTGTTGCCACCTTGTGCTGCACTTCTGTTTCCAAATCCTCTGCCTTCATAAATCTGACCTGTATCTCCCACTAAAAAGTTATATGCTACATCATTCCAACCTCTATCTTCTTGATGTAGTCTTTGTATTTGTTTACATTGGTCCATCTCTGCTTGGTTACCTATTGCTATAGGGTAAGCAGACCAATGTATTGCTAAACCTTTTACTTCACCTAGCTTACTAAACTTTGTCTTGTTAGGTTTAGCACCCCAACTATCTCTGCTTATTATTTTCACAGTTACTACTTCCATTCTTGCAGTTACATATCTGCACAAATGAACCATCTTCTTTTTGTTTTACCATACACATAATTACATTATAAACGCTGCAATAACTACAGCTACTGTTCCTACTAATCCTAGTATCTTATGAAACTCTGACTTATCTAATTTACTATCTAATTGATTTTCTATCTTGTCTAACTTTTCTAATATCATTATATTTAATTCCTTCTGTGTGAAGCCATTACTATATTTTTCGTTAGACATTATGGTAGGTCATCTTCCTGAATAGGTTCTATCCAATCCCATTCTTTATCCCAGTCTTTTGGGGTAGATATAGCTAATCTTTTAAGATAAGATACAGTTTCTTTAAAAAAATAACCTAATAGAAATCCAATTATAAAATCCATAAGCAGGATTATAACATAAAACTTTTAATGAGTTTGTAAGTCCCAAGAAGTTGTTTCTTCATTCCAAGAATAATACTTACCTGAATTAATTTCTTCTTCAGTAAGAGTAGGTTCTTCTACAGGTGCTTTCCAACTCGAAGTATTGGTATCTAATGTCCAACTTGGATAAGGTTGTGGGGAATAAAAAACATCATTTTCTTCATCATAAATGTGACCTATACCTGCATAGTTACCTCTAAAAGGTGTACCACCATCATTATGTGTGTTAGCTACAGTGTTATAAGAAGTTCTTTTACAAGTCATACCTTTGATAAAACTGTAATAACTTTCCCAACTATCATATCCGTCAGGTAATTCAGTTATATCATTTTCATCAATACCAACTAAAACTTCTTGAACAATATTATTTTCATCTAAAAATGCGTAATGTGCCATTATGCAACACTCCAAGTTACTGTTCCACCAATACCTGCCGTAATTACTAAATATTTATCACTTCCGTCTGTTTGTTCGCCACCTGTTGTTAAACCTGAAGTAGTTGCAGTAAAAGCATTTGGATAGCGTAAAATTACAACACCACTACCACCGTGACCTCCATAACGAGTGTTAAAAGCACCAGTATAATGACCGCCACCGCCGCTTCCAGTATTTACAGAACCACTACCAGCTCGTGAACCTGAACCACCATCTGATAATGAATTGCCTCCACCACCGTCGCCACCTGGTCCTTGAGTTCCGCCCTCAGTTGAACCACCGCCGCCGCCAGCTCTTGTAACAGCAGAACCAGTAATGGATGAACTTAAACCATCGCCACCAGCACCGCCGACATTTGCTGCTGGTGTTTGGTCGGTATTACCAGCCTCACCAGCACCGCCACCGCCGCCAGCAGCACCACCGCCTCCGCTTTTACCAAAACCTGAACCACCATCAAAACCTTGATTGGTTGTAGCAGAACCACCTGCATAGTCTGTGCCAGTTGAACCTGAACCTTGACCACCACCACCTGAACCGCCATCTTTACCAACACCACCTGAAGTACCGCCTGCTGGTGCTCCACCGCCATCAGAAGTTATAGTAGAAAAAACTGAATTATTTCCACCTGTCGAAGTGCCATTTCTATCATACCCTGTTCCGCCAGCACCCACGGTAACAGTATAAGAAGTTGAAAGTTCCAAACTTAAAGCTGCTTCAGTTGAACTACCACCGCCTGAAGTTTCACTAGCATAAGAATTACGATAACCACCAGCACCGCCACCTGAACCGTAATATCCACCAGCTCCAGCACCGCCACCAGCAATAACAAGATATGAAACATCTAATGGAATAGTCCATTTATCCTCATTTAATAAGTCAACTACATCATTAACTTCAAAGATACCTGTATTAGCACCTATAGCTTGTGTAGGACTTGAAGGAACATATCCATATTCGTTTGATTTATTGCTCATAATCTATTCTACTTCCCAAATTTCTGTTTCTGTATTATATATTAAACTATGAGTATTTTCCCATTCTAAATTTTCTTCATTCCATACATAATTTTTTACTGGTAATGATGTATCAAATTCGTGGTTAGCATCTGTAGGAAAATCTACTGGACACTGCCATATCCAATTAGTATCAGCAGATATGGTCCAACTAGGGAAAGGTTGTGACATATAAAACACATCATTTACAGGGTCATATACTCCACCAATGTCAGCATAATTGCCTCTAAAAGGAGTACCACCTAATCTATGTGTGTTGCCTGTAGTATTGTATGATGTTCTTTTACAATCTAATCCTTCTCTTTGATTAGCATAAAATTCTTCCCACGAAGAAAATTCTGCAGGTAAATTAGATGTATCGTTTTCATCAACACCTGTAATAACATCTACTACTTGATTTTCTGAATTTATGTATGCGTAATGAGCCATAGTTACCAGTTCACATCTCCTGAACCTGAAGTAATAGTTGCATATTTAAAACCATCACCTCTGTCTGTTTCTGTTCCAATTAAACCTGCACCAATAGTTATTGTAAATGCATCAGGATATAAAAGAATGACTACTCCTCCATCTCCTGATAACAATGAAGCTGAACTTGCGTTAATTCCACGAGAACTGTTACCTGAATTAGCTTGACCTGCACTTTCATTACCTGCACCAGTACCACCTGCGTTACCACCTGAACCTCTTGACCTAGTAACAGCAGAACCAGTTATTGAAGATGATATACCTGCACCACCATTAGCAGATTGATTAAGAGAACCATTACCACCAACACCTGCAGCACCACCTCCACCACCTGCACCTGTATAAGCACCAGTAGCACCTGCACCTACTCCACCTGCGTAGCCTTGATTAGCAGTACCTGCACCTGCACCACTTGTACGAGTACCTGAAGTAGCACCACCTGAACCACCACTATTAGCATTTTGACCTTCATTTCCACCTCCACCACCACCAATAGAAGTTATTGTAGAAAATGTAGTATTTCCACCATTTGCACCTTTGGAGTTATTTCCTCTAGCACCACCTGCACCTCCTCCACCAATGGCAACTGGATATGTAGTTCCTGGTATAATTGTTAATGGACTTTCTAATGTTCCTCCTCCACCAGTAGCTTCTCCTGATACAGATGAACGATAGCCACCTGCACCTCCTCCACCACCACCACTGTCAGAACCTGAACCTGTACCACCTGATGCACCACCTGCAACTACTAAATATTGCAAACTAAATTCTTGTAATTTATATTTACCTTTATTTAATAGTTCAACAACATCATTAACGCCAAATACGCCAGTATTGGCAGAACTAGATTGTGTAGGTTTAGCACCTGTGTAGCCATACTTTGCCATAGGTACTCCTTATTAAACTGTGATTTCTAATGCAGACAAATATGCTTCTAAATCTCCTGAAGCTGCAGCACCTGTTATTTTAATTTGT
>Ga0208162_1000092_pt1 | contig 44327 bp, 48 predicted proteins | sample CB_VirMetaG_4_FD_184539 | JGI IMG/M metagenome (GOLD analysis project Ga0208162, IMG submission 184539) | Freshwater to marine saline gradient viral communities from Chesapeake Bay - CB_1508_1M Viral MetaG (SPAdes) (version 4) | ecosystem: Environmental > Aquatic > Marine > Coastal | place: USA... | reverse complement strand
ATCCATGGCAATGGTTAAGCTGATTTCCATTGGAGTAGATGAAGTCCAATCACCACTTCCAAATTCTGCGTTAGTTATATAAGCTCCTTTACAGATCCATTCTTCAACAACATCACCAACAGGTCCTAAAGTATTAAATCTAACATCTTTTTTATAGAAATCAGAATAACCGTCTCTACCAGTTACTGATTCGTGATGTAAACGAACCCATTCCATTACAGCTTGTGCTCCTGAAGGAGTTACTGGGTCGTATAAGGTGCATGAGATTGGAGACCAGTCGGATTTACCCTTGACCTTTCTTTTTACATTGATGTGGTCGAGAACTACTTCTTCTGCGGTATACTTTGGTTTATCTGCGGATTTAACGAGATAAGCTGGTATGCCATCGATATAAAATATAAATCTATTTTGCAGCTTGGGTTCGTAAGCTGTATAGAACATATCTGCTGAACTTAATATTGCCATTGTCGTGTTGTTTTGTTATAAATATGTTAAACCTAAGTTTTTAGTCGTTAAATGTTGCACCTGTTGGCTGGATTGTGTAATCTAAGATTATAAATTCAGCTGTTTTAGTTGGTTGGATAAATATCTGACCTACTAATTGGTTTCTATCGATTGCTTCAGCTGTGTTATTTGTTTCATCCATCACTACTCTGAAAGCGTATAAACCTTGTCTTTGTTGAACTGATTCTAAGAATGGGTTAACTGCATTTAAGAATCTATTTCTGGTGACTGTTGAGTTTTGTTCAAATACTAAATTCTTAGAAGTGTCACCAATAAAGTTTTTAAGAGAAATTAATAATCTTCTAACATTAATACGATCTAAAGCACTTGCTTTTTTCTGTAATGTTTTTTGACCATATGCAACTGGTCCAACTTTAGGGAATGTTGCAATTGGGTTTACTCTATTGTCATATAATGTGTCTCTTAATGCTTGAGTTAATTTAAATTCTGTTCTTATTACAGGTAATCCACCTCTATTCAGACCTGCTGGTGCAAACCAAGGAGCAGCTACTCTATCGTTTGCAGCATAAACACCTTGCATTACTACTGATGCAGGGCACCAAACGTTTCTACTTAATTCAGTAGATGGAACTTGAACCCATGGCCAATATGTTCCTGCAAAGTTAGTATTTAATGTTCCTGCTTGGGTTGTTAATGTTGAAATAGAAGAATTATAAGGAACTAAATCTGTAATAAGGAAGGTATCACCTCTAGTTTCACATAATTCAATAGTACTTGCTACAGCACTTGCGTGGTTAGAATTATACATTCCAGGAATAGTAATAGTAGCAAATCTATATTCGTCTTTATTTTTAAGGATATTAAGAGCAGTTGTATAATCACTAGATACTAATCCTTGAACATTACTACTTGCAATATTTTCAAAGGCTAATAATGGTCCTGTGGTTGGGATATTAGTACCAGTAGCACCATGGAAAGAACCACTTCCTACATTTGGTAGACGTTGTGAATAAGCTACCCCATTAGCGTCAGTTCCTACATTTCCATCAGGGAGCAAATAATCAGGGGTTTGTAAATTAACAGCTGATACTCTTACAAATTTAGATCTATTTGGATAATCACCATTTACTTTAACAACTGTTTGTCCTTCATATTCGGTTGCTGAAGCATATTGATCACCTACTATTTTAGATATAAAATTATCAGATTTTGGGTCTAAACTACATCCTATAAAAGTTTCTAAAATAATTTTATTATTAATATTATCGTCACCTCTTCTGATCGATAAATTAAATGTTCCAGCAGCTGTATTTACACCACTAATTTCCCATCTTAAATTATCTAAAGATCCTGATTTTAATGAGCCATCTGAATATTGTTCACCTGCATCTGAAGCACCTGTTGAGTTATTAAGAACAATACCTTCACCTAATGTTTTTAATGTAAATGATACAGCACCAACACCATCAGTACCACCAGATAATGTTAATACATCACTAAATGTAGCACCAGAACCAGTATCAACAGTAATTGAGTTACCTACTGTTCCTGCATTTGAAGCAGTTAATTGTAATTCTGTAGAATTAGCTGTAGCATCTACACCTATACTAACATTATCGATTTTAGTAACTAATGAAGTTACTGAGTCAGCAATACTAGAACCTGTTGAGAAATAAAATACTGGTGAATTATCAGCTGGTATACCCCCTACAGGATCAGCAGCAACAAATCTATATTCAGTACTTCCGACTGTGATTTGTACTTCATCTTCAGGAACAAAATTAGAAACTATAGTTAAAGCACCACTAGCAAATCCTGAAGAAGCTCCAGAATTAGAATATATGTTTGTGCTTGTTGCATAATCCCATGCTTCTCCAGAACCAGAAACAACTCTAGTAACTAACATACTGTTACCTCCATTTGCAAAATACTTTTGTACTGCAATAGAAGTAAAAAATTCTAATTGACTAGAACCAGAAGTAAAAGTGGTTCCAAACTTGTTTTTATAGTCTGCAAATGAGGTTACTACAGTTGGTTGTTCAATTGGACCTTTAACTGTAGGACCTACAATTGCTGCTCCAACTTCAACGGGAGCAGGTGTTATGAATGACTGGTCGGTTTCTCTCTGAAATACTCCCGGTGATACGATTTGTTCGGCCATTATCTTTTAGATTATTTGTGTTGTATATAAATATGGATTCCTCCGTCAAAACATAGACAAGATGGAAGCCAATAATAAATATCTAAAAGAGGGTCGAACCCTTGTAAAAAGATTACTCTTCAGTAGTAAAAGTGCCGTCTTCTAAGTTGACTTGGCCCTTTCCGTATTTGTCAAAGAGTTTTGAAGAAATTGTATTTTCCTCAGTATATAACTCATTAAACTTTTCAGCTAATTGGTTGAGTTGTCTTTTAATATTATCTTCGGCGATACCTAATTGCCCTCTTTGGAATGTAAGTTCGCTTGTTTTAATTCTTAATTCATTAAGCTCAGTAACTTCTTCAGTAGTAAGCTTTTTAGTGTTTGATTTTTTAACTGCCATAACTTTAATTTTTTATGTTTGGATATACGTATGTAATAAATTTAGGAAACCCTAAGGAGTTTCAAGAGTTTGAATGCGAGCTTCTAGTTCATTAATTTTATTAATAAGAGAGTTAAAAAATTCAAAGTGGTCGTCTGCTAAACCCCAATCTTGTTGATTAAATTCAGTTAAATTATACATAGTTAATTTTTTATTAAGGTATTATATATCATATTCTAAAATAACATTAATTACGGTACCGTTTGGGTTTGCTGTACCTGCAACACCAAAGTGTAATTCATCATTTTGAGAAAAAGTAGTAGAAGAAAATAAAAAAGTAGATGGAACTCCACCTGTACATGCTATAGTATCAGATTCAATGATAGTGGAACTGCTATTTTTGTGAGTACTTACCGTTATGGTTGAAGTTGAAGTCGCCCAAAGAGAGACTGCGATTACTTGTCCACTTGATGGTACTGGTAGTATATTAGTATAAGATGCTGGATTTGAACCTTCAGTAAGGGTATTAAATGGCATATATCTCCGCGTGGTTTGACCTAATAAAGCAACCATAACGTATGCGCATCTATAAGTAGTGGGAGTTACATCTATATTAATTCCATGGAATTTCATTGTGTATAAATATATTTAGGTAAAAAGTATTGTTTATGATTGAAGTAATCATTTAAAGGAGGATCTACTTGTAGAGTATCAAATTCTACATTGTCTAAATTCCACCAATTTCTTTTTTCGGGTCTCCCATTCCACCAAGTTATATGGCAATTTGGGTTAGAAAGTTGGGGAATATATTGCCCAAAAAAAGGTGCTTTAGAATCTTGATGAGTATCAAATAATATACCATCGTAAGTTTTCATTTTATCTAAATTACGATACCAATCTCCTTCTAAGATAATCACATTTGGTTTATCTTTAGCCCACTCCTTTAAGTTTTTTATTATTTCGGGGTGAATTTCACAAATCGTGTGAGAATTAATATTATGTTCTTGGATATAAGTAGCTGAGATACCCATCCCAAATCCAAATTCAATTATATCACCTCCATTTTTACAAACAAACTCTGCTTTAGCTTTCATAATAGGATGTTCCCATTTATGCATAACAGTTTCGTTTCCTAAAACAATACTATCGTTAGAAAAAATTAACTCAGTTGTAAACATTATAAAGTGATGAAATCTGGAGATGGATCAAATTTAATTATCCAAGAATTAACATTTCCACTTCTATCAGTTGTATAATTTACTACGTAACCTACACACCTAATAACATGATTACTAGTAGTTGGGGGTGAATGTTGAAAATAACCCGCAGAACCTGTGGATAGATATAAAGGATCACCATAATTGGGTGAGGGGGATGAAAGATCTGCACCTGCTATTCTTGAATCAGGAATTCTTACATATCCTTTAGTCATTGCTTTTGAGTATGTACCTCCTTGAAGTACCATACCTAATAAGTTTTTAGAGGTACTTTCAGCATCTGCTTGAGCAGCAGCCCAAGCACCTGTAGCACCTAAATAAACAATATCAAATAAGGTAAGAGTAGATGTGTTAGGAACTTCTAGATGTTCACCATACCCAACATTACCATCGACAGTAAATCCAGGTATAGTACTTGTATTACTACTATCAATATAAATTCCATTACGGAAAGTAGCTCCTAATTGAGGGGGAAATTCAAAATCACCAAGTATTGTAAGTGTGGTACCATCATATTTTAGATCTAATTCGCCTGTTAAAGTACCATTACCATTAGAAGTTAATATTCTATTAGACCCATCACTTGTTATTACTTCTGTAAGGTCTAAGTCCACAGTAGCTGTAGGTCCTGTAGGGTTAGTAATATCTAAACCGGTACCTACTGCTATCTCAGTGATACCACCTCCACCACCACCACCACCACCATAACTTCCTGTATGGTAGAATCGCCCAGTAGATGTATCAACCATTAATGTATTAAAGGCACTTCCATTAGCATCAGTAGTAAGTGCATGTATATATCCACTTGCGCTTATATTAGCGGAAGATGTAAAATCAACAAGAGTAGTTATATTTGTACCTGCTAAACTTAATTGATTAGGAGTAGTAGTATCACCTATTTGAATAGTATTAGCAACACCATTCAAAGTTACAATTTGTGCTAAGTCGTTACCTTGTAGTAAGTATTTATAACCACTTTTAAATTGTTGTGCAAATATATCATTACTTGCGCTTATATCATTTGATGCTGTTATATTACCCCCAGCACCACCAGTGATTTTAAGATTACCCTCAATTGTAACCTCGGGATTAGTGTTAGAGACTAGTAATTTATCACTATCATTATACCCTAGGCCTAATTTATCACTATCATCATATATAAAACCATTATTATCAGTGGGTCCAGAGCCAAAATATAATCTTTTAGTACCTGATCCTCCTATATCTTGGGGTATTCTTACTGCGTTAAAATAACCAGTATCGCTTGCACTTATAATTGAAGCTGTAATGGGGGCGTTACCAAAGTTATGGTTGGTTCCTTTATATTGGTTACTAGTTAAGGTGTTACTAAATACTAAAATATTTCCACTACGACTAAGTGCTTCATATCCATCAGTATAATAAAGTTTACCATATATATCATTACTAGCACTTATATTACCTGTTACTGTTAATTTTTCACCTGGGGCACTTGTTCCTATACCAAAATTAGAATTATTACTGCTACTTATATAAGAGTCATTAGTATTTCTTATAACAAAATAGGCGTTACCTGTAGTATTTGAACTTCTTAAGACTATAGATCCTTCAGTAAGATTATTTGTATTGACACTACCAATTTGTACTATAGATTGATTTCCATCTGCTCTATTTAAGATTATTTTTGGAATTTGAGCATTCATTTCCATGCTTGCTGAAAATACGGCATGGATATCTCCATCAGATAATTCGGATGAGCCAACTTCATATCCTAATTGAAAAGCATCTATACTTGATGTAGTAGTAGTGCTACTTAACCCAAATACTAAACTACCTTTAACTCCCGAAGAATCAACTTCAGTAACTCTTGAAAAGATTTCTGCTGTAGATCCACTAATAGCTAAATCGAGTGATCCAAGATTAAATGAAGAAGATTCTATTAAAAAACGGATTCTACCTGTTTCTTCCCCTACTGTTACAATATTATCATTATTAGTTCTTAAAGTAAAATTAGGTGGGATTAAATTATTGGGGCTACTAATATCAAAAGATCCTATGGGAAGAGTAGTTCCTATACCTACACGTGGGTTATTATTTGAAGAACTAATATATAATGTAGTTACATCATATGAATTACCAAAAGATTGAGAAGGAATTCGAAATTGAAGAGTTTTATTATCAAAATCTGTTTCTAAAATCCCTGTAATCTTTTCAGGGTTAATAAATCCATCTGATCCTGTAACAGAACCTCTAGTAAAATCAGCAAATACTATAGACTTATGTGCTTTAGTGTATTTCATTTAGTATTTGTTTTTAATTGGTTAATTTGAGCTTGTAATTCTTCTATTTGTTTTTGTTGTTGTTGAAGGGCGTTAACTAAATAAGGTATAAGAATTTTAGGCTGTATAGACCATGGATCTAATTTAGGGTCATCACCCCCCTTATAAACAGCTTGTGGGATAATTTCATAAAGTTCTTGAGCTATAAATCCTACAAGTGGGGTTTTAGATTTATCATAATTAAAATTAAATTCTTTAACTTTAAGATTATTAATTATATTTAAACCTTGATTACTTAATACTATATTTTCTTTTAATCTTTCATCTGAAACTGTTTGCCAATCTACACCATTAAGACCAGAATATGCTGTTCCTATTTTACTTAAACCATTTACCCCATCAGTTGTATAACAATTTATAAATGAAGTGTTATTTACCCCACTAAACCCATTTTGGACTCCTTGTTCAGTACCTAAAGTGATTCTAAGGCCTGAACTTGGGGTGGAACTACCTGTGGCTATATTAATAAAATGAGCTATTTCATTAATTTGGGTAGAATCTCCTGCTATTATTCCTTTTCCAAATGTACCGGGAGTTCCTGAGATTTGGTCAGGTATTTCTATTTCAAAAGAAAGTATAGGATAACCTGAACCAGGACCCCCACCTGCAGGTGTGTTTGCACTTACACCAGGAGTAATACTTAAAGTTACATCAATTATACCATTAACACAATCTACTTGGGTTGCATCTCCTGCTCCAAACGTATCATATACAATCGATGCAGGATATGATGGGTTTAAAGTAACATCATTATCATTATCAAACATAGGGACATATGCAGTTTGAATAGTTCCATCATTCGTTATACCCCATTGTGCTACAAGATTTTGCCCACCTATTGTAAGGTTACTAATATATTCTCCAGCACTATCTAAATCACCACTAGCGCTGATTTGTTTTATTGTAACGTTTCCTGTGTAATTTGTTCCTGTGTTTATAGTATGAGATTGATTAAGATTAACTAAACTATTTTGATAGTAATGCTCAAATAACATTGTAGCCGTAATAATAGAAGGAGAAGATGGGCTTGGACTAGTATATGTACCTCCTTCACTAACGGGTATATAATCTAAACCATTAAGGCTTCCTGTTTGTATTACTATTAAAGAACCACTACTAGCTTGTAGATTTCCATCTACAACACGTGTACTACCACTTATAGTTAAAGTATAAAGATCAGTATTTATATCAGCTACTGATTTGATTCCAATTCCTACTCTAGGAGAGGCCCCTTCAGAAGCAGGTTGGGTAGCTATAAATGCTTCTCTATATAAAGAAGAAACTACTCCACTTCCTATCCTAAAGCTATTATTTCCACTGTTATAATCATTACCGACATGCCATACTGTGTCTTTAAAAGGTGATGGTGCGCTAGAGTTAAAACCATATTCATTAAAAAGGATATAACTAGAATTACCAGCTCCCGAATTTCTGTTAAGAGATATTATAGGACTTGTTAATGAATCTTTAATTTCAAGAGAACTTCCACTTACCTCTAAAGATCCTGTGATTTTTATATTATTAGTAGTAGTTTGGTAGTTTCCATCTTGGGTAAATATTCCACCTCCTCCCCCACCTCCTCCATAACTGCCAGTATGGTATACTTTACCAGTAGCAGTATCTACCATTAAAGTATTATAAGAAGATCCTGCAGCATCACTAGTGTTAATAAATAAATCACCACTTGCGCTAATAGCACCTGACGCAGTTATATTACCAATTAAATTTATACTACCTGTTGTTTCTGAATTGGTAGTAATTAAATGTTCTATACTTTCGGCTCCATTATCTTTTTTGATAAAGGCCCTTCCATCAAAAGTATTGAGTGCAACTTCTCCTAAAGCTAACTGTGCTGTTGTAGGGACATTCCCCGTAGTAGCACTACGTCTTAATTTAATCGTCTGCGCCATATATATGGTCTATTTTAAAAATGTTAACAGTATATACTGCATATATAAATAGCAAAGAGTCTTGGAAAACCAAGACTCTTCAAAAAAGTATATATATTTCTTTTAGAATGTACCTCCGTCGATCAACGAACTAAATGTCAATCCCGTACCATCGTATCCCAACAATCCAGTTGTTACAACTGTAGTTTCTTGGGTTGCCACTACTTGTCCAACTTCGCCAGTACTGGTTACAAAAACAACACGATCGGTGTCTGCAGTTGAACTAGCATTTAATCCAGTAAATTTAGGATCAGCAACAATACCATTCGTGGCATCTTCGGTGAATTTACCACTACCTTCTAATCGTCCACTTGTACCCGCTACAATTAATGTATTATCAGTGATATTAGTAGTAGATACAAATTCAGGTATTCTGTATAAAGTACCACCTCCAACACCATCAGTTGCTAAACCAGATTTCCAATAATTACCCGCAGCATCCCATAATAAAGAACCTGTTTGAGAACCACTTTGATCACGTACTAAAATACCACCATCACCAGCTGCATTTCCTGCGTTAAGTTCAATAATTCTATCACCAATACTAACAGTTGTTGAATCAATTGTTGTAGTTGTACCAGCAACATTTAAGTTACCTTTAATATTAACAATATCACCTGATGTTTCACCTAAATTAATAGTTGCATTTTTAATAGTAGCAGTACCTGTGGATGCACCAATAGTTATTGAGGTTGCAGCTCCGAAAGCATTGACTGTAGTTGCAGTTGTATTAAATACATTAAATGTAGTTGATGTTGAAGCTATTAAATCACCTCCTGTTAATGTTAAATCGGTAAATTGAGGAGAATCACCTATTTGTAATCCTGTGTCAACATTATTGGCTACCCCATTAGTAGTTAATGTGACAGTACCTTGAGATGGGCTAGATAATGCAGAAGAAGAAACTACACCAGCTAAATCTGCTGATTGTAAATAAGAAGAAGTTGCTGCATTTAATGCTGTTATACTGTTAGCGTTAGTTGAAATACCAGTAGTATTTATATTAATCTGTGAAAAGTTAGAATCAATATCTGCAGCATTTGATGTAATATCTGCAGCGATTGAAGCACTTGTTGAAGCAAATGCACCTGAAATAGCACTATTTGCAGTTGCAGTAAATGTAGTAGCACCACTATTATTGATATTGATTACACCTGATACTGTGTTAAACGATGGGTCTGCACCGTTTTGTCCAATTAATAATTGGCCGTTAGTACCAACAGTTAAAGCTGTAATAGGGCTAGTACCGCTACCAACAAGAACACCATGATCTGTTAATGTAGAAACGCCAGTACCACCGTTAGCAACTGATAAATCTGTTGTGGTATCAAGGTCGTTAATTGGGAAAGATCCAGAATCAACATTAAGAGTTGCTGTGCCAGCACCAGTAGTAGCTGTTAAACCTGCACCTGCAATTGTAGAAGCATCGACTGCTGAAGGATTATCACTGCTATTACCAATTAAAAATTGACCATTGGTCATTGTAACTGATTCAATACCACTAGTACCATTGCCTATTAATACGGCACCATCAGTTAAAGTTTCTTGTCCAGTACCACCACTATCGACACCTAAAGTTCCTACAAAACTACCAGCGGCAATAGGTAATTCTACAAATGCTGTACCACTATATCTATATAATTTATTATCACTCGCAGAATGGATAAGTAAACCTGTAAAGGAGTCGTTGTTTCCAATTGCAGTAGCTAATGCGGCTCCATCACTTACTGAATCTATTCTGCCATGGGTTAATCTTAGAGTGTCATCTGCTTCAGCAGCAAATAAAGAAGTTCCTAAAACACCACCAGAAAATGAACCAGTGGCTAAAATTAATTCACCTTTTAGAGTAGTGGGGGTAGAAGTTCCTATTGCTCCTATACCACCTCTTCTTATTTTTATTGTTTGAGCCATATCTTATATGTTGTTTAACGCGTTGTTTGATTAATCATTAATAAATATTAAAAAGTTCCTAAATCAAGAGTTCCTCTAAGAATAAAGTCATCTGTTGATAAAGTTCCAGAAACATTTAATGTAATTGCAGCAGAAGAAGATACATTCATAGAGCCAGTAACTGTAAAAGTACTACCGGCTTTTAAACTTAAATCAATATTAGCATTATCATCGACTGTAAGTTCAGAAAAAATAGCCCCAGCAGATCCACTAAATATCATGGATCCACTCGCTGGGGTTATGATTATATTTCTATTGTATGCCAATTGGTTTTATTTTGTATCGTTAATAAATATCTTATTGAACTGTTTGTAGTTTAGGAACGTCAGTTCTTTCGCCTTTTATTTCCCAATAAAAGTGAACTTCTTCTCTTTCATCACCACAACCAAAATATAACCAATTACTGTGTAATTTTTTGAAGTATAAAGGCTGCCATTCTCCTATTGGGGTAATTTGGACAGTTATTCCTTTTGTATTTACCATTGCTCTCCATTCAGGTGGAAGAAGAACTTTTAATTCTTTTGATTCCCCACGGCAATAAATACCATGTTCAGGTCCCTCGAGAGCACCATAAACTAGGCGCTTACCTTTGCGAGTAGGGTGGGGTATATCGAAGGACTTTACTCTTGCACGAATTGTACCATCTGAAGTAATATCGTCTGTTATTAACTGGGAACCTGTGATTGTTAATGGACCTGTTATTGTGGTACTACCGGTAATTAATAATGAACCTGTTAATTCTAAAGCTGAGTTAGCGTATCCGCTTTCTCCAGCTCTAAAGAATTTAAAATCTGCTGAGGAAGTTTCTTGTACTATAGGATTACCTAAGATATCAGTTGTAGTTAATGAATGATAAAAAGTAACTTCATTAGTTTCGGGAGTATCCCCTGCGGGGAAAAATGTTGTTCCTATAACATCACCAATTAAATTAGCACCATAAACATTGCCACTTGAACTAATATCACCACTTGCTGTGATTAATGTTGTTATAGTATTACCATTTAATTGAGTATTACCATCACTAATTAAATTATAATCAACGGTAAGATTACCACCCATAACTCTTAATGAAGAGCTAAAGTTTGAAGTTGTACCGTTAATTCTTAAAACTTCTGAGGGAGCTAATTTAACACTACTAGCAGCACTTAATATTATATCACCAGTACTTCCTTCTTCAGTAATATTTGTTACTTCTGCTTTTATGTTTGCTATGGAACCAGATATATTAACTTTTTCATAACTACCACTATCAATAATAAAATCAATTATACCTGCGTAATCACCAATTTCTCCTCCTGTAGCTGTACGGCTACTTTTTAAAGTAATTTCAGTACCAAACTCTGAATCTTTTACTGATCGTATCTCAAAGGTTTTTTCGAACTTTTGGGTAGGTTCAAAACCAAAACCAATACGGGGTTCATTGTTAGAACTACTAATATTAAGTAAATATTCTGGGGAAACTGATCCTGAATTTTTCTTGTATATATTTAAAGTTCCATCATCAAATGCTTCAAATTTATATCCAGAACCACTATCTATAGAGGCAGCAGTAGGGTTGAAAAATATCCCGCTTGAACTATAAAAATAAATATCTGGATATAAAGTATAATTAGGCATTACTGATATTATTTGTAAAGTTGATAATCTATATAAACTATAGCTAGAGAACTACTAAGTAGTATATTAGCATTATTTATATCACTTACATTAAATTTGATTTGTTCATTATCTATTTTTAATAAAGAATTATATAATATAAATTGGTTGGGGGGCACTTCTCCGATTATAGTACCTATATTTAAAAGAGGTAAAAAAGAATTAAAAGAAGCCCCCTCTTCTAATAAAATATCTACAGCACTACCTTGAAAAGTTGTAGTAGGAACTGTGTGGATTTTAATATTTTGATTTAAACTTGCAGTGTTAGTATTAAAAGATTCACTATCAGGACGATATCCATTAAGTTCAATAGTAACATCGAGTGTTCCTTTTTTAAATTCTCCTATATCAGCAATTACTTGATTATTAATATTTACATCATCTGCAGATACTAAATTTTCTCTAAAATCAAATACTCTTTTAATAACTCCTCTTTTATATTCTTCATCACCTAATGAAATATCAATTTGAGTTTCTGTATCATTAGAACCTGTAGTTGTAGTGTTGGGATTTAAAATTAAATGATCAGCACTAACATACCCACTTGCACTTATATTACCTGAAGCTGTTATGGAAGTACTAACATCTAAAGAACCTGTTACAAGGAATGAAGTACCTGTAAATCTTGCTACTTCACCACTATTATATGCAATTAATAATGGATGAGAGCCTACAGTACCCATTACACCTCGAGTTTCTTGGCCTTCTAAATATAAAGCAGCTCCTCCTGCTCTTTCATATACCCCTAAAGCAGCAGTACTACTTGATACATGAAGTTGATATGTTGGATTATCAGTATTAATCCCTAATCTATTGTTAGATTCATCTAAGTGTATAACAGATGAAGTAACTGAATATGTTGAAGAACCTACCCATATCTTACCTACGGGTAAGTTAGGCACATCATTTGATCTACCAGCGCCCAAAATAAAGCCAGATCCATTTTCTGCTACTTTGTCTACTATACCTAAGTTTTGAATTAAATTGGATCCTATTGGCTTAACATTTGTGTAACCACCATCCGCTGCTACATAAACAGTATCACCTTCAGTAAAGCCAATGGTATTAATTCCATTAATATATCCAACAGCAATTGCTAATCCCTCAGCATTATCTGCTAATGTTTCATTTAGAATAAAGTGAGCGGGCATTGTATCCGCATTTGAAGCGGATGCTGCTATAACTTCACTAGTGTTACCTGTGGTACCAGTAACATGGACTGGGTATCCTTTTATTAGTTCTCCTCCAGAGACGTTTTTAACATTAGCGTATACTGTTGTTCTAGTAAATGATAAATTACCAGCGCCGTCTGTTATTAATACGTCGCCATTGTCACCGTCTGTAGTAGGATATGTTATTCCCTCTACAGTTAACGAACCCGTTATATCAACACTACCTGTGAATAAATGTGTGTCATCTAGTGAGTCGCCGAATATGGTGGAACCACTACTAAATGACATTGTTACGTTAGTAACTGTGGAATTAACGATATATTGTTCGGCGGTTATGTCACCATTAATTACTAAATTACCATCAATGTTAGTGTTACCTTTTATATCAACACTACCAGTAAATTGGTGAGTATCATTAGTAGCTGATCCATGTTTAGTTGATTCACCTAAGGTGATTAATTCATTATTAAAATCAACTTTTAATAAATCTGTAGCATCTAAAACAACACTAAAATATCTATTAGTACCATCTAAAGTAACATAATCATCATTTATCTGACCATCAGGAGTAGTAATTTTACCTCCAACATTAGGGAATATTATTGTATCTGTTCTAACGTTATCAGCATATACATCACCACTTGCACTTATATCATTTGATGCTGTAATATTCCCAGTAATATTAAATCCAGTAGATGTAACGGTGTGAGTAATTACTGGATCATCAAAATTAAAAGTAATATTACTGTTCTCATCGTCTACTTTAAAGAAAGTGCCGTTATTACTTTGATTTTCATCACCTATATTAACAGAAGCTCCGCCTGGAGAAGCAGACAAATCAATAAATCCTAAATAACCTTGAGGATTAACAGTTATCCCGCCATTTATATTTAATGTAGATCCATTAAAAGTTAAATTTGATTCGCCTTGAATAGTATCAGTGCCTGTAGCAGTAAGGATATTATTATTAGTGTTACCATTAATACTAACAGCTCCTTCAACATATGAAGCAGTTAAAGCATATGAAGATGTTGTTGATGTTGTTGCTAATGAAGCAGTTAAAGCGTATGAAGATGTTGTTGCTAATGAAGCAGTTAAAGCGTATGAAGATGTTGTTGCTAATGAAGCTGTACCTACAATATTATCTACTTGTAGAGTGTTTGAAGAGGGATTATAGACAAAATCCCCATATGTATTATCTGTAGCAAAAAGATTACTACCATTAGTAAATAATACATTAAAAAATGCTGGACTATCTAGTTCAGTGATTGTAACTGCAGATGCTATTGAAGCAGTGCCTTCAAAATTTCCATAGAAATTAGTTGCATAGATATCCCCACTGGCGGAGATATCGCCACTAGCTGTAATATTACTTAAAATCGCATTCGATCCCGATACGATTACTTTTTTCCAATTTGGCATACAATACTAATTCTATCGCGGTTAGATACGAACAATTCGCCTACTTCCCTTACATTTAAAGGCCAACAATAGTGTTCTGTGATACCTATTAAGATGTTTTAACTTCCTGAATAGATGCTAATTTATCTTCAAATTTTCTTAATAAACCAGAAACAACGTGAGCGTCTTTACCCATGATTTGGGTTTGGTGGATTGCAGCGATTGCAAATTGAATTTCTTGAGGTTCTAATCTAACTTGTAACATAACTTTTAATTTATATTTGTTATATATAAATATAAAAGAAAAAGCGCTCAATGAGCGCTTTAACTAAATTTATTTATTTTTTATTAAGAATAAATCCAAATTTCACCATTACTAGTATTAACGTGCATCATACCATAATATTCATCTGTATCACCATAGTCTTGTGGATTTGAAAGAGGATCTTCAAGGGAAGCAGATACCGTAACAATATATTGGCGTGGATCTTGGTTTATACTTCCGACAGCTGATATGTTTGGGGCTACTGCCCAACGACTAGTTTGGTCATTCCAAAATAAACCTTGGCCTGTTCCATTAAGAGCAGTATTTTGAACTACAATACCACCATCACCTGTATTTGATCCACTATTTAATAATATAAATTTATCTTCAACATTTAAATTAGTAGTTCTAATAGTAACAGTATCACCTTGTACAATTAAATCACCTGCAATACTTGCTGAACCTAATATATTAACAGTACCTTCAGCTCTACCAACATTAACTGTATGACCATTTAGAGTAGTTGTTGAAATAGCACTGTCATTACCTAAAGTAAAAGCAGTAGCACTTGTACCAACATTTACAGTTGCATTTGATGTAGTAAAAATATTAATTGTATCAGCAGCCTGATCTGCTGTTAAATTATGGGATGTTTCACCAGCAGTAATGCTTATGCTCCTATTTGCTTCAGCCCCTATTCTTAGGGCATTAGTACTAGGGTTATAAGTTAAACCATAACCTGAATTACTATCAGATTTTAAACTAATACCACTACCAGTATTATCAGCAAATACTACTCCAAAATATTGGCTAGTAGTATTATCATCAGTTATTTCAATAGTTGAAGCTGAAAGAGCTGTTGTAGCAACACTTGCAGTAAAATTAAAGGTTGATGTACTTGTAATTCCATTAAGAACATCATCAGGAGTAATTGTATATGTTATAGTACCACTGGTTTCATCTACTGTAAGGCCATTACCAGAAGCGCCAAATGAAGCTGTTTGTGCAAGTCCTAAAGAAGTACCAGCAGTAGCGCTACTGGTCATAAAATGAATACCAACAGATGCGCTAATTGATAAAATATCGACTTCAGTTTGGATTGAACCAGTAAATGTATTTAAGGCATCTACTTCAGTTTGGATTGAACCAGTAAATGTATTTAAGGCATCTACTTCAGTTTGGATTGAACCAGTAAATGTATTTAAGGCATCTACTTCTGTTTGAATTGAGCCAGTAAATATATTTAAAGCAGTTAGATTAGCTTCTGTTTCGGATCCACCTCCTAAAGAGCCATCTGCTAATTGATCTTTTAATGTTCTACCTACATAACGATAAGCTGTCATATAGATAAATTCACCAGAATCAGGATTTACAGCATCATCACTGGTAAAACTTAATATACCTGTTTTATAATCAAATACATAATTACCTGCATCGATAACATCTCCTACAGTGACATTATTTTTGTCAGAGTCGGTACTTTTATATACAATAACATTATAAGCTAATCCATTAGTTAAAGCATTCTCAGCATCACCCGCTCCTAAAGTAGCATATACATCTGCTCCAAGATTTTTATTACTAATAAAATTAGTATATTGAGAACCTGTAATTAATTGGTCGGAACCAATTTTAGTAGCAGCTGTAGCAGGTTCGTCTCTTAAAAAATAAAAGGTTTCTCTGTTAGTGTCATTACTAAAAGCTCTAGTTAACTTATGCCTATAATGATATTGTAAAACATTACCGTCATCGGCACTATCTTGAACTATAGTATCATCAGTAAGACTCCTAGAAGCTATTAATAAATGTTGACTTGACCCACTAAAAGGAAGACTTCCTGTAGGGATGTATCGGTCATCTGTTAGTATTTCACTACTTTGTATATCAATAGTAGATGTAGAAGCTTCTTGGCTATCAAAAGGAAGACCAGTATATCTTCTACCTTGGAGTTTTCTACTACTAAAATCTGTTGCATCAAATTGAGCCATGTCTTATATATTGTATTGTTATAGTTATTTTATTATGAAACTGTTAATTGTAGATTTCGTAATCCATTTTGACCACCGACAGTTCCTCTCATTCTTATTAAAGCCCAAACTTTAGAGTAAGTGTTATTAATTGTAAGATTAGCAGCTTCACTGAATACAATAGTAGCAGCACCACTACTATAAGCAGATCCACCAGTCCATCCTACTAAATTAATATTACTTGTGAATGGATTAGAATTACCTGTTGATATATCAGAACTAATAGCTTTGGTTATATCAACTATGTTTGTTCTACCTCCTGCCCCAGCTGCTATACCTGATTCAAAAATAAATCCTATAGATAGAGTATTAGCAGTAGATGTATCATCTAATCCTGTTATTGTTGGGCTACTACCACCACCTCCAGTTAAAGAAACTGCTAATTGGCTAGGTCCACCAGGTGTTACAAAATCGAATTCTCTTAAATACCAATAATAGTTAGCAGCATTATAATAAGTGCCTGCGGGATACCAGTAGCCATAACTTGATCCAGGAATAACTAAGAAACCTGGTTTGACTTGAGCATCTCTTGGTGTGCTGTTACTTAAAGCAGATCCAGAATCAAAACTATTACTTAACTCACCTACAGTAGTGCAATCTCCAATAGTTCTTCTATAAGCTTCTCCAGTAAATTTTTCAGTCCCTACACTTGTAGTTTGAGTAGAAGTATCTTGTCCATCATTGGAAGCAAATAATACCATTGAACCACTAGTAACATCTTGTCCTAATGTTCCTGCAGTATGAGGTTTAAATGCAAATGTTTCAGAGACATTTCCTTCTGTCCCATCAGTATCAATTTTTTCTGTTGTAAAACTTACACTAATAGTATCATCTGTACTATTAGCAGTGATTAATTGCATATTAGTATCAGTTCCATTAGCTGGATTAAAAGTGCGGGTTTGGGTTAAACGAATTTCAGATTCTATATTAGGAACAACTCCATTTTGGTCAGTAACTCCATTAAATACAGTTCCTGCATTACTGATTTGTCCGGAACTGTTTTGAGTAGTATTAGTGAAGTTAGATTCTGCGAAATCACCATTTGTTATATCTGTGCAGTTAGTAGTATTTCCATTAACTAAATTAGTAGTCCCAACAGCTACAGAAGTTATAGTAGCATCGTTAGTATATAAAGGTTTAAATGCATTTGATGCAGTACTATAAAAATCATAAGTAATACTATTTATATAAGGAGCTCCAGATAAATTTCTTGTAGAATAACTACTAGTAACCATATAAGAATTGCTATAAGAAGTATCAGTGCTTAATTGGGTTTGTAAAGTATTAAATATACCTGATTGCCCTATTGGGAAATAGAATATAGAAGTACCTGCTAAACCACCTCCATTACCATAAGCAGCACCACCAGTAGCACCTTGTGATCCAGTGTATATTTTAACTACAGCATCAGATCGATACCATCCAGAAGAACTAATAGATTGACTATTATGTCCTGCTATATTATTACCATCAATCATAAATAACCCACTAACCCCTGGTTCGGGTTTTAGGTTTGTAAATAAACCATCAAGATAAACACTAGGAATAACTGTGGGGTTAAGGGTTTCAATTGTATTAAGATCAATACCTTCAGTAACTGTGTTAATGCTGCTATTTGAAAAAAGATGGAGGGAAGAACTAAAATCCGCTCCAAACTGGGTAAATGCAGTACCGTCACCATCAAATTGTCTAACATGACTAATAGTAACGTCAATACCAGGAGAAGCTTTTGGCCCTAAGCCAAATAATTGAGGATTTCCTGCGTCAGAACTTACACTAGTAATACCAGTAGCTACTGAATCATAATCCCAATATAAATTAGGGTCATTATATATAGTAGAAATATTTTCAAGTAATTTTTGTCCTGCGGTTGAGAAACCCTTATCTATTGTGTACTGAACATTTGGATCTGTAGATTCTAAAGGAATATTACCCTCAGGAAAATCAGTAGTACCACGAGATATAGAAGCATTACTATTTCTAGTTTGAGAAACATTGCTAAATGTTCTAGTATTAGGTAAAGGACTAGCTACAGCCTCAGCATGAGAAGAACTTATAATACCAACGATTGTTCTTAATATTTCAGATACATCAGTATTTGAATTATAATCATTAAATATGGATCCATTTAAATTAGAACCCCACGACAAACTATTAGGATGGCCTACGTTATGATTATTAAACCAAGCAGATTGGCTAACTATAAAAGCATAATTATTATTTGCTGAAGAAGCTCCTCGTGTTTCATTTGTATCTTCAAGAGGTGCAGGTTGTAATGTAGACCCAGTTACTTTTAAACTGTTTGGAGTATCATAAAAACCAGTTCTATCTGTAAAGATGCTACCTCCTCCAGCAGCTGAGGATGTATATGCTAATCGACCTGTGTCAGTATCAATTACTACTATTTTATCACCACCACCTGAACTTTGTGGTAAGTCGCTCGCAGTAATGTTTAGGATTTCAATAGCTGAACCTGAGACTAGTACTTTTTTCCAGTTTGCCATTTATATTAATCGTTTATGGTTTGTAATGTATTTTGAAGCTTTAAAGCTATGTTATATACAACTTGTATATCTCTACCTTTAAAATCACTATTTGCTATTAAATTTAACATATATCTTGCTTCTTCTAACTCAAAAAGATTATCTTTTTCAACTTTTATATCAACTTGTGGGGTTTCAATTTGAGGATTTTGATTATCTTCTTGATTAAATTTTATTCTATTTTTAAGTTCTTGTAATGTACCCATAACTTATTAGTATTAAACATTTATACATATTAAATTCCTATATAAAAATTATTATCTTTAATAAGTAACCCTCCTTCTACGGCAGTAGGAAAAGTGCTAAAATTTTTTAATGATAAAACACCATCATTATTTACTTTAAGTTGCTCATCTCCAGATTTTTTAATAATAAAAATATCATCTGTTTTAGTATCTCCTATATCAACTGTTAAATATGCATTATTTATTTGAACGTTTCTATTACTTCCATTAATTAAAAGAGTTTCAGTAGCTGTCCAATCATCATCTCCTCCAATATTTTGAGTAGTTATATTTTGAACACTACCCCCACCTCCTGTAGTGATAGATTTGACTGATCTGATTTTTTGTCCTGGTTCATCAATTACTGTGGTTGCTTGATTTAAGATTATTTGAGCTTTACTAAAAAATCTAGTATTTTGTTCTCTTAATTTCTTTTGAATATTATCAGGAACAATATATCCTTGTAATTTAAGACTAAAATTAGCTCTTACTATTCTACCATCTTCACCTGATAATTCATTTATATTATTAAATGAATCAATCATAGCCATAAATTTAAACTTTTCAGGATCACCCCAATAAGCATCTGAAGCATAGTTTACTGCCTCAATAATTTTATTAAGTTGAGAGATATAATCAGTCCAAATAATACCATTATAAGTTAAATTAACGTAATCAGGAACTACTGTTGCTGTAAATTCTTTTTGTGGAATACGGTTATTTACTAATGCAAATCTATCATATTGGTTACGTTTAGTATATTTTTCTTGGTGGGTAATATATAATTGAGGAGAATTAGCGTCTAATTTATTACCTAAATCTCTTCTTTTTTCAATACTCTCTCTTTTAAGCATAACAAGAGGAGTTTGAATTTTACCATTTTTATCTCTATAAAACCCATCTTTTTGGGCTAATTTCCATCTTTCACCTGAACCATAAATCACAGGAACATCAATCATATCTCCATTAGATAAAACTGATGGTTTAATTATATTTTCAAAATAATAAAATATTGATTCATCAATAGCTTCTAAACCTAAATGAAAATCACCATTGGTTTTAGAATCATTTTTACTAATAATATTAGCACGATTTTGATTAGGTCTAATATCAGGCCCTAAAGCAATAGCGGGAACATCAGGTGACCCACCTTGATCTACTGCTGTATCAATTATAGCTTGTTGAGACAATTCATATTGTCTAGCTATTGTTGGTTTTTTAGATATTCTAGTGGCCATTAGCTATATAATTGATTTCGAGGGTTAGCGTTAGTTTGTTCTACTTTAGTAGTTGTAGGATAAATACCAGATCTAAATGGAATTGTTTTTAATTGTTCTATTCTTGATTTAGAAGCTTTACAAATAATAGAAAGAGAAACACCAAAATTATCAGTATCTTGATTCATAGAGTAGTCAGGATTTTTACCTGAGAAAAATTGGTTTTCAACTATACTATTAAACTCAAAATAGTCATTATTATATAATACAATATCACCTATTTCAGGTACTATGTTTTTTTCTACTAAAGTTGCTCTTAAAAAAGCAAACGTCATTTGTTGAGTAGAATCAGGGCCAAAATCTGTTTCATTCCACGCTTGGTCTTCTCTTGTAATTAGAGCAGGGATTAACATTGGTTCATAATAAACCTTTTTATCTGATTCACCATAAACATTGGTTTCAGAATCTTGAAGAACAAATTTATAAAAGCCTATTTCCGTCTGAATAATATCATTAATCAGTTCTTTATTCATTGTCCTAAACAATGATATATCTCTAGCTCCTCCAAATAATGGCATTATATTCTAACTAAGGTTTCGGGTTTAAAAATTAAATGACGTAAACCTGGTATTCTTTGTTCAGGATCCCCACTATCACTTTTTAACATAGTGGTTTTTAAAAATTCTAAATCTTGTTTTGGGTCTTTACCTGCGACGAATTTTAAAGTTGCTGTATGAACTTCTTTACCATCTGTTCTTGCTCTATTTTTGGCTTCAATCTCATCAGAAGTATTAGCATTTACAATAGTAACTTTTCTAGTAGCTCTCATATTATCTACTATATCAGTAAAATTAGATGCCTTGTCAGATACTATAACTATATCTACAGCATATAATTTTACATCTTCAAATAATATATCTTTTAATTTTATCATTAGTAAATATATATTGGATAAGGGACTTTTCCTAAGGTATCTTGTGTATTTTGGGCGATTTGGGCATTTCGCTCCGTGTATTTAGATCTTGAAGATTCTTCAAGCATTAATTTTAACTCGTCAATAAGTGCTGTTTTTTCAGCAGCTGCCTCACTTCTTAAATCACTAGCATTTGTTGTAACTTCAGCTCCTGGAATAGGAACAGTTGAGTATTTACCTCTTACACTAGCAAGCATTTCTTTTGAAACTGCTAATGTATAACGGAAAATCCATTGTCTACCCGGTGTATTAATAGTAGAATAACTTATATTAGAATAAGGAACATTAGAAACATCAGTTATTAATCCTCTATTAGTGTTTCTAACAACATTATTTCGATCTTCTTTAACTACATAATCAAACCATAATTTTTCACTACGTGCAGGACGTGGGAATAATTTTAAATTATTATTATTCAAAAGTTCAAAACTATAAGCTGATTTACGAATTTGATCATTAAATTCAATTGCTTGAATTTTTAAGGCATCATAATAAATAGGCATTAACATAAAGTTTACACCTGGAGAGTAGTTACCGAACCCAAAGGTTTCCATCAACGATTGAATACCAGTACCTGTACCAGCGTAAGGGTCAAAATACCTTACAATCGCTGGTGGTGCATAGTGATATATTCTTTTTATTTCTATATTGTTTCCTGATTCACTAACATTAGTAAATAAATCTGTTAATGAATATCTTTGTTGGCCTGCAATTACGTTTATACTGCCTGTTTTATAATCAATATTACCTCCAGTACCTGCTTCAGTTCCATATTGTTCAGCAATAGCTATAGTATTACCTAAATTAGGTTGGATATATTGGTTATTTAAATTACTACCTGTGGTAGATCCTTCTAAACTACCTATATTTTCAATTATTTTATATTGATAAACATACTGGGCATAAGTAGTTACAGCTTCTTCAAATGCTGTAAAAAAGTTTACTGCTTGTAATTCTATATCTACAATAGGATAGCCTAATCTCTGAGCGCACCAAGTAGCAACTTGGTTAGCTGAAGATGTAAAAGAGGTATCATTATCATAGAATCCAAAAGGAGTAGGGTTGGTTGTATCTGCAAATGATGCAGACCCCGGCCAAATTGAAATTGTTGCCATAGATATAGTATTTGATTATAAATATGAAAAAATATAAAATCAATTATAATCTTTCAACAACTCAAATATTTCATCTAAAGCTTCATGGCGGTGATTTTCTTTTAATATTATTTTATTAACAAATTGTGATCCTTGAATTTTAGCTACTTCATGTATAGCTGAATCGTTTTTGAATTTTAAGTCAATTTGTTGACTGTCGCCTGTAAATATCATTGTTGAATTTTTACCTAAACGTGAAATACACATTTGGAATTGTTGTTTAGTTAAATTTTGAAATTCATCAATAATACACACAGCATCTTCAAATGTTCTACCACGAAAATGTGTAAGTGAAACTAATTCAATTTTTTCTTCACTTTCCATTTTAGATAAGATATCTGGTTTATTATAAACCTTTCTCATATTAGAACGAATTGGAACTAACCATGGTTCTAATTTTTCTTCAAGTGAACCAGGTAAAAACCCGTTATCTTCATTTGATACTGTTGGGCGTGTGATTACAATTTTATTAATCATACGTTTAAAATGCATGTCTAATGCTATTTGAACGGCAAGTAATGTTTTACCACTACCAGCTTTACCAATAATAAAATTAAACGGTCTTTGAAGAATTTTTTCTTTGGCTTCTTTTTGTTCCTCTGAAAGGCTGATTGAGAAGCGAATAGGCCCTTTTGGTGGGGTCTTTTCAATATTTTGTTTAGCCATTATAAATGGTTTGAAACGTTTTACGATTATAAATATAAAAAAAGGCCGCTTAAAGCGGCCTTTCTAATAATAATTAAATAAATATTATCCTTGAGACACGCAAAGAACAGCAAATCCACTTCCAGTAATACTACCTAAATTCATACCATCTGAGCCAGTAATAAATAAAGCACCTGCAGATGCTGGGTCAGCAGTAGGTAAGGTATTTTCACCTGGGGTTAAGAATTGAACACTATCAATAATATCTTGAAGTTCAGCTATTCCTTGTTTAAGAGTATATTCTCTATTAAGGTTAATTTTGGTTTTTTGAGCCATAATATAAAAATTTAAACGTTTAACATTAATACATATAAAAAAAAAGAGCCGCAATTGCGGCTCTTTCTAAATTTATAATAATAACTCTATTACAATTCGTTAAGATCAGTAACGGTAATTTTACCATAGAAATCTGGACGAACCATTTTCTTAGCGTAACGAGTCATGATTCCTTTACGTGGAGTGAAGGATACAGGATCATACACAAGTGGAGTCATAATTAATGGAATATATGGGGCAAATACCGCACCTGTTTCGAGGAATTGGTTACCTTTATAACCCATTAAAATGGTGTTTTCAGTCATGTATGGATTCTTATAAACAGTGTATCTAGAGTTGATAGCACCGATTTTCTGAACACCCATCGCGTACTTGTTAGAATCACCAGGAGAATCAGCAGCGAATCCAGGAATAGATTCTAAGATTGTGCTTACTCTTGGAGAAACTACCATAAAGTTAGCACCTCCACGAAGAGTCTTCTGGTGGATAGTATTGCTAACTGCTTGGAGTTTAACACCTAAGGTCTGGAACCAAGACATTTTAGTATAGTAAACACCTGAGCTTAAATCAGTTGCAACACCTGTGTTGCTTCTTTCTCTAGCAATTTTAGCACTCCAAAAATCTGTAGTGTCAGCGTTTCTAATCAACATGTCGAGGATCTCGAGATCGATTTCCATTGAGATGTACTCAGAAAGAATAGAAGTCAATTCAGCTTCAGCATCGATGCTGTGGTAAGCATTCAAATCCTGAGCGAATTCTGGTGTCCATTGAGCCTTCAATTTACGAGTTTTCGCTGTAACAGTATCGCTGTTTAATTTAACATCGATTGAAGGGATATCAAGAGAACCTACTCCATCAAAATCAAGTTCTTCGAAATCACCTCTGTCGTTAAGGTTATCTGGACCTTTTTGGTACTGAACAGTTAATGCGCTAATAGCACCAGCATCACCAGAACAAGAAACAAGGAATTCAATATTATCACCATTTAATTTAGTAAACTCATTGAAAGTTTCTAAAATACCAGTACCTGAAAGTTCAAATGCTCTAATTCCTTCAGGATCATAATCTATAAGACCATCAGTGGCATCAACAATTACTTTATAAACACCAGAAGCGTTTGAAGCATTAAATTGACCTGCATGAGAAGCAGACCATTCAGCGTTATAATTGTAGTCAGCAGCGTTTATAGAACCTGTGGTATAAGTAGATAAAGCATTAGCTGTAGTACTTAAAGAAGTTACAATAGAAGCGGTATCATTGATTGAGTAACCGAAACGACCAGCACCATAAAGACCACTACCCTTACCTACAGCAGGTAATTCTGTTTCTTTAAGCGTAGTAGAATCTACTGAGTATAAAGAAGAGCCAGCAGCGAATCCTGGTTGTGCTTGACCATATTGGAAATCTAAGTAGAAGATAAGGCCTGAAGGGAGGTTCATTGGCTGAACAGACACGAGGTCTTTAGCAACGATCTCACCGAATACTCTTCTAACAAGTGGAAGAGCAACACCAGCCCAAGCTTCTGAAGACCCAGCAGTGATAGAAGTACCAGTACCAGTGCTATTGACTTCATTTACTAATTGTCTAGCTTGGTTCTCAAGGAGAACAGCCATGTTTGCTTTTTCGCTCTCGTGGCCGTTTAAGCCTTCCAAGAGTCCGGACTTTTCCCACTTGCTAGCCAACTTAGCAGCTTCATTCTGCTGATGTTGGAGCGGGGATGCGCCCTCTAATAATGTGTTAACATTCATGTTTTCTAAAATTATTTGTTAATGTTTGCGAGTTTTTGGAATCGAGACACAGTCTCATCAACTGATTCCGCAATAACCTTTTTAGGAGCAACTCCAGCAGGCTTAGAAGCACGTCCTAAACCTTCTTGAATAGCTCTTTTTTCTACACCTGTAAAAGCAAAAGATTCTTCGAGAGTTTCGAATACTAATTTAGCTTCACCAGTTGTAGCAGCTTTGTCTAAGGCGTCAACCACCTTAATTTTTTGAGCTTCTGTTAAAGAATTAGCTCTGAAAAGCTTGTTGCAGTAGAGGAGTTTGCTATTTAAAAGGTTCATTTCAGAGATAGTAGACTTAAGAGTATCAACAGTTGAAAGAGCCTCAGCGAGTTCTTCTTTCATCTTTTTCTTCTCCTCGTCTTCTTTTTTCTCATCATCTTTAGCCTTTTTCTTACCTTCTTCAAGGTCAGCTTCGATTTCAGAAATTAAAGCATCGATGTCGAAATCTTCATTCATTGCTTTAGTACCCATGTCTGCTCCAGCGTCAGATGCAGCAGAAGCAATATCTGCGAATCCTTTAAAGAAGTTTAACTGTTGCATAAAATCCTCATCGTTTTTTAACTCAGGATCTTTTTGCAAAGCGGCTTGCATTTCTTTAGCATAGTCAGCAGGTTGTTTAAATGGGTTTAAAGATTTACCAATACCTTTCATGATGGCTACAGCTTTAGTGCCTAAACCTTCATCAACCTTTTCATCTTCATCGTATCCCTCTTTCATATCATCGTCTTCATCATATGACATTTCTTCGAGTTCAGCCATGAGTTCGTCAAGGTTGATTTCTTCATCAAGATCGAATTCCTCAGTTACGTCGTCCTCTTCGTAAGTATCACCTTCAGACTTTACATTATCATCGTCTTCTTCGTATACCTCTTCAAGTTCAACGTCCTCTTCAAGCTCTTCTGCTAATTTAGCAGAAAGCATGTTTTTTAATTTAGAGTCGAACGCTTCTTCTAACGCCATTTTAGCGTTTTGCAAAGCGACTTCTCTAACAGCTTTCGCGTCAGCGATTGCTTCTTTTAATAATTCAGCCATTTTGTAAAAGTTTTTATTTGGCTTCCGGTAAATAAAAATACGGGAAATAGAGATTTTAGTATCTCTAATAGGGATTTGTTTTAAAATCCAGGGACACTATTTTTTTATAGTGTATGCTTGTTAAAAATAAATATAAAAAAGGTTTGGAGACCAAAGATTTTTTTGTTATCTTATGAAAAAGCCCCTATATTATGATTTTGTTAGCAGTAGAATACATTTTAGCCGGATTAGTTATTTCATTTGTAATTGAACATGTAATCCGTTGGACAGGAAACGATGTAAGTTTCGGAGAAAGATTTTGGATGATTGGGTTATGGCCAATCATGATTGTAGTCTTTTTAGTCTACTTTGTTAAAGGAATTTTAGGTAAAGATTAACACTTACACATTCCTGTGTTATCACAAATGATATCACGGATAATGTTATTTACTTTAGTGTAATCTTTAATTGGGGTTTCTATTCCTTCTTTTAATGTAGTTGGTGTCATATAAGCACCAGGTGTTGAAGGTGTAGAAACAAAATCCCAACATAATAAATCGAAATCTTCTTGTACTATTAAAGTACCATTAGCATTTTCTTCTACTGAACCCATTCCTCTAGAAGAAATTCCTACTGTAATTCCACTACGGAATAATTCTTTAAGTATATTACCTGCTGGGGTAGATAATACTTCTACTTCACCCATTACGGTATCTCCATCCCACCATACTTTTTTAATATTGTGGGATACATTATTTAAGTTAATAACAGACGATTCGGGGTGATCTAATTCACCTAATGCTCTATTTTCTTTAATTGGGCCTTCTATATATTTTTGGATTTCCCTTTCAAGAATTTTTCTTTCGTAGATACGACCATTTTGGTTTTTAGTACCGGCTTTTTGAAGTATACCTTTAACAACTAAAGGACGATTTTCTTTAATTGATGCTTCTACTAAAAGTCTATCGACTTTAAATGGGATATGTTCTACTAATAATTGGCTCATTTTCCTTGTCCTCTATAGGCTTTTTGATAGTTTTTTGAATTTTTATGCTTACTAGATTTAGTCTTAGCATGTATACCAGGGCGGTTTACCTTAGAACCACCTTTACTAAACTCAAATGCATTAATTTTTTTAGCCATAACTTATTTTTTTAAGGGTATATATCCAAGGCGCTTTGATTGTTCAAGACCTCTATTTTTTGTTTTTTTTCCTTTTCCTTTAAATGCAAAAGGAGTAGCATAAGCTTCACCAGAACCTGCATTAAAAGAAGCACCAGTGCCTGTAGTATTAACTTCCTCTAACTCGGTTTTAATGAGTTCACGAATTAAATTTCTCAGTTCGTCTACTTTCATTACTGAGCAGCTTTAAGTTCATTGACCAATTCATAGTAATTAAGAAGATTAATTACATTATCATCATGAACCGAAGATTTTTTGCAAAGAGGTTTAATTAAGTTTTTAACTTCAGTAAGTTTAATTTTGGTGACTTGATCAACATTTTCAGCTAATATTTCTAACTCAGCTTTTACAGCAATAATTTCTTCGTTGATAAATGCTTTTAATTTAGGGCTGTTAGAAACGTTATAAACGTATTCTTTAAGAAGTGTTTTTTGGTTGTCTGCTAATCTAGAGTACTTATCATTAAACTTTTCCATTAACATCTTATATGTTAATGCTCTAGTTTCTTTATCAAACTTCTCATATTCTTCCATAACGATTTCCTTTTTGGGTTTGTTTGGAAGGTTTTTATTTGTAATATGTTCTAAAATAGCTACTTTAGAATTTACAATTGACATAGGGTTAGCGTCTTGATTTTCTAATAGATTGTAGACACTAGCATATACTTTATAATTAGGAATTTTTGCTTTGAAAAAATCCTCTATATTATAGGTTTCTTTAATTTCTCTAACTAAATTGTATCTTTCTCTTCTTAAAACAGACTTGTTAAGTTTAGAGTGAGCGTCTATTAACGTTTCAATGAGAACAGTAGCGCTTGCTTCTTTTTCAAATCTTTTATTAAGTAACGCATTATATATTTGGTACTCTTTTACAAGAGCAGAATTATTACCAAAAAACTTTCTTAAGATACCTACAGCCTTTGGTTGGGAATTTGAAATAGTCTCCGAAGTGATTTGTCTCGTCAACAATTCAAATAATATCCCTGTATTTTTGTACTTGGAATGCTTAGGTTTCATGCATGAATTGATTTATTCTTATATAAATATGTAAAGATTCTTAAAAGATTATTCCTTTATGATGTTTTCTTCACTTAACATAGATGTTTTACCCTCCTCAGATAAAAGTTGTTTTCCTTTTAATCTTCCTAAAGATAATTTTTTAAGTATTCTTGAGTTTTCTTCAAGAGCAAATGTAGAAACATTATTTGTTCTTTTAGGTTCATCGTCAGCTGTTAAGCCAGATTTTCCAAGAGGGTCACGACTAAAATTACCTTTATCTGAACCAAAATCACTTAATTTTGTTTTAGGACGTCCCGGCTCCCTTTCATCATACCCACTAGGTACATCACCTCTATCTTTAATCCTATTATTAGCATATACATTTGCTAAATCATGAGGAGTACCATATGATTCGCCTGATTCTATAGGGTCATTACCTTCATTTTCTATTTGATTAGTACGGAAAATATGAGCGGCATCATCAAGTGCTCTATTTCTCTCATGGTCGATTTCATCTTCAGATAAATTAAATACATTTTTATAAATAAAGTCTGTGGATAAAATCTTTTTATCTAAAATTGAATTAGATAATTCGACTTTAGATTTATATAATTCTACTTTTTCTTGTTCAAATACAATTGAAGGACCTGTAAGTGATAATTCAAAATCTACTAAGTCTGAATCTGTAAATCCTTGGGTATATAAGTGAACCAATGCTATTTTGTTGAGCTCAGAAACGATTGTTCTTTGTAGGCGTTCAATTGTACGAGCAAAACGAATATCCATAGCTGCTAGTGTTGATTTGCCTTCAAGATTTTCATCGTATCCTAAGAATGCTTTTGGAATCTTGAGAGCAGCCAGCATTCGGTTTTTTAAATATTCAATATCAGTTGTGCCGTCATAATCGAGGCCTTTTGTTGTTTCTATTTTAGTTGATGCATCGTTACCTCTAACTGGGATATAAAAATCCTCAGTCATATTTTGAATATTGAATTTTAAGTTATAGTCACCAGTGCTTTGATCTACGTATGGAGTTTTTTTCATTCTGGCAACAGTACGTTCCATAAATTGATCAATTTCTTGTGGTGGAATACCTCCTACGTTCATGTAGAAAATTCTTTTTTCGGGAGCGCGCATAATTCTGTGAATAAGCATCGCATCCTCCATCAAAATTAACTGCTTAAATACCTTACGAGCGGGTTCAAGATATGAACGGCCATAAGGAAGATAGTTAGCGTCTGACAATAGTCTGAAGTGAGCAACCTCGTAATTTTCGAGTTTCATTTGGTCGCTTCTTCTAGCACTATAAGTCTGACTTTGTGACAAACCATTAGGATCTAATACAAATTGTACATAACTAGGGTTTTCAGGGTCCATACCTTCTTCTCTTACTACCTGATATACAGAAAGTGGTAAGGCGTTGTAAACACCGAATTTTTCAGAGATTTGAAGGTGAAGATAAAAATCACCATACTTACACATTTGACGAACCCAAGATGGTAGGTTAAATTCAACATTTAATACATCGTAAAATAAGTTGTGTAATACACGCTTTACGTTGTCGTTTGAGGATTTGATTGTCAATACATCTCCATATTCATTTTTGAGAGTTGATTCTTCTGAAATAATATCAAGTGCAGGAGCAATTAACGAATCGTAGTCCATCGCCTCGTAATCGCTGTAAAGCTGGAGGCGCATAGATGAGTAGTTGAGTGTAGGGTTGTATTGAAGTGACGAACCTACAGGTCTGTGTAATCTTGTGAATCTATCGTAAAGTGAGTTTGACTCTAAGTTACCATATTTTTGGATACGATCAGTATCCATTATTTTGAGTTGGTTACCTCCAACGTTTCTAATAATAACGTCATTTGAGAATAACCTTCTTAATCGTGTAAATAAGCTAGTATCTGCCATATTTATGGTTTATAATGTGTGTATAAATATTTAACCTAAAAGCCAAGACAAATCTTCATTTTTTCCATTTACATTCCATTTATAAGCATCTTTAGGATCATTAATTTGTGTAGAACTAAAAAATGGATTATAAGCTGCTTTGGTTGTATTTTCAAGCATAGCTCGAGTTAAGTCAACCCCATGTTGAGCAAATTTTAATGCAGTATCTCGCACATAACACGCAGTAGCTATAGACATAATTAGGTCATCATTATATCCGGTTTGAGCTTCTGGGCGGCCGTTTTTCCAGACAAATGTTCTTAATTCATCTAATGTACGTCTTGATTGGATTTGTATACTTTGTTCTTTAATATATGCGTCTAATTTAGCAATAGTTAATGGTCTAGTTTTAAGTGACATTGTAAATCCAGGTACCATTTTAGATTTATCTATTAAATCATATCCCCTAGCAATGTATGCTTCAGCATCGCGGGTAAATTTTTCGTCTTTGGGGCTGTAGTATAGGTTTTCATAACCCATATCAATTACTTCTTGAATTGCAGCCCAACCAATATTTGCGTTTTCAATTACAAGTAATGCTTTATTGTATTCGTTTGCTATATTATATAATATTCGACCAAAATCTTTTGTGGGAATTTGGTCTTTAAATTCAGCTACCTGTGTACAAGTTTCAATGTCTATAATGTGAAACGCAGAATAGTCTTTTGAATCACCTCTTGCTACGTCAGCTACAACCATATATTGCCTTGAATAATCTGGATATTCCCAAACCCATAAACTTTGATTCATACCACGTTTCTCAAGTGGATCTTTAAGCATTGTAGTTTCTATATAATTAAGAGTTTCTGGAGGGAATACTGTATCACCAGAGGTTGTAAAATCGCAGTCACATTCTTGTGCAGCCATTCTTTCACCTAATTCATCATCTTGTTTATCTCGCCATTCTTGATTTCGTTCTGGATGTACAGTCCAAGGTAATCTAATAGGTGTAAATCCACTTGTACCGTCTTGTGCTTTAGTCCACATTCGGTGGAACCAGTTACCTGTTCCGTTTGGTGTAGATAATACAATTGCTCTACCACCAGTTGCGAGTGTTTGTTGTGCTGAACCCCAAATCTCTTCAATTCTATTTTCTTCAATAAACGCAGCCTCATCAATCACTAGAAGTGAAATTGCTTCTGATCTACCAGCATCGCCTGCTGCTGATACTGCTTTAATTTGGGATCCATTTTTAAGTCGTAGTGATAGTCGGTTATTTTCTACTGTGGGTAATTTTAACCAACTAGGTAACTGATCATACATAAATCGTACTTTAGTTACTAGGTTTTTAGCTGTTTCTTGTTTTGTTGCTATTACAAGGATATTTTTATCTTTTTGAAACAACATCATATGCAAAGCTATACCTGCTGAGAGAGTCGATATACCAAGCTGTCTTGATTTTAAGATAACTGATTTATCGTGCTTGTTTAGTAGAGTTAATACCTTTTCTTGGAATGGGTATAAGTTAAATTGTGTGCGACCTCTTGTTGGGTGTTGAATCCAACAATATTTTTTCATAAAATAGACAGGATCGCTCGCAGATTTAACGAACTCTTGTTTAATAATTGATTTAATGTCTGCCATCGTATATACGTAGCTAAAAAGAAAGGGAGCCGAAGCTCCCTTAATTCTTATATTTAGTTAAGTTAGTTACCAAATTTAGCTACTTTAAGATAATCAATTTTTCCAGGTTTACTAGTAAATTCTTTTCTATCAAGGCGAGCCATTAAATATTCTTCAGCACGTCCCCCCATTACTGTAAACCATATTTGGGTTCCTTCTAACTGAAAACCTCCTATTAATTGAGCTCCATCGCCAATGTTTTTAGGAGCATCTTTGTATTCCTCACCTGTCCAGAAAAACCAAAATTCCTGTGGTCTAGAATTAAAATCAATGACTTCTTTATTATCTTTCCCTACTTTAAAATTTTTAACATTCAAACGAGGCCATTTACCTGTATTTAAATATACTTTATCTGGGTTACTTTGTAATAGCTTTAGTAATTCTTCGGGAGCTATTTTTTCTTCTTTAAGGCTTAGTTTTTTTTTGAATATCACTTTCAGTGATTAAACCAGCTAATTTTTGCATGCGAAGCATAGATTCGTTAAGTTCAAATGTTTCTTCTTCTAAGTCGATTTCATCAATGGCTGTGTCAAATATATCTTCACCAATAGGAGCATCTTCATCTACTACTGGTTCTTTTTTCTTTTCGACTTTACCTTCCATTTTAGCTCTTTCTTTTTCGAGCTTATCTTTAGCTTTTTCAAGTTCTTTGAGTTGTTTACGAACTTCTTTAACAGCATTTCTATCCATCATATCAGCGAATTCATTATCTTCGTCAATGCGAGTTAAACGGCCATTAGTTTCTTCGATCATTTCAGCAATAGCAGCTAATTTGGTTTCAAGTGCTGCAACGCGTCCTTGATTTTCGATTTCTTTCATCTTTTGAGCTAATGGATTTTTAGCTTCTTTGATTTGCTGTTTGATATATTTTTCTAAATTTGTCATTTTGTTTTCATTAAGTGAAACTGAGCTACTACTTAATCCTAATGTTTTAGCTAAAGATTTTGCTTTACTTTTTACACTGTCACCTGCTGATTTGTATAAATCTTTAAGAGTACCTTTTAAATCTATATCTATAGTTCCATCAGCTACAGATGATAAAACAGCTGCGATAGGAAGACCTAAAATCCCTGCTAACATATAAAGTCCATTGACAGCTTCAGCTCCATATTGTCCTACTAATTCAGCTGCTACTTCATCTAATTTTTCTTTTTCTTCTGGTCGATTATCAGATTCTAGAATCGCCTTTTTAATGTAATATTCTTTTAATTCACTCATAGTATTTTCGTTTAAATCATATTTTTTTAATTCACTCATAGTTTGTGGTTGTTTTGATGATAAATATTGTTTAACTGAGGAAACAATTTCTTGGTATTCTTTTTCAGTATTAACGTATGGTTTAAATTCGTCTTCTATTAATTCTAAAATTGTAGGTTCATGTAAAAACATCTTATCATCTTCGGGAAGTTGTTTATGAAATTCAGTTAAAAATTTATAAACTTCTTCTAAAGTAACTTTACCTTTAAGACTATTTTTATCAACCCAATTTACAGCATCTTTTAACTGATTCGCTGTTTCTTTATCACCATCACCACTATAATCTTCAGCTGATGATTTTAATTCTTTTTTAATATTATCCATTAAGTCTTGTTCATCGACATCAATGGGTAATTTTTCAGGTGTTTCTACCTGCGAAAAATCAAACTCGAGTTTTTTTTTTGATTCTGAAACTTCTTCAGAATCGTCTTGTGGTTGTTGGACATTAATTAATTTAGCCTTATATAATTTCATTTTAAAGGCATTAGCCTGAGCTGAGTTTTTAAATCCAACAAAATTTTGAATATCGCTTTGAGTAAATCCTGATGGGTTAAGTAATAATTCAGCAAATTGTCTTAATTTAGCTTTATCAATATTACCAGCTTCATCTGTAAAGAAACGTTTTTGATATTTTTTAGCTCTTGATTTAAAACCAACGTTTTGGGTTTTAGTTAATACATTGCTAATTCTTTCCATAGCAGCGGTTAATCCATCTACTCCACCTTTTCCAACAAAGTGTTGTAATAAAGCTTCTAATTTAGGAGTAGCAACCCAAGTTTCTTTTGGGCGAGCCATTTCTTCAACGTATGAAGGATCAGGACCAAATATAGGATCTGGTGATAAATCTTCAATACCAGGACCTTCTATTTCGTCATCTTCAGTATCAGGAACTGATAAAATTGTAGCTAAAGAATCAACTAATTCTCTATTATTTAAATTTGATGCCATGTCATTCATAGCATTTTCGATTTCTTCAAGAATAATTTGCTTAATTTCGGCTTTGTTCATAGCAATGTATTATTATTATAGTAATAAATATATAAAGATTAATTAGGCAAAGTATAATCTATTGTATGAATTAAAATTAATGTACCTATAAAACCACCTACTACTCCAATGCCTGGTTTTTTATACCATTTATCTGAACGATCTATATAATTTAAATGAAGTTGAATTTGTTTATTTAATAATTCTATTTCTTGGTTTTTATATAAAATTATAAGGCTATCCTGTTGTTCTATATGTTCATGTAAAATAATTTGAAATTCAAGATCTTTAATTAATTGGGTTTTAATTGAATCTTGAGTGCGTAGCGTATCTAAAGCCAGGAAAAACTCTTCAAGTTCCATTGCGGGAATCTGAAGAGTATCCTGTGAATAAACAATACTAGATACGCCTAATAATAAAGCGACTAGTAACTGTTTCATGATTTTGCTTTTGGCTTACGTCTGTATTTCTTTTCGAAATTCTTAGTTGTTTGTTTAGCACTTGTAGTATCTTTAACTTGTGCTTTAGTAGCAGCTGCTTTCTTTTTAGCTTGAGAATTTTGCTTTTTAAATCTAATTCTTTCAGCTTCAGCTTGTGCTGCTTTTTCTTGAACTGCTTTAACTTGTTCTTCGTTTTCTTTGACGTCTTGTTTATACTTTTTTTTGTCTTTAGTACTCGCTAATGCAGCGGCACCTCCTACAGCAGCTATAACTGCTAATATCCATTTCCAAATTTTCATGTTTTAAAATTTTACTATATTTAATATTTGTTTAATACGTTCTTCGGTAGAACCTTTAATTGTAAAGTATATTGGCCTATGTTTAAAAATTAACTTTTGAATACATTCATCTATTTCCTTTCTATATTCTAAATCAGTTTCACGTACACCATTATCTTCCATATCTACTCCTTCAGGTGAAATATAAAACATATAATCATATAAATAAATAAACCGTTTAGCATATTCTTCAAATGCATCTCCATCAATCACACTTGTTTTTTTTGCACATTTTGTAAATGCCATAACATCTATAATGGTACGGTCAGTAACAATGTTAGGTTGCATGAGTTCACTTACACGTTCTGCGAGGAAAATTGTTTGTCCTTTGATAGTTGTTTCGTGATTCAATGGTATACCCAATGAACTAAGATACTTACTACGTTCAGTAGCAAATTGATAATCTTTTAATTCAGGAATATCCTGAAGAGCCTTAACAAGTGTTGTTTTACCAACACTCATTGTTCCACAAAAACCTATTTTCATTTAATCTGTATGTTTAACGTATGTTAAAAAATCTTCTAAAATAATTTTTTTATCTTTTGATAAATTTTCAGAATATTGTTTTAATAAATTTAATGAAGAATCTTTATCTTCCAAAATGCTCTGTTTAATTTCTTCTAAAGTTATTTCACATAACGAAATATATTCAGGAGTATAAATTTCCTCATCACCAAAAGCATCTATATCTCCCATATAAGAGTTAGATAAGTTCTCTACGTTTTCTTTTGACAATTTCATAAAATCTATTCTTTAATTCATTTATTGCTTTCTTAAGTTGTTCTAACTTTTTCTTTAAGAAAGACTTTTGTTGACCAATTCTAAGTCCTTTAAGAGGTAATTTTACATTTTTTAACTCAGGTAAAAGATATTTACTATAAGTAGCTCCTGCTAATATTATAAATTCATCTTCTTCTAAGTTGATTTTTTTATATTTCATAATATCTAATACCTTATTAGCCCATTCTTTTTTTTCATCCGCAGCCATATTATTTAATGTTACATCATATGGTTTAATTACTTTTTTTAATGGTAAAAGGTAATGTTTAGCCGATAAAATATACATTTTATCAGGATTTAAACTTTTTCCATAATTTAATGTTTTATGGAATAAATCAGAGTTATATAATTCTTCTGCAGGGAGAGCTTTATCTCTTTTAGTTGCTACACAAGATATAAGGACTATTTTATTAGGCATGCTAATACATATTAGCTTCTTTCTTTATATGCAGGATTTTTATACCATGGTAATCCATGTCCACTTCTTTTAGCCTCTTTCCATTCTTCTTCAGTTTTTTTTATCCCATAGAGATAATATTCTCTTAAACGATTATTACCCTCAGGAATTAAAGCGGGTCCTTCCCAATTATGAAGTTTATTATCCCAATAATAAGCTATTGTACCATCAGGCGCCTTTAATCGTTTAGTTTTAGGAAACGTTTCTTTACCTCTTAAACGATTTTGTTCATCAATAAGACGAGCTTCTTTAAGTCTTTTTTCTTCGTTTTTATCCATTTCTTATTAATTTAATATAAAATACATTGATATCAAAGCTCCTATAGTATATCCTATTGAGCTAGATAAAGCTAGATAAAATCTACCCTTCCATGTTTTTTCGTCAGCTACATAACCAGCAAAAGGTAATGCTATAAAAGGACCTAAAAATGCCCAAAACATAGTTGATGCCATGTTTTTATCTGCTACTGAACTGATATACATTGTACTACCTATTTCTAATGCTAACGCAGAAAAGAATATAATAGGGTATTTTTTAAGTTTTAAATTGTTTTCCAATATTCTGATTTTTCTTTAGGCATTGTTAATCCGCCAATATAGTTACCATCTTCTAAATGACTAAATAATTCTTCATTATGGCAGTGAATAATATATTCAGCAACATATGTTCCTTGTGCTCCGCTTACTGTGATGCCTCTTGCTGAAAGAGCATCGCCTACAAAGTGTACATTGTTAAAGTCAGCAAGCGCTAAAGTATCGTAATCTACAAGTGGTTCAGGTGAAAGATATTTTACTTCGGGCATATAAACACCCCAATCATTTCCAAGTGTTGGGAATACTTTTTGCATATCCTCGATAAAATCAATAATATATGTTGCATTATCACCAATAGCATCATATAAAATATCCATATTATCTACGATTTCTGTTTTAACATAATCACCTTCACTTGTTTTAGATGGTACACGTTTGCTAGGTGAAAAATAGGTGCCAGTGCCATTAATTTGGAGTTTTTTAACTGCTTCACGAGACCAATCAAATGGTTTATCGATACCCTGAATTTCCATGAGTATACCGAAGTTAGTCATATTATTTCGATGGGCCTCGTCTTTTTTAGCATGTCCGTTGTAGCTATGATCTCCATACGTTTCTTCAACGGCTACATAAGCTGCGTTATTGTTAGTACAGAATGAACGAAGCGATACGCCTTCATCATCAAACTTACGGTACAATTTAAAATCATAACTTACATCAATAAGTTTTTGAAAGTGTTTTTGTGGCGCTTCAAAACGAACCCCGATTTGTACTGGTTTTGCTTCTGTTGGGAGGTTATATTGTTCAGCGAGTGCTTTGCCAAAATCAATACCTGATTTACCTACACCAAAGATCAAACGATCATATTCAATACCTTTAACACCTTTTGATTCTGGGTGGTTATGTGCGTAAAAGGCTATTTGATCATTAAAATCAATTTGTTCTACTTTATGGTTCCAAATAAAATTAACACCTTTGCCACAAAGGAAATCATACCAATTTTTACCAATTTCGTGGAGGTAATCTGTACCTACGTGCCATACAGGGAACAATCGTAAACCAAAATATGGTTTAATAAATTCAGGTTCTGCTTCAGGATTTGAACATTGTACCGCTTCTGGTTTGGGGTGGAAGCGCTTAAAATTCTCAATTACTTCGTTAAATAACGACATAGCTTTGTCTTCACCACAATATTTGGACATATGACCTCCAATTGAAGTATGATACGTTAACTTGCCGTCACTCCAACCACCTGCACCCATAAACCCAGTCATTACTTCCTCTGGTTTACGGTTGTAAGGATCATTACCCATATCAATGATTGTGATATGGTCACCAGGATAACCATTGTCAATTAACTTAGTTGCAGCGTTTACGCCCGCTACACCGGCTCCGATTATTACTATTTTTTCCATGGTTTAATCTTAACTTTTAAATATAATAAAAAAAAGCTGTAACCCCAAATGAGGTCACAGCTCTCTAAAATTTTATTTGATCGACTGGCTATGAATCAGTCTATATGTTTATTTGTTATTGTTGTTGGTATTTAAAATTGTCTTCAAAGTCTCTCATCAATAAGTTACCTTCAAGGTATGCTTCTTTTTCCATATTACGAAGGTGATCGTCTTGTTGAGCATACTGAGGATTACTAGCGTCTCCCATTTGTAAATCGCCTCGTTCATTTTGAACGTGGTGAATTAATTCATGAGCAAATGAACGAAGAATATCTTTAGGGTGGCGACCACTAATGTAAAGAACAATTGTCATATCAGAAGGATCATAATAAGCAGTACGTCCTAATGTTTTAGCTCCGTTTTCTTCATCTTTACGAAGGACTAACCTAGGGGTATTTTGGATGTCAAATTTTTTGACGGCATCGCGATAAATACCTGCTGCTGCTTGATTAAATTTTGGATTATTATTCATTATGCTGCGGGTTCTTCTGCGGGTTCTTCACCTGCAGGTTTTTCAAATCCCGGTTCTGCTTCAGGTGGTAATTCTTCTGAACTAGTATTTGCGGGTTCTTCATCAGATGGGATGCTTCCTTTTTGCATTAGTTTTTCAAGTTCATATTTTGCACCATTAATATCATCGTCTCTATCTAAATCAAATAAAATACGATTAATATCAGCTTGCATATATTCACCGTTGTCAATTAAGTTAAATGTTTGACCATTTTCAAGAAAACATTTAAAAATTGGTTTAGGCGCTTTAACTATTTTAACATCTACAATAGCAGAAGGAGGGATACCTAATATATCAGAACCTAAAGCACTATATGCTCCAGGTGATAAATCACGTAATTGATATTCACGTTCTTCCCTTATTATTTGACGTATTTTACGTCTTAGTCGTTGTTCAGTTAATTTATTCATACTTCATATACATCATCATCAATTACAAGACCTTCAAATTCAGTATAGTAACCATATGATTCAAATTCACGGCCATCATCTGTAGTTCCAATGAGTACCCCTGCCTGATAATCTAATCTATTTTCATCTGGATTAGGCATTTCCCATTCAATATCTAATTGTTCCCATTCGTCTTTAGGTACTAAGCGATTTTCATTTATTTTAGAACTTTCATCTAATTTAGTAGCAGAAAGAATAAATTTAGCTATTTCTCTTTCATCAACATCTCTCATCATCATCATAGCAGCTTTTTTAAAATCTTCAGCTGTTAAATTATCTACTACTTGTTCAGCAGATTCTTCGCCAAGTCTAGCTACACTCATTAAAATACTAACTAATATTTCATCAGTATCCATCATTGATGGATTTAAATTTTCATCCATTTTAGATTTTTGATAATCTAAATAATGATAGACAGCAGACATATAATCAGAAGCTTTAGTAATTTTAGCTTGAACCCATGCTTCTAATTGTGTTTCATCATCTACCATATCGCACAATGCCGTAGCATATTTTTTCATTTTGAGCATTTGACTTTTAGCCATTCCACCTTCGTAATCTTTACCATCGTCGCCTAAGTAATCGCGAGCAGGTGGTTCTGGAAGTGCTAGTGGAGTATCTTGCATCATATTCATTTCAAAAACTAAAGTAGTACCATCAACTTCAACTTTACCTTTATCATGAAGTTGTTGCATTAACTTTTTAGTAAGTTTAATAGTATCTTCTTTACCATGTTTTTGCATAAGATGCTTAAGATCAATAGTAAAAGTAGTATCTGCAGGTAATTTAAGTTCTTTTTCTTCTTTCACGGCTTTTTTGTTTTTAGAAGTTTTTGCTTGCTGAGCTTTTTTATATCTATCTTGGAGTTTTTGAAGTTCTTTTTCTTCTTTCACGGCTTTTTTGTTTTTAGAAGTTTTTGCTTGCTGAGCTTTTTTATATCTATCTTGGAGTTTTTGAAGTTCTTTTTTATCATATCCTTCTTTACCTAATTCTTTTATAAAAGAATTAAATTCATCTTTAGACATATCTTCAATATTAGATAATTTTTTAGCAAATTTTTGTAATTCAGTGTTGTCAGGATTATCTTTAAAAACTCTTTCTAAATCATCTACTAAATCAGAAAATGGGGTATCATATTCAACTCCTACAAATTTAGCAAATCCTTTATCAAATCTTTTACCTGCTACCTTAGCTGCTTTTTTGGTAAATTGTTTAAAATCACCTACGGTGTCTGTAGGACTTTTTAATGGTTTGTAACCCACAGCGCTTCTAAATCTGCCTTTTTCTCCTCTTGCTGGTTCAAAAATTGTATATTCAGGTGGATTATATTCACCACCTTTAGCTTCATCCATAGGAGTTTCACTATCAAAATCACCACTATCTAAGAAAATTAATCTTTTAGTCATGAGTTTTTGAATAGAATCTTGTTGAGCAGGATCTGCTTGTTCATATTCGGCTTGTAAACGTTGAATTACAGGATCATTTGAATTAATTTTATTCATTAATAAAAGCCCTGCGAGAACAGCTACACCACCTAATGCTTTGGATAATTTACCTTCTTCAAGATCTAAATCTCTTTTAAGGGTAACTTTATGCATTTTACCACTACCTTCAGGAAATTCAAATTCTTTTTTACCAGCATCTCTAGCAGCATCAGCAGCAGCAAGGTAAGCGTTAGCTTCTTCTATTTCAGTAGTTATAGATCCACCTTGTTTAAGAGTAGCAATAGCTTTAGCCTTTTCATCGCTTTTTAAAGCTTTGAATTCAGGGTCTTTTAAAGCATCTGCTACGGCGTTTTTTCCTATAAAAGTTCCTTCGTTTAAAAAGCTCATTTTATCCAAATTTTATCAAGTTTGTGTAATAAAACCCAAACTAAAGCAGCGCCAAAAGCTATATTAAAATCACCATTCCATGCTGGTAAAACAATAAACCCAATAGTTCCTAATTCAATAATAGACCAAAAGCCAATGTTAGCTCTCAAACGAGCAATAAATGATTTTGGTTCTTCAAGTAGATCTTCAATTTTAGCTTCTGCTTGATCTTCTAATTTTTCAACTTTAGCTTTGATAGCTTTGAGTTCTTTCAAAACTTTGTCGTCTAAATCGGTTCTGTTAAGAACGTTATTGAGTGCGTCTCTTAAATTTAATTTACTCATGATAATGTGTTTTTAATTATTTCTTTTATATATTGTCTGAGTTCAGATTCTGTTGTTTTACCCCATGATTTACCTTTTCCAGGATCTTTACATCTAGCAGCTGTGGGGCGACATGCTGGGTATTTACGTTTTTCGCCTTTTTGTCTACCGCAAGGTTTGTATCCTGTAATTTTACCATCTTTACGGATAGGTGAATTGCAGTCAACCCAACCCCCGGTTTTACCAGGGGCTCCTTTACGTTTAAACCATGTACGTAAGGTTTCTTTTTCTTTTTCATTTAATTGGCTATAGGATTCTTTTAAACCTTTCCAAATATCACCTTTACGACATCTAACTACTGCACCACTTTTATAAGCAGATGGTTTTTTAAATTTTCTGTCTGCTATACGAAGACATCTATCACGTTTAGCTTTTTCTTCATATAGACCATCAAGCAAATCAGCCATTTTTTGTTCAAAGGCATCTTGACTTTCTTTAGCAGCTTTACGTAATTCTTTAGCATTAATTTTTAAAAACTTAATAGCTTCACCTACTTTATTATCAAATCTATCTCTAATAGGATCAACATATTTTTCAGCTAATTTACGTAGTTTTTCCATACCAACATAAATTCCTAAAGGTCCTAAAATTAATAATAAAGCAGAAATTATAGGTTCAGCGCTACCTAAATCAATATTTTCGTTTTTTTTAGCCATTTTTTCTGCTGTAGCTATTTTTACAGACATCCAATCTTTACCATAACGCTTTTTAAATTCAGCGTCTGGCAATGATTTGGCTATTTTTTCTACCGATTTTGATAGTTTACGTTCTTCCATGTTTAATTATACTAACCATTAATGGCCCGTCTCCTTTTATAAGACGATGCCATTGATGTCTCTTAATAAATATAGGCTTGTTTAAAGGAACAGGTAATTGATCTTCTAATTGGAATTGCCAATTATTTGGGCCAAGAGGTTCAACAATTCGATCCTCATCATCCATATGCCATTTTAATTTTTCAGGCTTAATTGAAGCAGAAAACAGACGACTTATAGAGCCGTCTGATTCTTTTATGTCAGTATATGGCTTACCAATATCTGGAAGCAGGTTCACCAAGACCCAATTGCTTAGCGTAGCGAGGTAAGTTACAACTCCAGTAACTAGCTTTAGTTCTATCTTTTTTCTGATCACAATTATGGCGTTTTGCGAAAGCTTGGGCTGCTTTCTTGTTACTAATTTTTGCTCTTAAACCACCAGAACCAAACGTTACTTTTTTAATTCTTTTAGATTTAGGATCTCTAACATAAACATAATATGCTTTAGGACCCCCACGTTTTGGTTTATTTAATGGTGGATTTTTTTTCTTTTCAGCTTCCATAACATAAGGTAAATCAAGAGGTACTAATTTACCTTCATACATTCCTTGACGACCCGCATCGGTGTGCATAAAATATTCGTCAGCTTCAGAAAGTTGCATTTTACCTGCTTCCCAAAGTTCTCTGACTTCTTTAAATAATTTAACGTGAGCATTAGAACTAATTCTAAAAATTGACTCACCTAATGGAATTTTATTATCTAAATGATATTGTAAATTTTCTGAAATTGTGGTTTGTTCGTTAAGTTTGGTGCCTTCACAATTACCACAACCACAATCGCAGTCAGGTTTGCCAAATAAAAGTTCTCTTAATTTAATCATTTGTTTTGTTGTTTTTGTAATCGTCAATTTTTTTTCTAAATTCAGAAAGATTTTTTTCCATATATTCTTTAAATTCTTCTTTATTAATTCCACCTTTCCACCTTTCAACTTCACCTCTTTCAGAAACGTATTGAGTATTTGATATATTGATTGCTTCTAATAAATATTGTTCTAAATCATTTAAATAAGATTCAGCATTATTTGCTACTATAGTACGTTCATATTCTTTAAATTTACCTTCATTTTTAAGTTTAGCTTCCATATCAATAACACAATCAAAACATGTTTTATGTATTTTATACATTTTAACATCATTGCGTTTTTTCATCATAGAACCACATGAAGGACAAAATAAAGGCATAATAGCTTCTTTTTTTACTTTATCAAGTTTAGTAGCAGTTTGTTTGATACCATCCTTAATAGTCCATTTCTTACCATTTTCTTCCCAAATATCACCTTCTTTGTGATCTTCTTTTTTGGCAGTATAGCCAACTTGTAACTCAGAGGATTCACCTGATTTACCTTTAATCAGGTTACGCATACGTTCTACGTCCTTCTTTTTAAATTCTTTTTTTAACATGACTTTTAACTTACATCAAATTCAGAAAAAGTTACATCTACCCCATATTGAGAATAAAATTCTTTAGGATAAATATTATTAGGTTTGCCCGTAGCGTCGTAAAATTCGTCTAAACCTCTTTGTCCTCCAT
>Ga0208162_1000091_pt1 | contig 44525 bp, 58 predicted proteins | sample CB_VirMetaG_4_FD_184539 | JGI IMG/M metagenome (GOLD analysis project Ga0208162, IMG submission 184539) | Freshwater to marine saline gradient viral communities from Chesapeake Bay - CB_1508_1M Viral MetaG (SPAdes) (version 4) | ecosystem: Environmental > Aquatic > Marine > Coastal | place: USA... | reverse complement strand
GTCAGTTGGACACTTGTAGAGATTTTATGAGTAAGATCGGCATGTGCAGGTGCCGCCATCAGTAACATTCCAAAAAGCAACAACGCTCTTTTCATTGATGACAATATAACTTCATTGCTATTTAGAAATTATAGGACCTGAGGGGATCGAACCCTCACGACCGCTACGGTCTTCAGATTTTAAGTCTGATGTGTCTACCTATTCCACCAAGGTCCCAAACCAATTAAAGTTCAATACGATTCTATGATCATCAGTAGAAGTAGTGCCGCTGTGCATAGTTTCTCTAGGAAAGATTACCATACGATTGGCGACACTCTCTACCTTTTTACCATTATAGAAGTGTGAATAACCATTGTTGCTATTCACATAGTATATCCCAGTCCAGTCTCCATGATTAGTATCAACATGCAGTGAATTCTCTTGAAGTTTTTCTCTTCTCGGAGAAAAGTTTGCTTTGATTCTAACCCATGCGACTGGATCAAGGTATCGTGAAAAAATATCTACAATATCACGATTCCAGGTCCAACCATCTCTCCAAGCAGGGAAAACAAACTGATAATTATTTGGATCTTCTTCTCCTTCATGCACAATCATAGAATTGTACATCCAATGAGCATTATTAAAAACATCTATCAGTTTATCGTAATCTTCTTGCCTAAGAAAATTATCAAGGACCTTCATCATGCTCGGTATACAATCTCACAAGTTCATCATCAGCAGAAATCATGACTGCTGTATTTCTTCCATTGGTAACACCAATGTGCTCTCCATTCTCTACTCTAGAGATCATCTCGTCCCAATTTTCTTGGAACTCTTCCACACTATAAATTTTTGGTGTTTCCATTGGTCACTGACTCCCAATCTTTATTGAATATATCTATACCCTTTTCAGTGAGCACATGTTTGTACATATCTTCAAAGACTTTAGGAGGCATGGTACAGATTTCAGCACCATTATACCAGGAACGAATTGCCCGCTGCACATTACGAATAGAGGCAGCAAGAACCTGAGTCTTTACTCCATGGATACGGTAGAGTTCAGAGATAGAACGAACTACCTCAAGACCAGCAATAGATTGATCATCAAGACGACCAACAAACGGTGACACATAAGTAGCACCTGCCTTAGCAGCAAGAACTGCTTGAGCAGCACAGAAGATAAGAGTTACATTAGTACGAACTCCAAGATTCTTTGAGAGATGATCACAGACAATCAAACCTTCTTCAGTGCAAGGGAGTTTGATAGTTGCAGCATCGCCAAACTTATTAGCAAGACGAATTCCTTCGGCAACCATAGACTGTTCATCGCCCACGACTTCCATGCTGATATCTTTGATACCCATGGAAACGAGTTCTTCATACACCTTTTCAGGATCCCTACCACTCTTCATAATCAAAGAGGGATTAGTCGTCACACCATCAATAAGACCAGTCAGATAATGTTTCTGGATTACTTTAGTATCTGCTGTGTCGAGAAAGATCTTCATCATTTGGTCAATGCAACTTCTGCGTAAATAATTTCTTCTTTAGAAAGAGTTGCCTTGATAAATTCAAGCATACCAAGAAACTCTTTGTAGTTGTCACACTCTGCGACTTTTTCGTTACCTAGGTTAGACACGCAGAGAATTGTGCGTGAACAAACATCGACAACGACACCTTCAATGTACTCATCCATGTAAGAGACCTGTCAACTCTTACATTGTAGCAGGTCAGGGCTGGTATGTAAAGTTGGTGGAGTCACCTGGGTAATCGTCCACCGACTCACCTTCGTATTCTACCACCATATCCCCAAGGCGAGCAACTGTAACTGTATAAAATGTCTTGATTTCTCCATCAGAGGCAATAGTAATCTCATCCTCATTGATACTCTCAACATACAATGTAGGATCTGGTTTACCAAATGGTGTTAGATCTACAGTAATAGAATCATAATCAACAAGTCCTTTCCAATAGTCTGGCAACTTAATCTTATTATCTGTTTCTAACTTTCCTCTGATATAGATTGCTGCTTCAGGACCCTCAACACAAACATGTCTGAGTCTCCATCCTTCTTTGTTGGGGTGGCGAATATCGAAACTCTTCCATGGTTGAGTATTAATTGTTCCTTGGAAAGTTCCCGTGAATTTTGGTGCAGATACATCTGCAGTAAACTTAGCATCAAATCCCTGCAAACTACCAACAACTCTTACACCAGTGAAAAAAGTTGCTTGTCCCAGAACATCTAGAGTGCTTTGAGTTCTAATAGATCCCTCCGCTTGAATCTTTCCTTCTGCAAGAGGATTCTTCGGATCTCTAGTTAATATTACATTACCAATGATAAAGTCATCACCTTGCTGATAGACATTGCCATTGATTGTGGCACCATCTTGAAAGTCTGTGCTCTCAGAGAAAGAAGTTGGTTGCCCAAATCCGTTACCAATTCTACCGTCTCTAAGTACGATTGTTGTTGCGTTTAAAGTCATTAACCGATTCCTCCAAGACCAGCAGCAGAAATAGCAGAGTTAGCGACAGCTCCAGCACCAGGACTGACAGCACTTAGAGCACCAGCAGCAATACCAAGAATAGATGGTGAACTGAATGGACCTAATGCTGCTTCAACCATGTCACCAGGAACATGAGAACCTGCAAACATTTTCATACCAAAAGTGTTTGGAACACCATTTCCCCTCTTACCTTCAATACCTACAGTATTTGCTTTGAGTTGAATTCTAGCGCCGCCAGTAATATTAACATTGCGTCCAGCACTTATATCAATATCTTGCTCTGCATTGAGCATGATGTTCTTAGCTTGGACTCTGACTCTACCACGGTCAGCATTGATAACGATGTCTCCATTGGCAACACTGATTCTAATATCAGCGACACCAGGATCGTTGTTATCACCTGCACGAACTTCTAGCGTTTTGTCTGCTGCAATTCTAGACAATCCGCCTTGAGTGTGGGCAATAAGAAAAACATCACCATCATCACTCTCTGCATAGACTTTACAAACTTCAGCACCAGCGAGACCCTCTACTGGGTTACCACTATCAATTCTAAAGTGAGCACCTCTAGAGTCAATGACTCTTCTTTTATAATTCTTTGGTTTACTTGCCATTACACACAGTCGATAGCGGAGATAATTCCAACTTGACGATCGGTCGGGGGAAGACCGAAGATTGGTTTGAGAATTGCACCAGAACCAGTTTCACTTACGACCTTGATTATTGGTAGAGTTTCATCAAACCTCAAGATATTTAGAACCTTAACCTCAGTGATTGCTCCATTTTCATCAACTCTGAGATCAAAGATAGGACTCGTACCAATTCCAGCACCAATAACATTGACTCCCTCTGGAGTAGGAGTAAAGACATTTCCAGATGGGGAGACTCCAGGAATGACAACTCTGTCAGTCTGCTTATACCCAGTTCCAGGTCTGATAACAGCGATATTAGTAATTCCTAAGTTAGCAGCATTGGGATTTTCTACTTCAGGATAGTTTTCTCCTGTTGTATTCATCACGATTGCAACTACTTGATCACCATTCTCTCCACCAAGAATTGCTTTTGCACTAGCACCATAACCAAATTCACACTTGTCTCTAAAGCTAACCAAAGGAGGAGTTTGGTATCCAGATCCAAAACTCTCCATCTCAACACCAATAATACTACCAGTTCTTTGAACACCTGCTGCAATAGAACCAACTGTAATTCCACTTGATGTCTGAAGAGTAGCAGGATCTCCTACAGCTTGTCCAGTGTCAGGATCAACATTCACATCAAATGTTGCAGTACCAGAGTCAGCAGCGTCAAGGAAATATCCCATGAGAACTTTACCAACTGCACCAGATCCACCACCACCGTAGATCTCTACAACAGGTCCAGTACAGTTAGTTGGAGGACCAGCATAACATCCACCAGGAATGACCGCAGAAGACCCGCTGAGGAGACTACCATCACCAAAGATGTCCCACTTACCATATTGTCTTTCAAAGTCATTGGCGAGGTTTGCAGCACCCCTAGAGAAGTTCATGGCATTCATGACATACTCAAAAGGATCTTCACCCTTCTCTTTACTACTTCCACCAACGGTGTATTCTTTATCGGTTGGGCACTTACCGCTGTTGGATTGACTACAATCAAGGAAGGAAGCAATCGAGTTGAGATTGTCTGCTGCACTCAAGAGGAAACCTACGACATCGAGAGCACCACCAAGAATCTTCGAGATTCCTCCAAGAGGTCCAGAGATAGCGTCAGCAATCTTATCAATGATGCTATTGAAGAATGCACCTGCGGTTTGTGCTGCTAAACAACCAGTAAAGTTTTTTGCAGTGTTAATGATATCTCTCAGAAGACCTTCAATGACTCCGAAGAGACCTTCAACCACAGCATTAGCAACACAACCAATTGCCTCTTGCAATGTGAATGTAGGTAACAGCATCGATGCTTCTGCTGCTACACCTGCTTTATGTGCAGCAACTGGTGATTGAGTTGCTGCAAAAACAGCACCATATGCTGCTGTATATAATGCCTTTAGTCCTTTCTTTCCTAAATCTTCAATCTTATCAAATAGTTTTTCAATCAGAGTCCCTACAAATTGATTAGCAGCTGTCTTAATGATCTCGGCAGCTGCTCTAATCTCATTCTCTAAGTTTTGACCAGCAAGAGCAAATTTCTGCACTTTGAGCAGAAGTTTCTCAATTTCGTTTGCTACTCTGCTAATTGGGTTTTTGTTGCAAGTATCGGCAGTAAGAACAGGAGCTCCTGTTCCTGCTTGATCTGGTTTTTTTCCTGTTGTGCCAGGAGTATTTTGTGATGTCTTCTCCTGTTCGTTACTCTCGCTTACAAATCCGTTAACTGGTTCTGGAGTAACATCAGAGTATCCAGTTCCAGGAACAAATGATGCTGGTGTCCCGTTTCTACTTACAAGCTGTGATCTGGGAAAGACATGAGTTACCAAAGGAATGGTGTGCGCTTTGTCAAGCCAAACACCATATACCATGTCACCCTGCTGAATGACACTAGAAGTTGCATAGTTTGCTGCGCCAGATCCAGCAGTTACTGGTAACGCTAAATTCGCCCACGGCAATTCTTCATCAGGAAGAGAGGCAATATCGAAGGGATGCTCTCCACAGACTCTCACCCTACATCTATTCCCAACACCTTTTCCTTCTGATACTTGTTCAGCCTGAGACGCATTGCTGGGGACTTGACCGATAAAAGCGTCAAATCCACCAGAACCAGCATAGTGATTGTTACCAAGTAGCGATTCGATTCCTGCCATTAGTCGTCGTAAACTCTACATTCCAGTGCTTCTGGGTGTGTGTCACAATACAATTCTAATGGGGTTGGATCATGAGCATCTTCTGGATGACGCTCTTTGTACTCTTCCAAGTCATGCAATTCTTCTTCAACATGTCTCCGTTGCTGAGGAGATGTTGTAGGATCTTCAAGGATTTTTCTATCCTTGTCAATATGTGCGTCGATGTTTTCCATTTACTTTTGTCCTGTGATGCCAAGGGAATCTCTCACAACTCTCAATCCTGTGTATGATTTAGTTGGTCCGAATATGTGAGTAATTTCCTTTATAATATATAGACCACTCTGCTCAGTGTCAATATCAGGTGTCTCTGAGGTATTGTCTGGAAGTTCAATATAGATAGGTTCACCTGCAAGCAAACCAGTATTACAAGGAATCAAAAGAGTATAGTCTTGAGAGAAAAATCTACTGTACTCTGATGCTGCCTGTGCTTCAAAATTCAGTGGATCCCAGTTCAAAGCAGTAGAAACACCAGCAGCTGCAGTGCCTGCATCTAGAATACCAAAGAAAACTCTAGAGGCGAACATCGTATTAGGAATATTCTCTGCATCAGCAACTAATGGTGCCTTTTCTGCCTTTCCAAGTCTAGTTTCTTTTTTATTTCTATAAACAGATATATTTGGTTGAGTAACCTCATAAGTGAGTGGATTGAAATAAATTCTATATGCCGAATCTTCACCCTTAGCCAAAGATTCTGTAAGATTGCCAGTAGAGTTTGCCTTAATGTCTAGGATCTTAAACGCATTAATCAATGGATCCACAACACCCGAATCCATGAGTTGACTATAGACATACTTTTTCTTCTGTATAGTCTTTTTGTTATCTACAGCACTCTTGATTAATCCATAGATTGACCTAAAGTTAAATCCTTCTCTCGTTTGCCAGAAGAAGAATCCAGCAGATTTATTCTTAGAACCAACGGGAACACCTTTCTTACAGAGTTCAGTAATAATTCTGAACGGTTTCCTCATGTTTCCATAAACTGTGCATGTAGATTCGCATTCCTCAAATTCATTAATTGCAAGTGGTTCTGTAAGTTTGATCATTTGATTGACAACCTTGTCAATCGACATACCTGTATATTTTCTGGCAACTCTAACCTGATCGTTTACAATCTGCTCTCTAGACACGAGAGAAAGTCTAAAAGATTCAAACTGTTTATCGGAGACAATATTCTTTACATCATCAACATATAAAACATACTCTAGCGTTGCCTCTTTGTCTAAAACATTATCTAACGGAGTTTTGATTCTAAAATGAACTCTCTCACCCTTTCTAATCGGAAGTCCATTATAAAATCCTTTTCCGTCTTTAATATTACCAGTGTTTGCAATATCTGCAATAGCGGTTACACACGGAGAGTGAAGATCTTCAAAGTACTGAAAATTAGTAACATAACCAATTAAAGACAGTTTAGTACTACCATCTTTAGAATAGATATCAAACAGTTCGTAGTGTGATGCGCCCGATACTTCTGCCATTATTTCCTATTGTAAGCGAGTATGGCCATGATAGTGCTCCTAACATCCATAAATGTTGCATCATCCAATTCTGGTACACTTTCCGCAGCGGCAAGTGCAATGGCACCAGAGCCTGTTTCAGTCAAGGTTCCACTAGGAGTCTCACTATTTAGAACCATAGCTATATCGAATGGAATCACTTCTGGTTCTTGTGCCAATTCAAAAGTATTTAATTTTCCACCATTAGGAGACTCAAAGATACTGGCATATTTGTCCAGTCTTGTCATGCTAATATGAGGATACCTCTCCTCAACTTTTTGCCCAAGGTCTCTAAGGAACTTGACGGGATCCATAGTGCCTGCAAAACTTCCACTTGGACCAGCTTTTCCCTTTCTGATCTCATAGTGAATAACACCTGTTCTGATTGAACCATCAGGGTTTAGATCCTCACCACGGACAACTGGTTGTCCTGCTCGAACCACATCACCTTCTTTAACTAAAATTTCTTTTGCTTCAGCAATTCTCTCAGTTACACCCATTTCAGCATTATAGACTTCTACCACATTGCCATAATGCCCACCAGCATTCGCTGCGAATGTTACAACTCCACCAATTCTTGAGTAAAACTCTTCATTTCCACTGATTTCAAAGTCTGTTCCAGCATGGCGTCGTAGACTTCCATCACGATTTGTACGCCTAGCACCATAACTTTGTCCAGGATAAGTCTTTGTTAACAGTGGAGGCAGCGATGCATAGTCTGTTGTAGGTTCTACCTTAGCTGGTGGTCCCTTTACTGCTGGTGGTTCTTCGGGTTTTCGTGCTTTCACATCTTCTAGTTGTTTATCAGGATTATTTCGTTTCCAGTCTTGAACCGCATCATATACATCTTCATATGGTCTTTCCGAAACAAGAACTTCTCCCCGATTCTTTAATATAAGAACTTTTTGGTAGTCTTCTTCTGATAGCATCCCAGCTTCTCTGTTACTGGGATCAAAGTAATATCTTTCGCCATTAGAATTAGGCGATTCGGAAATTATGACCGCTATTGGATTTTCCTTTGTTGGTAGAGTCTTACCTGGCGGTACTATGAGCTGTTCGTTTGGTCTAGTCTCAGCAGGTGGAGTTGTTGTTTCTGGTGGAGTATAAGGTGTAAAAGGAATCATAGGAGTTGTCGGTTTAGGATCCATACCCAACTGCTGTCTAGCTTCACGAAACTCTTCTTGACTGATGTTTCCAAGATTACTGAGTTCTTTACCGATATCATTGAAACTATTAGATAAATCAGTATTGAGCTTAGTTGCAGAATTAGTAAAATCGTCAAACTCTTTTCTGAGTTTTCCTTCACTATCTAGAAAATCAAAATTTTTGATGTTCTCAGCAAACTGCCTGAATACATCTTTAATCTCCTTAAATGTTGTTTGAATATTACTCCAAGTTTGCTGTACAGCGTCCCATAATTTCTGAACAATTCTTGTTACTTTATTGACAATCGCAACGATCTCTGGAAGTTTCTGAACAATGTAGTCGAGAAGAATCCAACCAGCAGCACTTAAAAGACCTTGAAAGATGCTCTTCGCACCTCTCATAATATTATTGATACCACCTTTGATAAAATTATCTGACTGTTTTGCCTCTACTATCTTTTCTGCATCTTTCTTTCTTACAGCATCAAATTGCTGAACATTTAACCTTCTCTTCTCTGCCTCTCTAATCTTGTCCTTTCGGATATCTTGACCTAATGATTTGCGGATACCCTGAGTTGTCTGCCTTAAGGAAAGCAGTCCAACTTCAACAATAGTAATTGCTTCTTTAGATGGAATTAGTTTCATACTGATTCAAAAGTAGCAGCAGAGAACACAAGGTTATCCAAGTTATATGGATTTTGTGTCATAAAGTTAGTTGGATAACCTGTACCAACCGCAGCAGTTGTTACAGGTTCAAGTGCCGTTCTTCCTTTAGAACTGTATGGCGCGAAAACAAATGGGCGCATCTGCTGTGCTTTTTGACTAATGTTTTCTGCCAAATTAATATTTACTGGTTTTGTAAGTGTTCTTGTCTCTTCCAGTGCCATTGCAAGTCTAGAACTTTGTTCTTGAGCAGCAGATACTCTTTGAGATCTTGGTGTACCTGCATCAAGTCCCTGTTGAATTTGATCCAGGTTCTTCAACCTATTAGGATCTGGATCCCCCAGCTGCAATTGCGTGGGTGGCAATCCAGGTATATTGATCGGAAAGTCAAGTCCTGTTGACTTAAACATTTCAGCATTACCAGCCTGACCAAATTTTGCCTCAACAAAATCTCTACCCTCTACACTCATGTTGTTTATCAAACCTTGAGTGAACTTCATAGAGTCCTTCATTTGTGCGAATACTCTATCAGAACGACGCTGAAGCGATTCGTATCTTGCTCTTTCTTGGGGACTCAGTTGAACAACCTGTCTTCCTCCAAGAAGAGTTCTCATTTCACGAGTTAGTGCATCATAATTTTTCTTGCGTGTGGATAAAGATCCAATAGCGGCAGAAATATCATTAACAATTCTTTTATCTGCTGCACTAAGTTTTGTTGGATCATATCGATCAAATCTACCCTCTCGAATTTGTTGCTTGTTCTGTCTGATCTCAGCGAGTATGGATCCTTCTCGGCTAAAAACATTACGAGGATCAAAATTATTTTTTAAATGAGGATATTGTTCTAATAATCTTTGCTCTCTTCGATCAAGTTCTTCTAGGGTTTTTTCTCTCCCCATAGATCCGATCATATCAATAACACTTTGAGTGTATGACTCATAACTTCCACGACCTTGACCACTCAATCCCATATCCTTGATAATTTCAAGGAGTTTGATACCGCCATAAACAGCAGCAGCACCCAACCATACCCATGGATTTGCCATTAATCCAATAAGTTTTGGAAGATTGAATAGCAAACTAGTCACAATACCACTAACAGCACCACTGACTAAACCAATACCACCATTCAATGCAAGACCAACACCTGCTGCGACTGCCAATCCTTTAATCAAATCATTCTTGATTCTCTCTAATTCTTCAGTATCTCCGTTCTGCCACGCTTCTAGCGCATCTATACCTTTCAGTCCTAACCAACCCATGAACAATGATTCAAGGGCTTTCATGAACCCATCAAAAGGTCCACGGATCTTATTACCTAATGCTTTGACAGGTTTAATCAGAGCCTGTTTGATTGAACTTTCAACGAAGTTTTCTTCTGCACCTTTCGCAGTTCTATCAACCTCTTTTCTTTTCTTTTGAATTTCTTGATTATCTTCTACTGCGTCTTGCTGACCTCTCTTAACTAAAAGATCAGCAATAGCATTCAGATTTCTTCTGATGGCAAGGATATTTCTATTAAGAGCATTATACTGCTTTTCGGACACATATCCACTATAATCCCCCTCCCGCTCTACATTTCCTTCGGGAGTATCTGGTCTACCTGGCGGGAGTAACTTTTTGGGATCAATAGCCATCAGATACCGTTAGCTTGCTGTGCTTTTAGATTCTGTTCTTCAATATATGATTCTAACAAAGCAAGGTAAATATCCCGTTCAAAGGGATACATATTCTCAATATCACTCAAAGTGTATTTATGATGCTGCATCAAGGCAAAGTTAATCTTATAGTAAGAAACAATGTCCGAATGCAACATCGCTAGCTGAAAAAACTAGATAATCCCTCAAGTACGAGCTCATTCTCAACACCTGTATTGGGATTCTCAACAGTGACTGTATGAGAAAGTTTGGGCATTGTAGAGAAGAACTTCTCAATCTCTTTGAACTGAGAAGAATTCATCGACTCAATAAACTGAATCCATTCTTTCTTTGTATGATCCTTTGCGTTCCAAGTCTCATCATCAGAATAGATCATTTCGACGCAACTGGCGATAACCTCAAATGAGGTGTCAAGACTAGTAGTGTCTCCGAAGTTTTGGGAGATGAACTGAGTGAGAGAAGGATATGCCATTCTCAGAGTCAAAGTGTCATCTACTTTGATATCACGATTATGATCTGGGTCTTCGACTACTTTAATTTCATCGATGAATACAGTTACGGGAACTTTAGTCTCCCCGTCATCCTGACAGGTAACGATGACATCAATAGACTCCCCTACAGACTTACCACGGACATTAAGGAACAGATACTCAATGTCAAAGGTTGAGAGTTTGTCGATGTTGACACCTCTAGAGAGAATACATGCAGAAAGAACTTCTTTAATTGCACGAGCAATCTGATCGAGTTCTTCACTTTCCATCGCCATTACAAGAACTTTCTCTTCCTTAACGAGAAAGGGGCGATACTTAATTTTTTTCCCAGTAGAAGGAATAACCAACTCAAATGTTGGAGTCGCAATCTTAGGTAAAGGCATAATATCCTATAGGATTTTCAGTGTGATTATTTAGTTGATAACCGAACGACCCTGAGAGTCATAAAATCTACGATTAACCTCAGCTTCGGTTCTCGTTCCTTCGTTTCTATCGTAGAATACAACTCCACTATTTCCACGAACGGGAACAAGACGACGATTATTATCTGGTGGAGTAGTTTGTTCCTCTGCTGGAGCAGCAGGTTTGTTTGTGTATTCGCTTCCAGTGAGCTGCTCTTTAGATTTATCAGTTTCTTTAAGACTCTTCACTTCACCAAGAACATATCTATCATAGTTAAATGCAACATTGATTTCAAGAACTCTGTTTCCTTCGTATGAAATTGCAGTTGGCGTGATGTTGATTGGGAATGCATTAATGAAACTGTAGGTTACGGATCTAAAATGATCCCTATCAAATTTTTTCAGTCTCATCACAGGGATTTTATAGCTATCGGGATATTGCATCCTAGTATAAAATGCCTTCTTGTCGTCACTGACTTCACCAGCACCAGAAATATACTTTTGCCAAATTTCAAAAAACTTGAGAACTTTATATTCGTTATCTACAATAAAGCTGAAAGAACTTTCCGTAAAGATACGAGTGTGAGCATACTTTTGTTGAATACCCATGTAGTTGCCACTAACTTGAGCAGTAGCAAATGCTGCACCAGGAATATCGACACCCTTACACAGTAAACCTAATTCTCTTTGAATAAAGTAATTAGATACGAACGGATCTTGCTTTTGAATATAGGTTTTGAGCTCTGGTGGGATAGCAGAGATCTCCAACTCAAAATGATTGGTTGTTGCTACCTTAGTAAACAACCCCAAGATTTCGTTAGTTGTTCTCTTTCTTGGATAACTCACACTAAATACCTTAGGTTGACTTATAGTGATGGCGTATTCTGGTAAATTTCGCCCAAGTAATATTCAAAAATATCGAGGAGACCATCTCAACATTATTTATCGTAGTTTGTGGGAACGAAAGTTCATGGTCTACTGTGACCGTAATGAGAATATTTTAGAGTGGGGAAGTGAAGAAATCGTGATACCGTATCGTTCTCCTTTAGATGGGAGAATCCATAGATATTTTCCAGACTTCTATATTAAGGTACGCGAGAGCACTGGAAAGATTCAAAAGTATATTATTGAGATCAAACCCAAGAAACAATGCATCGAACCACAAAAGAAAAAGAAGCATACTAAAACCTATATCAGAGAAGTGACGGAGTATGCTAAAAATCAAGCAAAGTGGAAAGCAGCATCGGAGTATTGTAAAGATCGTTTACTACAGTTCAAGGTCTTAACAGAAGATCAATTAGGCGTATGAGTAGACTACAACCTGTTGTTGACGGATTCACTGGACTCGAAAGTTCAGATGACATCATGCAACAAGTTCTAGAAGTATTGACTGAAGAAGTCTTAGTTCCAGAACCAGGGAATTTCTACACATTCGTTTATAGAGCAAAAACACCAAACATTGAATATGATGAGTTCCCTCTGATCGCCTGTATGGAATTGAAAAGATGGGGATTCATTGGATTTAGTTTTCACTGGGCAAAGACCAGAAATTACACCTGGGAAGAGGTTGTTGGCAAACTACATGTAGTAAAAGCCAATGAACTTGAAGATGCTAGATCATTGGGATATGCCAAATTCAGAATGTCCACCTAAATAGGAAATAAAAAGGCATGGCTGCTGAAGTCTTACGATATCCACTAGACATTATCGATGCATCGACAGACTACATGTTCATCGAGGCATTGGAGTACAAATTTGGGGGGCTTCCTTCTTTTTCGGATAGTGGTGGTGCAAATTCAGCAACACTTAATGCTGCTCAGGTACAATCAACAATTATTCTACCGATGCCAGACAGCATTGCTGCTGTCAATAGAACTGGATGGGGAGAAAGCAGAATAAGTGCTCTTGCTGGTGCAGGACTTAAAGCTGCTGGTATTGCATTAGATGCCATTTCTGGTAATAATCCAGATATTCAAGGCGCAGCACTGGCAGAAGTAAAGGGAATAGGTAATCAATATACTTTACTTAGAAATTATGTCAGAAACAGATCTCAAATCGGAATCATTAACGGTTTAACAGGAACAAATATCAGTCTAAATGATGTTCTAGGAAGATCATCGGGACAGATTGTTAACCAGAACCTTGAGTTACTCTTTAATGGAGTATCTCTAAGACCTTTCGGTTTTAACTGGGACTTGGTTCCTAGGAGCAAAGAGGAAGCAGAAATAGTCAGAGAGATAATTGTAACTTTGAAAAGAAGTATGTCTGCAAGAAGAACAACAGCCTTTCTTACAACACCGTATGTATTCAGACTAACATATAGGAAAGGTGGTGGTGCAAACAGATTTTTAAATAAATTTAAACTCTGTGCCATGACAGATATTGGCGTTGATTATACTGGATCGGGAGCATATGCAACATATGAAAGTGGAAGTCCCGTTCACTATCGGTTGAACTTATCATTCACCGAACTTGAGCCTATCTACGCCGACGACTTCAATCAATCTGATACCGAACAGCAGGAATACTAATGGCTAGCAACTCTTACTTCAGACTACTACCAGACTTTCAATATCTCAATCCAGTACAAACTGGTGGGGTTAGAAAGCAATATGTAGATGTAAAGAATCTTTTTCTTCGGATGAAGATTAAAGAATCTGCTTTGCTGTTTGCAACAAACTTCGTAAACTATCAAATTTTAGAAGGTGAAAGACCTGACAATGTGGCAGAGAAGTTATATGGCAGTTCGCACTATGATTGGGTTGTTCTCCTAACAGCAAACATCATCAATGTCAGAGATGAATGGCCTACTACATCCAGACTTCTTTATGACTATGCTGCAGAGAAGTATGGAGAGGATCTAAATGCTACCAGAAGATATGAGACCAAAGAAGTCCTAGATGATAAAGGTAGACTTCTTTTACCTGCAGGTCAAGTAGTTGACTCAAACTTCACGATTCCAGACCCAGACAACATCGGACAAACAATCAGACCAGTAGTAGGTGTGTCTAACTGGTTGATTGAAACTAGAAAAAACAATGAAAAAAGAACCATCCGAGTACTCAGAAAAGAGTTCCTAGGACGGTTCCTTGAAGAAGTTAGAGAGGTTTTACAGTATCAAGAATCTTCTCAATACAGCTCCAACACTGGAAAGGTTGCTTATAACGATTTGTCTTAAAGAAGACTAAGTAAACCATTGACGCTTTTCTTAGCGTTAATGGTAGAGTATGGAACTGCGGGATTATCAAGAAGTTCTGGAGTCTGCCCTCTCATATTGGCGACTCTCGTGATCTCCTCGTTCTGTTTCTCCGTTGCCAGATAACGATCCTCCAGAAGTTTGGTCGTTATTTCTTTGGCACTTGCAAGATCCACATCCACAGTCGAACTTGAGTGGTTGTATTTCCATGCGTTTCTAAATGTCTTGGTGGGCAATTCGGTGTGATCGATCACTGCATACTCAGCAACGGGGACATCCTTTGCGATGATATCCTCGTCAGAGAGAACGCATTGTGTCGATGGAATGACTACATTACAGTAGCCATCATCTCCATTATAAACAATGACTTGATTGCGAGACATTTATCAGGCAGCAGCGACTACAATGTTTTGAGCGGAGGGGAAAAGATGTCTTACTCTTTGCTCTGCAAGAGCAGCAGATTCTGCAACAACCTCAATTTGTTGAGTGTTGGTGTTGTCACCGTCGTCATAAGTGACAATAAATGGTGTACCTTGAAATGCCATTTCTGTAATTAATGAGACTACAAAAGAAAAAAGGGAGGGAATTCCCTCCCTCTATTTATACTCACTCTTCAGCAAGACGCTGGAAGTAACTCAGAGCATCATCTTCGTCTTCAGATGCCGAAGAAGTTGCCTTAGGAACGGAAGCGAAATCATAATCATCTTCTTCGTTCACAACCTCAGGATCGGGTGCCTTAGGAGCAGCAGAGGTCCCGAGAACATAATCGAGACGCTTCTTCAGTTCTTCATAGGACTTAAACTGGGAAGGATCTACGATCTCAGCGAGAGAATATTGCTTCTTCCAGATTGCCTCCATGGCATCGTCGTCATCCAGGAGAGCACCAGGACGAGCAAACTCAGAGGAATCATAGTTCCAGTATCCAGCAACCTTCTTGATCTTGATCTTGAAGTCTGCACCTGCCCAAAAATCGAACGGGTTGATAGGATCTTCGTCTTCAAACTCAGGTTGCATGGCAGACATGATCTTATCAAAGATCTTCTTACCAAACTTGTAGAGGAAAACTTTGCCTTCGTTGTCAGGATTTGCGGGATCCTTCACAACATAGATGTTGGCATAGTAGGACAGTTTACGCTTTTGCTTACGAGCGGTTTCTTTGTCGTAGTCAGTGCCACTGTTCCAGAGACTCGTGTTGAGTTCAGAGACAGGATCTTTTTGACCGATAGTAGTCAAAGAGTTCTCGATGTACCAACCACCAGTGCCTTGGAAGGCATGGGAGTACATTTTTGCCCACGGAAGGTCTTCACCTTCAGGAGCAGGAAGGAAACGGATCACTGCGTAACCGTTACCTGCTTTATCGACTTCGGGTTTCCAAAGACGATCGTCAGACGCGCCACCTCCCTTATTGGTTTTTTCTACTTCCTTGACCAGTTTGGCAGTCAGGGAACCGAGGGAGGATTGTTTCTTAAGGGATGCAAAAGACATTGGATTTGGCTTGTGAAATGGATTTGGTTTGTACGGGTCTATTATAGGGCGGACCCATCGCCCATGTCAAGAAATCTGTTTCCTGACATTTTCGAGGGTTTTCTGCATGTTGGCAAAAAGAACCCCACAGTCCACATCAGATGGGAACCCCATCATTATAGCAGACTTACGGACATTATCGCGCATTTCTTTTGCGCGAGGATCATCGGAGAGAGTCATCCGTGTGTACAGATTCCTCTGCTTCTCCAGCAGAGTGTCGAGTTTGTCAAGATGCTTGACCTTATCTTCACGATCCAACTTGTCGAACGCAAACACTTCAGTATAGATTTCTTCCTGAAGTTCGTTAATATCTTGGATTGCCTCTTGGACAAATTCCGATTCAAAGAAGTCAGACATTTTTCTCCTCTGCCTGGTATATTTAGAGCGGCAACCGTGCTCTCGTGGTCTTTTTCATGAAGTTGAGATCGATAGCATCACGCTTCAACTTCTCTTTGAGAGGTTTTGAAATTAGTTTGGTGATGGAGTCCACTTCAATACTATTTTCTTCGCAGAAGAGAACGATTGCTTCAATATAATTAATCTTTTCACGCAAGACTAGATTCTCAATTTCCAAAGAGAACTTTGAGGCATTCATGAATTTTTTGCCCAAAGCTTTGGTTAGTTCATTTTCCATTTAGTTTAAATTCTACAAAATTTCTGATGTACTTCGTGAGTAACTTCATATACTTAAGTTTATCATATTCCTGATAAACTTTGCAACTACCATCCTCACATGACATGATGATCACAAACTTCTTTACAGGAACTCCTGTCAGTTCATAATACATACAAGCATAAGCAGCACATTGAACGAAATAACCATCAATCCAATCTCTTGGTTTTGGTTTCTTACTGGTTTTAAAGTCGATGATCGCCAATTCGCCTTCATATTCAGCGATACAGTCAACAGTGCCAGCAACACCGAGTTCTTTACTGTACAAAGAACCTTCCAGAGTGTGAATATTGTCAATCTTATTCAAAGTAGGCTTAGCAATCTTGAATAAGAAGTCGGGAAGAGGTTGTACCTCTGGAAGATCTTCGTTCTTAAGATAATGCTCAGTCAAAGTATGCATGTCGGTTCCCCGACGGGTTGCCTTCCGAGTAATCTCGTTGGCAACCTCATCACCGACCCGTTTACGCCATTTAGCAAACTTTTCCCGTTCATAAAAACTGATGATAGAGGTAATGGATACCATCTTTGCATCAGGAGTATCATAATACCTCACACCATCAATGGTGTCTCTCTCTAAGCGAGGGAGGTCAATTTCAAGATGATTAAACATTACATACCAAGAGCCAGTTTTGTAGTTAGATATTCCTTACAGAGACCAGAACGAACGATATCGTTGACATCAAATTCAATAGACGAGAATGATGGCATTTGTTCCAAGATCTTCATAAAGTCCAGGATGCCGTTACGCTCATATGTTTTTGTAAGGTCAGTTTGAGTAGCATCACCACAGAAGTGAATCTTGGTGTTCTCACCGACACGAGTAATGATACTATCAAGTTCGTGGAAGTTCAGGTTCTGACACTCATCAACGATGATGATAGCATCATCAAGAGTGGTTCCACGAATAAAAGATGTAGACCAGAAAGAAATGGTCTCCTGTTGCTTGAGATTGCCATACAGCATTTCAAAGTCAGAATCTGTAGGCAGTTCAAACATATACTTTACCATATTCTTATAAGGAATCTGGTAAAGAGCAGATTTGTCCTCATGATCTCCAGGGAGGAAACCAATCTCTCTAGTCGAGACCAGAGAACGAACAATATAGATTTTCTGATAAGGAGAGTTTTCGTCTAAAACATCCTTAAGAGCATTATACAGCACAATAAAGGTTTTACCAGTACCTGCTGCCCCATATGCAAAAATGTTTTTCCCAAGATGATAATTTTTGAAGAGTGTTTCTTGGTTATCTGTGAGGGGAGTAATATCAACAAGGAAGTCCGTATTAATCGGTTTCTTCCTTCTCATCTGTTTAGCAGTCATACCAACACCAATAGGTTCAGACGATTTTCTCTTTCTGGGCATAGGGATTAATCGAGGGTAAGTTTTTGACGGTTGTTTCCAGTTTTTTGTGCTCTACGAAGCACATCATTCCATCCTGGTGCCTTTTTACGAAGTTTGTCCTTCCATTCACCAACTTCTCCTACTCCAGGACATGTGCTAGGGTCGGAGAAATCTCTAATCCATTCTGGGTTATCAAGTTTCCACTGATCCCAATCATGGATACTCATAACCACTTCTTTTGTTTCACCAGTTACGGTATTCTTTACAGGATAAGTTGCCATTTCAAAACATTGTGTATGTAATATTTAGAGTTCGACCAGATTGTCTTCATCGAGGTGAAGACATCCCTCGGAAGGAACAATATCAAATGCGATAGTAATTCTGGGTTCATCTACTTCAGTCTTAGTTGTGTAATGAGGCAACCATGTAGGAAATAGTGTCAATTCTCCAGGATTATTCTTTACAATTATATCATCTCCCCAGTCAGTATAGGGTGGAATATAGTTAGTTGAAGTGTTAGTTGTACTTACACAAAAATGACCGCTTAGATAGGTGTGTGGATGATAAGCGTGTGAATGTTTATCAATAAATTCTCCCTTCCTTAAAACATTTGCCCAACATCTAATTTTTAGGGGTGGAATATCTCCACCCACCAAAGTGTCATAATATTTTGTATGGATTTCACGAATACTCTCGTGAAGTTTTTTACATTCAGGACTATTCCACTTCAAGACATTGAAATATTTGAATCTGGCGGTCAAACTATCTGTTCCAAGACCCGTTTGACCATCATTCAAATCAGATACAAACTTTTCTTTAATTTCGACTTCTTTTTCAAGAATCAAATCTTTTAACTTATCAAGATCAATGTCAATCTGTGCGTTAGCGAGAGTGAAGTCCCAAGTTGGAGCAAAAGGAGTTACTGGAGGTTCACTGACATAGCGGACAGCATTAATTTTCATTCCACTCAAGTGCTTTACCTACAGTTGGGAATTGTTCGCAGAAAATTGCCTTTGCGGCATTAGCGATTTCCATGTGTTCCTTCTGGGTTCCATTTGCACTCCTAAGCGTGATGTAATGCACCCAGGAACGGCAGGAACCAGTCATATAGATCCTCGTGGGAGTCGCTAGTGGAAGGACCATTCTAGCGCACTCCTTGGCGACTCCACAGTCCAACAGGTGCTGATACAAACTCATGCCTTGCTTGAAATAAGTATCAATCTGCCTGGTAGACAGTTCTACAAACTCAGGATCCAGGTCGTCAATAGAATTTTGACGATTCTTGGTGTCTTGACGACGAAGTTCTGGGACTGGGATCGCCTCTGAGAGTAGGGAAGAATCAGCATACCGCTGGGAAAACTCTTGATATGTGAAAGAACGATGACGCAAAATTTGAGCCGCAATGGCACGGGTAGTCTCAATTTCCAGCGTCATAAACGCTTGCTCAAATACAGACCAGTGTCCGTGATTAATACAGTACTTCAGCAATCCTTCAAAACTCGGATTATCCTGATTTTTAGGATTAGAGACCCTGGCGATATACGCCATGGTTTCTTCAGGATTCGGTGTCGCTTGAATCAGTTTTACGCTTTGCATCTAGTTCCCTCATTTGTTTCATTTTAAGACCGCGCTTTGCCGCTTTCTTGGCTTTACGCATATAGATTAATTCTTCTTCAGTATACAACCAAGGTTGCTTAAGTGCCTCCTTGGTTAGACGAATTGTATCCTTGTACCGCATAGTACACCTCGTAGTACTTAACTAAACCTGCAGTTATCATATTTCCTTGAGATACCCAGTCATGGGCACACTCGTAGATACTCTGGTTACCATATTTAGATGTCCCATCAGGATTCAACTCAGATCCAAACTTTTGCAAAAGAATGCTCAGACACTCTTGTCTGAGTTTCATTTTCTGATCACTATAACGCCAATCAGTCTGGATATCCATCATCATCTCCGTCAGTGAAAACTTCGTCGTAGTCTGTGTTTCTCGTTGAAGTATATGCAGAAGTATCAGAGAAAACTTCTGCTTCCAAGTCCTCAACAATCGCTTTGAGAGTGAGAACCAAACCTTTTAAAACTTGTCTGTCCATGGAAAAATAGGTTTTTTCAATTCTACACAAAAAAAGAAGGGGTGTCAACCCCTTCTGTTATAGATTGGTTGTGCTTCGAGCAATTGCTCAAAGTACTCTCTTAAGTGAATTCGATAACAAGACCAATATGTACACCCCCTATAGGTTAGTTGGTAACATGCTGGTGGTCTGTTATCACTATCCATATCATCTGAGTGATATCGATAGTCCATATCACTTATTGTAAGTGTGACCGCGATAGCAGAAAGTACCATGTACTTCGTCAGCAACGCCATGCTTGCACTCAAACTTCACGCCACGATATGCGGTGTGAGAGATTTGTGCATCATGAAGTGCGTTAGCTTTTTCGATCTGCTTCTTGATGAGAGTAAGTGTGTTCATTGTAGGTCTCCTAAAGGATGGGTGAGTTTTAAGTCTCCCGTTCCTTCAGTCGTTTGCGTCCTTGCTATCAAAACAATGAGGATCTGTATGATTCATCCAGTGGATGAGAATATCAGATTTCTCAAAGGGAGTGAAAAGAGTTGTCTCTTCCAATCCTTGCTTCAACCATTCATAGTCCTCACAGCGAAGATAATTCTCCACTGGGACATGACTAAAGAAAATCAAAGCGAGTGATAACATAGGATGAACGCTCCGTTCCGCGACTTACTTGCGTCTCATTCGCTATTCGCAAACAGCGAATGGGATGAACGATAGGTCTATTATAGACCATATATGATATATATGCAAGTAGTTTTGTAAAATGTGATACAATTTTAAAAAACCCCTAGGATCAAAAAATACCTGGGATTTTTTTTCCCGATATTTTGAACCTAAAGGTCGATTTTGCTCAGTTTTTTCCTTTCTTAGGAGGACTCCAGAGTTTAGGGTTGACTCTACCTTCAGCCTGAGTAAATTTAATCAACCCCTCTCTATATTTGTCCCAATAGTAGTCAAAGATATCTAGTTTCTTATTACAAGTAACTAGATCATGTTTCTTGCAACCATCTTCATAATACTCTACCAAATATGCTGTATATGGTAGAGACTTGTCATCAGCAACGGATGGGTCGCAGTCTTTATGGATGATTTTTATATTCAACCGCGATTCCCCCACTCAATATCAGGATACGCTTCTTTCACAACATTGTGAGTGATGCGATACTTTTTACTGAGGTTTTTATCCTTAACAAGGCAGAGAATCTCTGCCTCATCGGGGTGAAGAGACTCTAGCAACTCAATAAAGAGTGATTCCCTACGAGTTTGCTTAAGTGGATCGTTACCACCCTTCACATAGTTGTAAAGGGTCCGATACTGACTAGCAAGTTTACTTTGACTCTCAATGGTGGGAGAATCGTTTGGAGTAAAAGGCACTTCTCCGTCAGGGAGAGCACTCTTCACACTTTCGTCAAAGTTCCAAACAAAGAGGGCAACCAAAGCAGGGGAACGATGCTCTTTAAGTAAAGCAATCTTTTGTGGTTTGGTTTTGGCGCTAGAGACCGCTTGCAGGATTTCGGATTGCAGCGGATGGGGTGGCAATTTGCTCATGATTTTCAATTAGTGATTAATCGTCGTCGTAGTCTTCGTCAGTATTCTCAAAACGGAAGGCAATTAGGGAATCTGGGAGAATGTTGCCATTTTCATCATACATTTCGGGATGAAGGTCTTGAGTGGGTCCATGTCTGTCATGATGATACATCATGTACTCTCTTAGTACCCATCCTAGCATACATCCGACAATCAGGGCACCTACTACTAGAAACGACCCTGCAACTAAACTGACAGCCAGCATCTTTATTCTCCTTTTGGGTTGTCTTTTCTTACATCCAGTGAAAATTCTAGATAAAGATGGACTTCCCGACTGAGGAATCGAACCATCTTTCCGAACATTAACTGGAAAGTTTTTGGTTTTTCCTTCCTCTTACCTCCATTAAGAATAAATTCAACGCCACGATTTGTGTGGATATCATTATTTAGTGATTCATCAGACAAGATTCTTCTCTCTAAAATACGCTACAGTTTCAGCAGCTCCACCGATGTGTTGATCGCCATGAACTACTTGTGGGAAGAATTTAGTATTGAATTCTGCAGAGAATTCTTCCAGTGTAAAATCTTCATGCAAAGTATAGACCACAAACTTTTGGTCTGTGATTTCCATAAGTTCTTTGACTTTTCTGCAGTGCCCGCAACCAGGCATTGAGTAGATGGTGAACATAGATTTGTTAAGACCTCTTAATAATTTATACTTTTAATATGCTTTCCAAGTCCCTCTTATCTGGGAAGGAACAAAATCTAAGTTTGCGGCAAGTACAATACGCTTACCATCTCCATCGTCAGGAACCCAGTGAGGAATACTTGCATCAAAAATGAGAACAAGTCCATTCTCTACTGGTCTACAAGAATTTCCAATACAGATAGGAGCGGCGTTATCTTCCACATCAATATAGAAAATAACAGATAAACAAGAGGGGAAGTGAGAATGATACTTGGTTCCTTCCTTAGGTCCATATGTCATTGCCCACATGTTTATGACATCAAACATTCCATTTGTATGGAAGTATTGATTTCCAACGGACTCTGCGAGGTCTTGAAAATATTTTGCGATGGGATCAAATTTTGGATCAACTTGATGAAGATTCCAAGCAGATCTCCAAGAGGCATTTACATTAGAATCAGTATAAGAATTTGGAAATTCTTTTTTATGATCCAAAATAATTTGTTTGAACTCATCAAGTCTTTCAGTCCACATGGTCTGAAAAACGGGCAATTCAACTTCGACTTTTAGAAGTTCTACATTGGTAGACATACTTTATCAATGTTCATAGCAACTGCGATTCTTCTTCCCTTTGTTGGCGGAACATGATGAGTAAGTAGTCCAGGGAATAAGACCAACATACCATTGTTTACATGAACTTCTTTATCTTCTAAGAAGATAGGAGCAACATCCTCCTCAACATCAACATAATAAACACAGGACCATGAAGATGAAAAGTGATCGTGCGGAATTGCTTGATCGCCTTTCTCCATGACTACTGCCCATAGAGAAACAACTCTATACTCTGCGTGAGTATCAAATACATGCTTCATTATGTAGTCTAGCACAAATAAAGCATAATCTGCAACAGGTTGAAACCTATTGTCAGTTTCTAGGGTATCCCACTTTGTTAGCCATGCTTTTACAGAATGACCTGCTGTCTCTTGAGTATCGAGATACTCTGGATCGTCAGATCTTTTCTGTAAGATAATTTCTTTTAGATAAGAATTTAAATCTGAGTTATCTGCTTCTACAACAAAGGTGGGCAGATCACTGACCACCTTATCGTAGTTAATAACTTTAGATATAGGTTCTCTCTCCGTCTTGTCCACCATAAGTCACGATGCTGAGTTCCCCAAGATCCTCAAGGGCTGGGATACTATTATACACCCTCATGGTGAATCCGTTAACTGTTCTGTCACTGATTCTTAACTCAACGATACCACCTGGGAAGGCATTAATACCACTTCCGATACCGATGACTGCATAATCTGTATCGTTCATGGGATCAGCAAAGTTCACGGTGTAAACTCCAGTCGAAGTTTGAACAAGAGAACTAATGTTGTGGGAACGATCACCAGGAGTGTAGTCGCTATTACCAACACCCAGATTGCTGTTCATGTACCAAGAGGTAGCACGACCTTCAAACATCTGAGTGTAAGTACAGGTCTTAAGACCAGAAAGGTTCTTGAACTCACCAACTCTATTGACTTTATGGAAGTCATAGTTGAAGACTTGGATCGAATTGCCCATGTTACCCATGGTTGTTCCGATACCAGCACCGTAGTACAGAAGTTGAGGAGTAGTATCTGTAACGACAATCTCAGTATAAGTTCCAGTCTCAGTTACATTATCCTCATAGATGACAGGAGTTGTGGTTCCGAATCCTACAGCAGATCCATCAGGTGCATAGTATAATCTAATAGGATAATTTGCTTGCTGAGCAGCATTTTCAAAGCGATAAGTCATACCGACTTCGAATCTCAGATAAGGAGATTCATAACCCTGAACATTGATCGATCTGTCCGATCCAATTCCATAGTATCTGTGATCGGTTGTCTTAGTACCAATCGTAACAGGAAGGGGCTTGAAGGGTCTCTCAGACTCTGTGTAGAGGTTCTTAGCGGTGTCTGCAGCACCCGTGAGGGTGGAGAAACTGGCGCTGCTAGCAAACAGTGCGTTGTTTGCCTGAGAGGCGAGTCCAGCGAGCGTAGCGTAGGTAGCAATGCCAGCGACGATTGCTTCCGATGCAATACCAGCAAGGGTTGCTCTCGGTGCTTCATTGATCGTTACGGTAACGATACCAGCAGAGACAGCACTAACATCAAGACCATCTTTAAAGTCAACTGTTCCTGCAGTACCGACAAGAGATCCGCTGTCCTTGACGATAACACCAGAACCAGCAGCAACAATGTTTGTCAGTTGAGAGCCATCACCGATGAATCTGGGAGCAGTGATGTCATTGTTAGATGTAATGGTTGCTGTGGGTGCGATTGCATTGGCAGTCGCTGCAGTTGTTGCATTGTCAGCGAGAGATGCAGTCGCTGCTGATGTTGCTTGAGTAGCAAGTCCAGCAATTGTAGCATAGTCTGCATAAGTTGCTCTCTCAATGGACACACCAGGAGCAAGACTGTTTGCAGTCTGAGCAACAGCTACAGTATCTGAACCAGTGATGGTAACGATACCAGCAGAGATCTGCGATACTGTGAGGTTCTCGCCAAAGTTAATGGTGGATGCTGTACCAACTGGAGTGTCATCATCTCTAACTTCTACACCAGCGCCAGTTCCAACAACACCAGTGATGCCAGAACCATCACCGAAGAATGCACCAGCAGTAATGTTACCACTAGTAACAACATTAATGTTAGTACCAATACCAGAGGGACCAGGATCCTGAGGTACGGAGTGAGCAACGAAAGTGAGATTGGGTCTAGAACCACGAACGATCAAGCTCTGACCTTTAGCAAGAGCAAGGTTATCGATCTGTACATCCTGCAGAGGAGCAAGTCTCAAACCATAGACAAGGTAGTCAGATTCAGTAAACTCTGCTACACCACCAGAGGACAGACCGACAGACATACCAACTGTAGAGTCAGAGTTCTGGTTTGTAGCATGAATAGTGACGAGACTATCCTCAAGAGCAGTAAAGAACTCAAGATTAGTATTAATCTGGAAAGGAGGATTGTAACTAAGAGTACCAGATCTTCTTCTACCATGGACAAGAGCAGAGTCTGTACTCAGTTTGTCAAACTTTCTGGTAGCGAAAGCGATGAAGGAGATATTCGGGTCAAAAGATGCAACAAAGATCTTGTCGCCAGGTTTAACACCGACCTTCTCAATCAGTCTCGTACCACCTCTATCGAGAGGAATACCGTAGGTAATGTAGTCACTCTGTTTGAATCCAGGAGTACTGGAGATACCAATAGAGAATGTAGAACGGAAGTCGTTCTGGTTTGCAACACCGATGCTAACTTCGAGAAGGTTATCTGCCTCATACAGAAGAACAGGTTCAACCACACCATTAGTCAGCGTAGTTTTGATAGAAGCAAGTCTTCCTACCTCAGCAATAGCAGCTGCTGGTGTTGTGAAATTGGTGATCGTAGACCAAGGAGAAGTATGAGCAACTCCAGAACTACCATCGGCATTAGAAAGATGTCTTACTCTAACATAGAAAGTATGACTAGAGTTAAGACCATCAGAGATGACTTGAGACAGCGAAGTGTTGTTTGCACCAACACTAGTAAAGACAATCTGGGTAAACCCAATGTTTTCCGAAACTTCAAACTCAACTGCCTTGAGTGTACCAGATACTGCTACGCCATCAATAGCAACAAATGCACTAGACCTTAACTCAATACCAAATCTTTGTTGTGTGGTAACTCCATTAGCAGGAGCAAGTACAAAGGGAGCAGCAACACCAGGAGCATTACCCAGAGTAGCAAAAGAAACAATACCTACAGAGTAAGGAGAAGTGTATCCAGTGAATGCTGTACCATCATTAAAAGATGTATGTCTTACACGAGCATAATATGTTGTAAATCCAAGCAGAGTAACATCAACAGTCTGCTCACGGTTCGTGTTGAGAGGATCTGATTCCCAATCAATACCACTAAAGTCTGCCTGGCGAGACAATTGCATCTCGATAGACTTAAGTGAACCAGATACTGTGGTTCCACCGATAGCAGAGTAAGCACTGGATCTAAGAATCAGACCCTCAGTATTAACACCAACATCATTATTGATAGGAGACTCAATGCTGGGTTCGTTAATACCACCAGACTCTGTAAGAATACCAGCGTTTACATCAAGGTAAGTGATTTGAATCTGACCAGATCCATCAGCAGTTCTCTGGTTGAAACTTCCAGTCCACCATTGAGAATCATCTTGACCATATACAGCAGAGGGATACTGATCGAAGAAAAGATCACTACCAGTCTGTGTGCTACCACCAGCAACTACCGTTCCACCACCAGCAGTAGTACCAACACCGACACCTAGACCGTAGTCATTGAGCAACCAAGATCTAACATCAGCAGATGTAGCACCAGGATTTCTCTGCAGATACAGTGCAACCAGACCAGTTACTACAGGAGCAGCAGCAGATGTTCCATTGAAAAGACAGTCGTAAAATGTACCATTATCATATCTCTGATAGTCAGTATAACCAGAGACTCCATTAGTTCCAGCAGCAAGAGTTTCATCAGCAGGTGCAAAGATATCAACACCAGGACCACTGTTAGAGTAAGATGCTTTTCTTTCTTTGTAGTTAGATTCTACAAAGTCATCCATAGCACCAACATTGATGACAGGATGATATCCAGTGGTAAGGTCCGCACCAATACCCTGCGGGTTCATCCAGTCTCTGTGAGATGTAGGAGTTCTCTGCCCACCAAACTCTGGTCTAGTATCATTGACACCAAAGTATGCGTCTTGGACACCATTCAGTCTGTAAGGATCAGTAAGTCCAACACCAATGTACTGGTTGTTGTTACCAGCAGCAGAGACATAGATGACACCAGCATCCATCATCTCATCGCCAGCATCATTAGTGGCGCTGCTTCTAGAGGAAGAAGACCAGGATCTATATGCAAAGAGAACTTGGTTGTTGAAACCAAAGATCATGTCTTCGACACCAGACGGATCTCCACCAGAAACAGGCATCGTGATGCTGCTGGTGACTCCAAGGAATCTATAGTTTACGGTAGAACCACTGTAAAGAGCAGCTTGATAACCCCAAGAACCATTAACAACCGTAGGATTTTTTCTACCAATTGCAGAGTTAACTGGTTTGTATTGGTGGAAGAACTTAATCAGATCATAGTTGGTTTCAATGTCCATGTTGACATTATCACCAATGCCAGGCATGTTCCAGATGTTTGCCTTGAATGCCAGACCAAAGTTCTTACCAGCAGCAAGAGACGCACAGGCAGTACCATGACCACTAGTGAGAGCACTAGATCCATTAGTACCAATACCAATGGATCCATTTCTAGTATATCCAGATGGAATAACAACTTCAGGAAGAGTATTAAATTCAGTAGATCTAGCGTTATTATCTTCCCACCATGCTTCAGCAGAAGCAGTTGTAATTCCAGTAGATCCATCATCTAATGTAATAGTGAATCCATTAGTCTGGAACCAACCAGGATCCAAGAAGTATGGGAAGTCAAGAACAATATCTTTTACTCTGGAAGAACCATCGTCGTTAAGAAACTCTGGGTGAGAGCGAAGAACACCAGAGTCATGGATAACGATGTCAACATTTCTACCATCATAAAGGTAATTTACATTACCAGTAACAGGTGCGATACTTCCAGTTACATTAGGCCAGAAGTCTCCGTTAGAACCAATACCAGAAATTCTAGGTACTGCCCAATTGGTTCTATTTTCTTCTGCAGATGTTGGAGATGATGTTGGAGGATTATTGGGAGAATTAAGATCTCTATAGATTTTTACATCGGTGTCCCACCTCTGCGGCTGCACAAGTTGGGGTTTGGGAAAGTTATCTTTGTTATCTTTGAGAGATAACTCAATCCATTTTACATATGGATGACGAGCAATCTCTGCTGCTTCCTCTTCCGTCAACTCATAAGTGCCACGAGTAGCACTATGGGATTTTGCATCGACACATGTAATTTTTCTATCGGGAATTCCATCCCGATTAGAGTCTAATGTGAGAGCACTATGAATATCATCCCAGTGTTCTGGACTCGTAACAGCCAGTGTATATCTTTTAAGTGTCATGCCTCAAAATCTATAGGGGAGCACCTTTTTTATATTTAGGTATGGTAGAATATATATTAAAAAGTATCTGACTATGAACATCGTTACTGGTGCCAAGGGATTTATCGGAGGGCACTTTGTCAGAAGCATGGAAAATGTGCTTGAAATTGACATCGATAATTGCTTTGATCTACTGAACAAGTTCAATCGGTGGGATGAAGTTGACATGATCATCCATCTGGGTGCTCGATCATGGACCACCGACAAAGATATTGATGCAATCTATCGCTATAACATCGACTATAGCATTAAATTATTTGAGAAGGCAATTGAGTATGGTATCCCAGTCAAGTACGCATCTTCGGCGTCTACTTATGGTAAGTGTGTGTCTACAGACGGCATTATTAATCCGCTGAACTACTATGCACTATCGAAAGCAACAGTAGATTACTGGGTGCAAGATAACATGCATCGGTTTTCCCACATTCAAGGATTCAAATTCTTTAATGTGTATGGTAGTGGAGAAGTACACAAGGGAGAGCAGGCTAGTCTTGTAAGTAAGTTCAAGTGGCAGTCTGCTACTGGAAAAATTCATCCCTTCGCTGGATCAGATAAAGTATACAGAGACTATATCTGGGTTGGAGATATTGTAAATGTTGTTCTATCTAACAGTGCAGGAAGTGGTATCTATGACCTTGGTACTGGAACAGCAGTGAGTATTCAACAGGTTGCAGATTGCGTCGCACAAAAAACCGAGGCGATGGTAGAGGAAGTTCCTTTCCCACCAAACCTCGTTGGTAAATATCAATTTATAACTGAAGCAGATATGAATTGGTTAACTGACTACAACTTCAAAACGGTATTCGATTATGTCAATCACCACAGTGAATTCTAATTGAGTCAGAGTCAAAGTGTTGCGTTGAGAATTCAAACAATTCAGAATCTTCCAACGCAACCATCTGATGTCTGAGACCTACAGGGATATGAAACTTATCTCCTGGCTCTAGCACCAAAGTCTCAGCATCTTCAAGACCATCTACATTTCCATAGAACAATAAGATGAGACCGCTTTGTAAGTAAAAGGTCTCATCTTTTATTTTATGATAGTGCCATGAGCACCTTTTCCCCTTGTTAAAAAAGAGAAGTTTGCCGCAGTATTGATCGTTGTTTACAATCCACTTTTCATATCCCCAGCCTTTGGGGACATGTTTAATTGGGTGAGAAGAACTCATTTGCATTGACTCCCTTATCATCTATGTAGTAATCAGCTGATGGTTTGCCAAGATGGAGTTCATGAAACTTACAACCCCAATTTCTTAACTGATTATAAGTGAAATCAAAGAACTCTTTCTCTGCTAGTTGACGACTATTATTATACCTACCCATACCTCTCGCAGTTAAGTAAGTAATATAGTGTCCGTCATCATAGAACTGATTGATTATATCAATTCTTTCTTGAATTGGAATGGCACCAGTATACCTAGTTTCTTCTGTAGTCCCAGGAGTACAAATAGTACCATCAATATCAACAGTGTATCTCATGAGTCTAAGATCGAATCAACATCATCCATCTTCATGGTGTATGTTCCAGGATTTTGTACAGCAATCGCTGCTGCTCTATTAGCAAAGGCAATTGCCTCTTCAATAGATGGTAACTGAATGTAGTAGAAGACAAGAGCAGCAAGGAAAGTATCTCCAGCGCCAGAGACATCAAACACACGCTCGATTTCCTTCACAGGATACTGTGTCTTGTTCCAGATGGCACCGTTGGCACCCATGGTTACAATCATATTTTGAGCAGGAGGAATAGAATTTGAATCCAGAGACTCAAACTCTTTCTGATTAATTTTATAGATCACATTGTCAAAACCCAAAGGAAGTTTGGTTGCCTTGGTGTCTACAAAAACTTTGATATCGGGGAGTCTTCCTGCAATGTAAGAGATAACTTCTGCAACATTAACAAATCCCTTATTGTAATCAGAGATGACTACAGCATCATACTGTGCATGCATCAATGCCATCTGCAGTTGTGCCTGATGGATGGTTTTAACCTCAGGTTCTACATCGACGCGAACAATTTGTTGATTTGTTTTCTCATCGATGTACCTAGTCTTGACAATCTTTTCTTTATTGGTGACAAAGTTTACATTGATGCCAAGAGACTGCAAATTCTCGTGAACATTTGCTGCCATGCCAGGAGCAGTCTGCTTTTCACGATACTTAAGAACAGGGACAGGTGCCTCAGGACTCAGGCGATTGCATGTGCCATACAACCACTCATCGGTACAACTATCCCCGATCAATAATACATTGTATTGTCTTGCTAGTTGCATACTCTTCTATCCTAGGGAAAAAATGTACTTCGGTGGAATACATGGAACCAATGACTGTCTTTCCTTCCCAGTCAGATCCTACCACCATTATATCAGGTTTAGTTACTTTAACGCAATTTTCTAGTTCTACATCTGAACCGAAGAGGAGAACATGATCTACAGTCCTAAGACTTTGTAGCATGTATGCTCTATCTTCGGCGGTATTTATTGGGCGATTGGGTCCTTTCTTTTCTCTCACTCTCTCGTCACTATCAATAGCAACGACAACCCTATCACCTTGGGACCTAGCATACTCTAAGAGTTGCAGGTGACCAGGGTGAAGGATATCAAATGTTCCGTTTACGAAAACAGTCTTAGTCATTCTTAACGGTAATCAGTTTACCATGCTCAGGAAGATACAGATACTCAATACCAGAGTTAGCGAGAGTCCGAACAGCGTCGTCCAAGGTCTCCACCAAAGGTTCACCACCAAGATTGAAGCTGGTATTAAACAGAATCGGACAACCCGTAGCATCATAGAAGGCTTTGATGAGTTTGTAGTAGTTTTCATTCTGTTCTGGGGTAACAGTTTGGATTCTACATGTGCCATCAACATGAATGATTGCAGGAATCTTTTCTTCAATTCCTTCACGACACTTGACAGCGTACATCATGAAAGGAGTATCTTCCATACCACGAAGGTCGAACCATTCATTAGCATGCTCTGCCAAAATAGATCCAGCAAAAGGACGGAAGTATTCTCTCTTCTTAACCAAGTTGACGAAATCTTTTCCATCAGGATCACGCGGATCATAAAGGATAGAACGATTACCAAGAGCACGAGGACCTGCCTCAGACTTACCTTGGAACATTGCAACAATGTTCTCGGATGTGATCAGATTAATCACATCTTCATTAGTAGCATCACTTACAACACCTTCATACTTGTCCGCAGTATCAATGATTTCATCTAAACTATATGTATGATCAGGACCATAGTAAAGATCATTAATCCGTGCGGGAAGCGGAACATTCTCTTTACCTTCTTGAGTCTTGTAGTAGACAAAGAGAGCAGCGCCAATAGCAGTGCCACCATCATTACTTACAGGTTCAACGAAGAGATTGATACCATCCTTCTGCAGCTCTTCGAGATACCAGTAGTTAGCAACACAGTTCAAACCATATCCACCAGAAAGAACTACATTCTTCTGACCAGTGAGATCAACTGCCTTACGAATCAATTTGAGAACTGCTTCTTGAGTTTCTGTCTGAACAGCATAGGCAACATCCCTACGGTTCTGTAGTTTAGTGATGTCCTCATGATCATGATTATTCAGGTAATCATACTCCTGAACATTAATATGTGCAGCATTAGGATAGGTAGGAATCATCACATTCCTATCTACAGTTCCAGTCTTCTTAAAGATCTTAGGCACATCCTCATTAGGAGCACCGTAGGGGAACAAACCCATGGTCTTACCTGCTTCAATAGCATGCCAACCACAATACTGAGTCGCTGCTTCGTATGCTTTTACAATACCTGCAGTCTCGTCCAGAATATATTCAAACTCTCCCTCTTCTCCAGGATATGCCTCTGCATTGGGCATCTTTTCAACATAGTTTGTGGTGCAGGGACCACGAGTTCCTAAGTGTTTGTAAACTGTGTTGATACCATGAGGGAAGGTGCAATTATAGATGCTTTCAGTCTCCCAAACTGTCTCCGCAAATCCCATAACCTGAAAGTTAAGGAAGGTTCCTGCACCATCAACAACAACAGCAGCTGCCTTCTCAAAACCAGAACGGTAGAAAGCACAAGCAGCATGAAGTTTGTGGTGAATGTTACCCACATCCACAACTTGAGGATGAAGCTTCTCAGGATCAGGACTTACATCTTTAATGAGACCCAACTTCCTTGCCATGCCAACATAGACTGGTTCATGCGAGTACTCAAGTCTACCAGCATCTTGACTCATCAACTGAGTGTGTGCCACTACAAGATAGTCAAGTTTATCAGTGTACTCAAGGATCTTCAGCATGGAAGCAAGAGGACCGCCGTCATACTTACGACGGGAAAGTCTCTCTTCTTCTACAGCAAAGACGAGTTCACCATCTTTGAGGAGACATACTCCTGCGTTATGTCCCCGTGTAATAGCAGCAATCCACTGTGTCATTTGCCAAATCCTTTAGTAGTTTTTTCTTTCTTATCTTCTTTCCAGGACATGTCTGCCTGCTTCTTTACTGGTTTGCCCAGTTTATCTTTACATGATTTCAGAACTTGTTGAACCTGCTCCTCTGTCATCTCCATGCATTCATCATTTTGATAGTCAGCATAGTCTTCCATTGTCAGTCTAATGGGAGAGAAAGACCTCTTGTCCTCACCAAGATCAATTATATCAAAGTTTGGATCTTCTGGGTAGGAGATATTGACAGGGTAAGTAGAACCAATGACTGCAGTTACAGAAGTATCAACTGCCTTGGCAATGTGCTGACCAACAGAGTCACAACCAAGGAAATGATCTGCCCGACCAATGATCGATGCCCAGATACGGATGTCAGGAATCTGTGGAAGGATAAACGGTTGATCAGACTCACCTTCCTCTGTTTGGAAGGGGAACTCGGACATTACGATGACGCAATAATCTTTCTTGAGTTCATTAATGATCTTACTAATGTCACCAAGGTTGAAACTTCTAGAGGTAGGATCGAAAATGTATCCACCGTTATCCTGTACACCTCTACCGAAAGGTTGAACAACAATAACCTTTTCCTTTCCAGTAACTTTGATTGCTTCATCAACCAACTGAAGACCTTGAATGCCTTCATGCTTTGCAAGTTTGATGGTTGGTTTAGGAAGTTCTCTGGGTTCTTCGACACCATTAATTTCCATATCAAATGCCTGAGCAATGCTACACTCTTGGTTGTAGTAATGCCAGCGGCGATACGGTTCTGGAGTGACACAATCTCTATGCTTGATCTGATCTTCGAACAGATTCTTGTGCCAATTATCGTAAGCGTGTTTGTGGAGAGTAGGGTGTGCCTTATAGAAGTTCATCCCACCTTCACAGACGATAATAAAATCGTCGTGGGTTTCTGCATATTTTTCAAGTGCAGGGATGGAGGTAATGACTCTACCAGCTCCTCCGTTAATGAAGAATGCTTTAGATCTCATACTGATTGTTTCAACGATTTATTTAGTTACAGAAAGAAAACCTGATTCACTCGATTGTGTTCGGTGAACATCCCATGATCAATGTTCTGCGAATGCATTACATCAGCTTCATAAAAGATACATCTATTATACACCATCTCTGCTTCGTATTCAACTTTCCATTCTCTATCACCATACAACCACTCTCTAATATATGGGTAACACTGCTCTGGTTTTGTAACCTCATTGTCAAAACCTTCAGGTTTATCAATATAATCTATCACATTATATGGAACAGACATCTGACCCTTGTAAGAATACAAATTAGTTCCTCCCTGACATTCGTCGGGGGTATTCAGATAAACTACAACACCAAATTGATTAAAGTCAGTTTTACTATCGGTTGTATAAGAATCTTGATGGGGAATACTACACCAAGGTGCATGGAATACTCCATGATAATTTAAAATATTACACATGAACCCAACAGCATTCCATTGAAATTCATACATTTTTTGATGAGTATGCTTACTCCACAAAGAGTTATCTAAGCAGTACTTATCAAAAAATGGTTTGAGTTTTTTCCTTACTTCTGATGTCTTTTGGAATACTCTCTGACCAGGAAGACCATTGATTAAATTCTTATCATCTTTCTTTTCAGATCTTAATGCAAGTTCTCTTACTTCATCTGGATTTTTATAAAAATTATCGACAATAACAATAGTTCTATTCTGTGGTCCTACTTTTTTAATAGTAACATCAGGGTTATCATTCAGTTCAAACATAAAATCCTCAGAGATAAAAAAATTCTGGGAAATTTTTTCCCAGAATCTTGTAACTAAAAAGTCAAATTAGTTTTAGGACCAAGTGGTAACAACCACGAGTCCACCACCACCCCAGTCACCCCAGCATTCTCCACCTTGAGTGGATCCAGAGTGACCACCGCCACCAGGGAACAAGGAAGGAGCGGAACAGCAACCTCTGGTGTTGCCATAAGAGCAACGACCTACGCCAAAGTTACCACCTTGTTGCCAAGGACCAACAGGACCAGAAGCAACAGACCAAGAGAATGAGTGGCAGTTAACATGCTTCAGTTCTCCGCCAGAGAGTCCACAGATATAAAATTCATTCTCAGGGTTCTGGGAATCAGGTTTAGTTCTAGCATCAGGCCAAGAAGCAGAACAAGCATTAAAGCAGTTTGTTCTTTGGGCAACTTTTGTACAGGAATAGCAAGACTCAGTACATCTTTGACCAGCATAAGATCCACCTTGCATGCAGAAGGTGCCAAGTCCACCACCCAATACAAAGGAAGGACAACCATAGAAACCACAACCAGTTCTACCATGGCAACAACCACAGCAAGAGCATCTACTAGTAGATCCAGCACAGATAGTATATTGAGTAGAACCAGCGGTAAAGTGTCCACAGTTAGCATACTGCATCTTGGTGGCATACCCACCACCACCTCCACCCATTCCAGGACCGTTACCACAGCAACGACCACCAGCTCCAGATCCACCGCCAGAAATGATTTCAAATTGGATGCTGGTTACACCATTAGGAACTGTCCAAAGGTAACAACAACCGCCATTACAGGGAACATTGTGACAGCAGTTAAAGTAAAAATTTCTACAGACAATTCCTGTGGAGATTCCAGTTACTTTTGTTGGTCCAACTGTACCATTGATAAATGCATCACCAGCATCGATCTTTTTAAAACTCTGGTAATCAGCCATAGATCTTACTCCTGAGGTGCAATATAGTCAGATCTATCTACTCCATCATCGTCTCCAGGATCCCCAGGTTCTGTAGGCCAAACAATCAAATAAGTATCATTACCAACACTTGCCCATTTCTCGGGAAGGTCTCTCAGTTTTTGACGATACGCTCTCCACTCGGTAAACGCAGTTGCAGGAGCATCAACAGGAATTTTGTTATCACTTGCTTCAAGCAGTCTGTTTCTAGCCGACCGCACTACATCCCAACCAAATGTTTTTTGAACTTCACCATCTTCTGACCACTCATCTTCTTCAGTGTGGGGACCAGAGAATCTGCCAGTGTTCCAGCTCTCCGTCTCAAAATTATAATGGAAGGAGCACATGTCAAACACTTCATGGAAGTGATGCCAATCCGCAAGAACAGGGTTTGGTTCATCATCAGGACCAGCAGGAGTTTCAATCATCATGGGTCCGTCAATACCACCCCAAAGAGCAATAGCATTCATCGTATGAGTTCTTGCATCCAACTCTACGACTCTAGCATCAATGGGGGGATCTCTATCCTCGGGTTCATCGGATGGGAAAGAATGCTCCTCTACCCACTTAGGATTCTCTTCAGTACCAATGTTCCTATACCAAATGGTAATACGGTCAGGACCATTGTATGTGCAAATACCACTCGCGTTGGTATCTTGGTCGTCAGTATACCACTTTACAGGAATAGGATAAATGATTGTCTTTGTGATGTTTGCCATTGTTAAAGCGTACTCCTATAGTTGTATTTATTATTAAGACCAAGTGGTGACAACGACAAGTCCGCCGCCGCCCCAGTCGCCCCAGCACTGGTTGCCATCACAAGTATTAGCACTGTGACCACCGCCACCAGGGAACAGGGAAGGAGCGGAACAGCAACCTCTAACTCTAGCAGTAGAGCAACGAGATACACCAAAGTTTCTTTGAGACTGCCAAGGACCAACAGGACCAGAGGCAACAGACCATGCACCAGAGTGACAGTCCACATGCTTCAGTTCACCACCAGACAAACCGCAAATGTAGAATTCGTTTTCGGGGTTCTGGGAATCGGGCTTGGTTCTAGCATCAGGCCAAGCAGCAGAACAAGCATTAAAGCAGTTATTCCTCTGTGCAACCTTCAAGCAGGAATAGCAGCTGTTGGTGCATCTATGAGTGGAGTAAGAACCACCCTGCATACAGAATGTACCAAGTCCACCACCAAGAACGAACGAAGGACATCCATAGAAACCACATCCTGTTCTACCGTGGCAACAACCACAGCAGGAACATCTGCTGGTCGAACCAGCACAAATGGTGAACTGAGTAGAACCAGCAGTGAAGTGTCCACAGTTAGCATACTGCATCTTAGTAGCGTAACCGCCACCTCCACCTGCCATACCAGGACCGTTACCACAACAGCGAGCACCAGAACCAGATCCGCCACCAGATACAATTTCAAATTGGATGCTGGTTACACCATTAGGAACTGTCCAAAGGTAACAACAACCGCCATTACAGGGAACATTGTGACAGCAGTTGAAATAAAACATCCTGCAGACAATGCCAGTGGAAATACCCGCTACTTTTGTAGGTCCGATAGATCCATTCAATACGGCATCGGCAGCATCGATCTTTTTAAAAGTCTGATAATCAGCCATTGCTTCTTATTCTAAAGGAAGATTCGTATTAGTATTTAGTAAACATATAACAAAAATAAGGGGAGGTTGCCCTCCCCAGTAGAAGAATCAGACGGTGATGATTCTCCAACCTTGTGTGCCATCATAGTAAACAAGTTCAAATGCAGCACCTTCAGTTGTAACTGTCAAGTTGCTGGTGGAACCCATGATTCTTGTTCCATTAGGAGCAATCGTCAGAGCGTTGGAATCAAATGTGTTAGCGACATCGAAGATTCTAACTCTGTCTCCTTTGTTGGGGGTAGCAGGCATGTTAACTGTAAATCCACCACCAGAGGTGTTACAGAATGCTTGCTGGTAGTTTGCCAAAGTTGTTCCAGAGGAGACATCTACATTGGCGAAGTTACCAACGGGAACCCAGTTAGATCCGTTATAGAACTCAAAGATGTTTGCATCAGTGTCGTAACGGAGACCGCCTTCATGCAGATCATCGCCAGTCGGGCGAGTTGCTTGAGCACCACGCGGGGGAACAAGGATACCAGCGGTTCCATCCATCTTAGCGCGAGTCAGGAAGCCACGAACTGCTTTCTCAGTAGGACATGCCTGGTTGGAGTTACCACCCATGGTCTCGTCAGACGAGAATTCGTTAATTGCTTCACCGATCTGACCACCGATAGCACCCAGTCTCAGTTCTGTCAAACCAGACAGGTTGAAGGCAGAGGCGTCCAGGGTAGCAGCACCAGTCAACTGGTTAACGGAGAAGTATTCACCAACTCTGAAGTTACCACCTTGGTCGGTAGAAACATAGAAAATCTTACCAGAGTTAACGATGTTTGTTTCGTTACCTTGTGCGGCAGTGTTCTCATCAACATCAGGATAATTGGTTTGTGCAGTGTTACCTGTACCAATCAGCAGGAAGTCGTGACCAGTGAGTCTTACTTTAGAGAACTTCGTTCTCATTGTGAACTCTTGATTATCCAGGGAAGAAGGAGCAGATGCCTTGGCAGGAGCAACACTGATTGTTGCACGACCAGTTCCAGAGTCATAACCAGTTACGGTTCTGATGATGTAAGTATTGACATCAGAGTAACCAAGTCCAACAGTGGAGAATCCAAGAGCGTCACCAACGATCGGAGTTGTGCTCAGTCCAGTTACCTCAAACAGAGCGTCCTTCTGACCAGAGACAGCGTTGGATCCAGTACCGATTCTAAAGTATCCAGTAGCACCAGCACCGACGGAATCAAGTTCGACATACTCACCAGGGGTGAAGACGGTAGTACCAACACCAACAGCACCGTTAGCACCATCGGCGTTACCGAATCCAGAGTTATACTTAAAGTAGATAGCGTCAGAAGCAGACTGGTCGTTAGTCAGTACAGCGCGAGCGCCAGACACAGTACCACGCATCGTAGCACCGACAGACAGGTCACCGACATATGTACCAACAACGGTTGTCATCTTATCGCCATAGAGGCGACCAGTTCTAGCAACCTCAAGAGTGGAGAATCCAACAGCGATTGCACCGTAATCTCCGTAGGAGTTGTTACCAGACAGAGATCTAATCTCCGATCCCTGAGAAGAAACATAACCGAATGCACAGTAGTAAGTGAAGCAGGATACAACCTCAGCGAGAGCATCGTCTTCCAGATAGAATCCTACACCACCAGAGTGAATGTTGGTGAATGCGTCGAATACCATCGACTTAGCACCTGATCCTTCAGGTTTACCCTCGTGAACACCACCCTCAATGTAAATACCGATTGCACCGCCATGACCTGTACCATCAGTACAGATGTCAGAGAAAGCAGTACAGTCTTTGATGTAAGGAGAACGCTCAAGAATCGGAGTGTCGGGGTTCAATCTGAAGTATACACCACAGGCAGTCGATCCAACACCAGTTTTATTCTGCCACTTATCTGTTTCGAAAGGATCGTTTACATCGTAGTCGAAACCTTGGAGACCACGAAGAGTAACTGCCTGAACAGTAGTAGAGTCAGAGACAAAGAACATCGTCTGACGAGAGTTGGGACGCAGACCGTCAGTGGAAAGACCAGCAGCAGGTTCAATCGTCGTACCTCTCAGAACATCACCAGCAATGGAGAAGTTCTTAGGAAGAACAATCGGAAGTTGCTCAGCGAATACACCAGCAGACAACTTCAGAATGATTGGAGATACATCAGTAACTTCACCACCGCTTACATAGGTGTGGGCAATGGTGGAGATACCAACATTGGTTACGAATGTATCGGAGTCAGTAACGGAGTCAACCTTAAAGAAGAATCCTTGTGTACCATCAGGGAAGATTGTTGTGGTAACACCAGCGTGAGCAGCGCCACAAGTGAATCCAATACCCTGCAGCTTAACCTGACCGTTCGGGAACAGACCGTGAGATGCAGCAGTAACTGTAGCAACGCCACTAGTCTCGTCATAAACAAAGTTGGTGATGTCTCTTCTTCTCTGACCAGCAGTAGAAGCATAAGCGATCGATCCCCAAGCGTTGTCAGGTGTCAGACCAGTGTTGTTGTCATTACCTTGCTGTGCGTCTACGAAGTAAACCTTAGTACGCAGACCAGGATACTGCCATTCAATCTCGTCGTTAGCAGATACTCTCAGGTATGTACCTTGCGTACCAATACCTTGTCTTGTCGGACCAGTACCGTCTCTGGTAAGCAGGTCTCCTTTGGTTGTCAGCAGAGCGGCGCTATCACCGATAGCGAATGCTGCCCACATAGTAGCAGCAGTGCCAGGTTGAACATTGATGTTCGAAGAAGCGATCGAGATGTAAGCAGAGGAAGAATACTCAGCAACATCACCGATTTCATAAACATTAGAACCACTCCAAGTGCTTCTCCAGTTGAAACCTCTGTTCAGCAGAGACCAACCATTAATGCCACTGTCGGTTTGGGTGATACCATTTCCAACAGGTCTCTTATCATTACCAATGAGAAGATCATCAGCAATATAAGTATTACCACCAAGAGTTACAATCTGACCTCTAGCATATTGAGAACCAGGATTATAGGTAGAACCACCAGCAGTACCGATACCACCAACGACCAGACGCCACAGGTCGGGGTTCTCGTTAGGTTGTGCTCCGTAGGGGTTGGTGCCGATAGCAACATAAGAGGCACCTCTAAACTCTACGACATCGCCCTTTTCATATCGGGCAACAGCATCATAGAGACCTTCGTTGGTGAATCCAGCGGAGAACGAAGCAAACCTATTGGCAGGAGGATAGAAAGCATCAGAACCGATACCTGCAGTATCATGCAGAGAGGAAGATACTCCAGAAGCAGTCAGGTCAGATGCAACTTGGAAGGGAGAAGTACAACGGAATTCTTGACCACCATAAGTAACAACATCGTTGATACCATAGTAGGTGTCAGTGGCAAAGGCACCTCTAAAGTTCAGACCCTCGGAATACAGTTCCCAATACGCGGGGAAATCTGCAGAGTACCAGTTACTCTGGATACCAGTAGAAGTGTGCTGTGCCGTACAGATATATTGATTACCGCCTTCCTTGACGATATCGTTTACAACATATCCAGTATTCGTCGCCCACTCGCCAGCAAAATTCTGACCCTCGGTATGGAGGGACCAGTTTGCACTGTCGTTCGGGAATCCAGTTGCCGAAGCGTCAGATGTGTGGTTGCCAGTACATACATAAGAGCTGGCACCGTATCTAACGATGTCATCAATTACATATGCAGTAGAAGCAGCCCAGGCTCCACGCCAGTTAAACTTCAGTCTGCCAAGTCTAAATTCTGCCATTGTAGGTTCTCGTTAAACAGGTCCAGGGTATGAATAGGTGCCATTGACTTGAAGGGTTAGATACCCGTCAGAGTCTAGGTAATAAAAAAGGTTTCGCCTGTCAAAGCGTATCTGTTGATATTTATCTTGCGGGTTATTGGCAAGTGCTTTTTGTTCGGTTGTCTCTTCAACATAATCATCATAATCACCGAACTCTTCCACTTGAGTTCCATCAAGACGGAACGGATCAAAAGATTCCGTTGTTGATGCAGCACTTACTTTGGTGAACCAAAGCATATCATCTTCATCTCTTCTTAGAGCGTACACATAATATCCCGTAGAATCTTTGGGTTCAAAATGCGCGTTACTTAAAGTGAGTGCCATTAGCTAATGATTCTCCAATAACTACCTGTCCACAAGAACATAACAGTCACGCCTGAAACATCTAAGTTTACAGGACCATCATCAATGTTGCCAATAGCATCTTTGAATTGATGCGAAGCTGAGCTCAATATAACATTATTTATATTCCAGTTTTGTCCGCCATCCGCAACCTCAATGCTGTCTCCAATAGTGAGGTTAACGATTGGCATAGTTGCATTCACAACACCGTTAGTGGTGTTAATCAGGTATCTTTTATTAACAACCAACTGAGTCGTAAGTGGACCATCAATCTGGGCAAAGACGGGAGTAGCACCTGTTGCAGCAGAAGCAACGGTCTCTACATTATCACCGACTCTAACATAGATTTTTTGGTCAACTATATTAATCGCCATTTCGCCATCTTCTAGGTCGTTAAGACCAGGAATTTGACCTTGCGTTAGACTCCGTTTTGGTTTAATGCGAGTAGGCATTACGACAAAAAGAAAATGAGCTTCTTAGTATTTATCAGAAGTAACTTACCGATAAAACAATTCTAACTTTCTGATCTGTACATGTTGTGCTTCGATGAGGAGTTGATCCATCAAACAGCACGACTCTATTCTCAACACTCTCAACCTTTGTACCATCCTCAAATCCAGTATATCCATCACAAGTATTGAAATATAATACTGCTGTGTTGTGAGGATACTTATAATCCTCATGAAGATCGTGCTCAATAAACTTACCAATGTTGGGATATAGATTCACTCTTGCTCGAATCAAAGACTTTATGTTCAAATGTTTAACAAGAAGATCATCAATCTCATTCATAAAAGAACTCTGTGGTTCGAATCTATCATACAATCTGTGCGTAAAGAAGAAGTGATCATCATTCATCTCCCCTAGATTTGCAACCTCATTGCAAAAAATCCAAGGAAACTGTGTACTAAACACACAGTTCTTTAGATGCTCAAAGTAATCCCTCGGAAGGAATTCATCTATCACTTTCATAGTATTCATAGAGATTGAACGCGATTGAATATCTTGGGTGGTCTGAACAGTTAACTCCAACACTATGTTGGAAAGAAGAAGGGAACAAGAGCATCAACCCATCACTAGGTTGGAGAGACATATCTGTATGTTGTATGAGAGACAGATTATGATAATCATGGTGCATGAATTGAATATCTCCTGAGTCTTCAGGGACATTAATATAGAGAACACCTGCAAGTATAGATCCAGGATGAGTGTGAGCTGTATTGTATGACCCCTTGTAATTTATATTGAACCACATGTTAGAGAGTCTAGGAATACAATTGATATTGCTATCTTCATTCTTTTTAAACTCATCAACTAAGTCAAGTATCCTTTCGCTCATGTAATTCAAAAAAGGAGAAAAACTTTTCTCCTTATAAAAATCATCTGGACTTTGATATCCGTTTACATTGCTTCTATAATTTTGCTGATAGACTTTTGCATAATTGTCCATCCAATTTACGAATTCATCTTTGATTTGAAAAAAGTTTTTATCAGATGAACTTGCCATAACATATGGCAAGACAACATCAGAGTCTATACTTTCATACTCAATCACTTAATAAATCCCTCCGCCTCTAACCAGGCACGAGTCAATGGAGTGGGAGGATAGACTTTCCACATATTACCAGCAGCACATGCCTCTAATGCCTTCTGTGTCATTCCCTCAGTTTTGCCTGCCCAAGTTGCCTCTGCTTCCCAGGGCACAGCAGACTTTGGATATATTTTCTCCACCATCTCACGCCACATCTTAGGAACATCTTCCTCATTCTTGATGATAGCAATCATACTATTATCAATACTACCTGCCATACAATCTTGAGCAGCATGCCAACCCTCATGACGCATGACACTCATGAGTACATGAGGACGATGCATGTATGCTTTATTAAGATAGAAGTTATTACTAACAGTGTGATACACTCCACGGTGACCAACTGGAAAGTATTTCTGATCAGCAAGATACACTTTTACACCAATTTGATTTAGTGACATGAGCATGTTATTAAACTCTTGTGTCACTGGCATAAAGGAATCTATATCATTGTAGGTAGAACTGATGTCCAACATAGTACGGACTTGAACTACACCATCAGTACACTCTCTTAAGATCATACACCCCATAGCATCATAGGTGTAATAACCTTTAGTAGGTTCTGCCATGGCAGGAGATGCTGCAAGCAGTAAGGCAAGAAGAAGTTTTTTCATACTCTGAAATGAATGAGTTCTGATTCGGGTAGTGATTGTTGGGTATCAAGTTCTTGACCGTTGACTCTGATCTTGCCAGCAGGGAGACCTTGCTGTCCAGGCAGCTGCTTATCTACAGTAGCAGTGATGTCAATTACTTGATCTAGTAGATACTTATTCTTTCTATAAGTTCTATTAGGACGCATGGAACAAAGATTCATAGCGTCCCTTTCCCATCCACAGTCTGCAATCTTTCGTCCGTCCTCATAGACAGACCAGAATTCTTGTTGCATAAAAAAAAGAAGGGTGTATACCCTTCTAATTATATCATAAGTTAGAGTGCATTGCCACGAGGTAGAACTTCTTCTGGGAATACAAAGTTCTCATGTGGTTGATCTACTGGAGCCATCCAGGCACGGAGTCCTTCATTGAGGAGGATATTTTTCGTATAGAAAGTTTCAAATTCTGGATCCTCTGCTGCTCTAACTTCCTGAGACACAAAGTCATAAGCACGAAGATTGAGTGCGAGACCAATGATACCAATAGAACTTGTCCAAAGTCCCATGACAGGAACGAAAAGCATAAAGAAGTGAAGCCAACGCTTATTGCTGAAAGCAATACCAAAAATCTGAGACCAGAAACGGTTAGCAGTGACCATGGAATAAGTTTCCTCTTCCTGAGTCGAATCAAATGCTTTAAAAGTGTTTGCCTGATCACTGTCTTCATACAAGGTATTCTCTACTGTAACACCATGGATTGCTGAGAGCAGAGCACCACCTAGGATACCTGCTACGCCCATCATATGAAAAGGATTCAGCGTCCAGTTGTGGAACCCTTGGAGGAACAGGAGGAAACGGAAGATTGCTGCGACTCCGAACGACGGCGCAAAGAACCACGACGACTGTCCCAGAGGATAGATAAGAAAAACACTAACGAATACAGCAATAGGACCTGAAAAAGCAATAGCATTGTAAGGACGAATTCCAACGAGACGGGCAATTTCAAACTGCCGAAGCATAAAACCTATGAGAGCAAAGGCTCCGTGGAGCGCCACAAAAGGCCAGAGTCCCCCAAGTTGGCACCAGCGGACGAAATCTCCCTGAGACTCAGGACCCCAAAGTAGAAGAAGAGAATGACCCATAGCGT
>Ga0208162_1000089_pt1 | contig 44763 bp, 56 predicted proteins | sample CB_VirMetaG_4_FD_184539 | JGI IMG/M metagenome (GOLD analysis project Ga0208162, IMG submission 184539) | Freshwater to marine saline gradient viral communities from Chesapeake Bay - CB_1508_1M Viral MetaG (SPAdes) (version 4) | ecosystem: Environmental > Aquatic > Marine > Coastal | place: USA... | reverse complement strand
CCTAGTGGGGCCGGAACCAGCGCCCAACAATTCACTTTCTCTTTCTGGGGAAAGCGGTGTGAATTAGACAGACAGTTCATTTTCGGCGTCGATAGCACCAATCCTTCTGGGTTTAGTTTTAACACCGACACCACATTGCGGGTGCAATGGAGCCGGTCCGGGCTTGAGGGGCAGTTAATCGACTTTGCCCCGTATAATAGAGACCCCCACGCTTTCTCACATTGGACGATTGTTTGGGATACGCCCAACGCGACATCAACCGACAGAATACGTGCCTACCAGAATGGCGTCCGCTTATCCACGACAGGAACACCGACCTTTCCCTCGCAAAATGACAATGAAAGCAAAATCAATACCGCCGCTGCACACGACATTGGACGGTATCCGGGAGGACTCTATTCGGATATTTATTTATCTGAGTTTGTTTTCATTGACGGACAAGCCTTAGACCCCACCAGCTTCGGCGAATACGACACCAACGGCGTTTGGCGTCCCGTAGATGTGTCGGGACTTACGTTTGGCACCAACGGGTTCTACTTGCCGTTTACGGATAGCACCAATTTAGGAGCGGACGGGAACTACGCAGATACGTCAACAACTTCTGTCAACTTTGATGGGACTAACGACTACCTGACGCGGGGTGGCGGGCTTACTGGTGCGAGTGATGGCGAGTTTCTTACGTTTAGTTGCTGGTTTAAGCTGAAGGGCGGCGATGGTGCCACTCAAAGGTTTTTCCGCTCAGACACAGACATCTATGTAGATGTCAACAGATCGACAGACAACAAGATTTATCTTTCTTGCTACAATAGTTCCCCAACGCAATTGATCCAGATGGCGTCTACCAAGACCTACACAGCCGACGGCCAATGGCACCATCTCATGATTTCTACAAAAAGGACCAGCGGAGACCTAGCAGCGCATATGTATATCGATGGTGAGGATGTAGCTGCCACCCCCTCACCGAATATCGCTGGCAATATCGACTGGACTAGAACAGACTGGGGTATTGGCGGAACAGAAGCTGGCGGGAATAAGTTCAACGGAGACTTGGCCGAGTTCTACCTTACCGATGAATACATCGACCTGTCTTCATCAGCCAACAGAGAGAAGTTCCTGACGGCTACCGGCGCTCCTGCTGACGTAGGCTCTGACGGATCGACCCCTACCGGCACAGCGGCACTCATCTATTTGTCTGGTGCAACCTCAACGTGGCACACAAACGATGGCTCTGGCGGCGGGTTTACTGAGAACGGTGCGTTGACTGACGGCTCCGCAGTGCGGAATGTAAACGCCAACGACTTCAAAACATCAGGCTCACCCTCGCAGTCCAGCGACACGCCGACGAATGTGTTTTCAACTCTGACGCCCTTGAAGCTGGATACAAACACTACTCTAGCCAACGGTAACTTAGAAGCAAGCGCCAGCACAACATCTGTAGCTGCTGGTTCTATCGCCGTCAACTCCGGCAAGTGGTATTTTGAGCAACGTATGACTGGCTGGGCGGGAGGGTCAACCTTTCTTGGGGGAGTAATGGGCGTTGTGGACAACATTTCGGCAGGGAGTGCTATAAGCGCCTATTCGGAGGGGTATGGCGTCTACCCCGGAAACGGGAACAAGTATAACAACGGGGCAAACTCATCTTACGGCACTTCATTTACAAATGGGGACATTATTGGGTGCGCGTTAGACCTAGATAACGGTAAAATCTACTGGTCTGAGAATGGCGTCTGGATGAACTCTGGCGATCCTGCCGCGCAAACAAACCCCGCTTACACCACATTATCGGGATACTACACCATAGCGGCAAGCCCGGATAATGTTAGCACCGTTTACACCAATACAGGCAATACCCCCGTAACAGGCGGCAACGCTGACGGCAATCGCTACGGTGACTTTGATTATGCTCCTCCATCCGGCTTCTTAGCTATCTGTTCAGCCAACCTCTACGCCAACGCTGCCCCAGCTATCGAAGACGGCACGGCGCATTTTCAGGCTACGCTGTATGAGGGCAATGGAACAAGCAAAGAAGTCAATCAATCTGAGATGTCGCCCAACAGTGTGTTTTCTCCTGATTTTGTTTGGCTGAAAGATAGGGACACGGCATATTCTCATCACCTTTTTGATGCTGTTCGTGGTTCCACTAGCCGACTAAAGAGTGACAATTCAGATGCAGAGGCGACTAGCAACCCAACCACCTATCTATCATCATTCGACGCTGACGGTTTTACTGTTGGCTCTAACGTCAATGTAAATACAGATACGAATAATTACGTTGGATGGCAATGGAAAGGCGACGGCACTAGCGGTAGCAGCAACACTGACGGGTCGATTCCCAGTACGGTCAATGTGAACGACACAGCGGGCTTTTCCATTGTAAAATACACCTCTACAAATGGTAGTGGTGCAGGAACAGTAGGGCATGGGCAGACAGGAGCCTTGGACCTAATCTTGGTTAAAAACTTAGATAACGCAGGCGACAATTGGGCAGTTTATCATTCCGGCAATACATCTGCTCCTGAGACTGATTATCTTATACTAAACCTCGTAAATGGGACAGCGGACAGCAACACGTTCTGGAACGATACCGCACCAAGCTCAACATCCCCATTTGTGTTTAGCGTAGGAACGTCTGGTGCGGTCAACGACCAAGGGGCAGCAAATAACCATATCGCCTACTGCTTCCGCAGCATACCGGGATATTCAGCTTTTGGAAGTTACACAGGTAATGCAAGCACAAACGGCCCCGTGGTTTTGCTAGATTTCAAACCTGCCTACATAATGATCAAGCGGATCGATGCTGCCGGTGCTTGGTACTGTTGGGATAATGCCCGAGAACCCTACAACGTTCAAACATCATATATCCAGCTAAACAGTAGTGTAGAAGAAGCTACAGGCGTTAATGTCGATGTGCTTTCGAACGGTCTCAAAATCAAATCATCTGTAGGTAACAACGTGAGCGGTGGAACGTACATCTACGCCGCATTCGCCGAAAACCCATTCGCCGGGTCTAGCCCTGCTACTGCACGATAGGAGATAAAAATGTATGTAATCGAAAATTCAGAACACCAGATTGTCAACGACGGCAAGGGTCGGCAGATGTTTAAGTCGCTGGCTGTTGTCTTTCGCCCTGACGGCGGGCAAACCAGCCGTGCAAAAGTAAACGAGCAACTGTACGACGAACAAGGTCGTAGCTTGTTCATCCGTCAGGTTCTTGAGCCGGTCGAAGGTGACGGACCCGTCAATCTTGGATACGGTTCGCTGGAGTACTCAGACGGTTCGTGGAAACGTCCTAAGAAAGTTGGACCCAAAAATCCAGACCCTGCGCCGGGAGACGAGAACTACGACTACGTGTCATTGCGTCGGCGGGACTATCCCACGATTGAGGACCAGCTTGATGCCCAGTTCCACGATTCAAAGGATGGCACGACAACTTGGCAGGAAAGTATTCAAGCTGTGAAAGACAAATGGCCGAAGCCGGTTGTTGCTCAAGAGGCTCCCGCTGAAGAAGCTGCTGTTGAAGAGGCTGTAGTCGAAGAAGCTGTTGCTGAAGAAGCTCCAGCAGAAGAGCCTGTAGTCGAGGAAACTCCTTAGTTGAAGAGTAACAAATATGGAACTAGGCGTAAGGGAGCTATTAACAATAGCAACTGTTATAGGCGGCATAGCTGCTACTTGGGGTCTTGTGCGTAGTCAGTTAGGACGTGCTGTACAAGACCTTTTAAAAGTAACGCAAGAAATACAAAACTTGGAAAGTAAGACAGAAAATTACATAGCTAGCCAGGAAGTGCTAGAAAGCAGGGTAAAGGTAATATCTGATATTTTATCGCCAAACAACCTAGAAAAACGTTCCAGAGAATTAGAATACTTAGCTGGAAGAGTGGAAAAACTTGATGACCTTTTTAAATACGTTATGTCGGAGGTGGATAAACTCAAGTCTATGCACAATGGTAAGCATCCTCCTGTTAACTAGCTTAGCACAAGCTGAAAACCCAGAGGAATACTTATTTTCAAGATTTGTTTGCAAAGATGCTGAGTTTTTTAAAGCTGTAGACAAGGTAAAAGACAAAGTTGCTTTTAGTTCCCTGGCAAATTATTTCTTAGAAAGACAGCATTGCATAATGTTTCCCACATATTATATGTTCAAAAAGAAAAAGAAACATTTTGTTATTAACTTTATGAACGAAAGTATGGAAGTCTGGGAAAGTCAAGAAGGTGTTTTTATGTTAATAGATTTAGAACTTGGAAAAGAAGTATAATATGATAAGTTTAATAGGTTCTCTTTTAGGATTTGTTACTTCTACTGGCCCTGGTTTATTTAAGATGTACATGGACAGTAAACAAGATCAAAGAGACAAAGAACATGAACTTAAAATTTTAAGCCAACAAGCTCAAGATAAAAGAGACGAAGCTTTAATTACTAACACAGGTAAAGCAAACTTAGCTATTCATCGAAATTACGCTGAAGAAACTAAAAGAGCTAGTCAATGGGTAGTAGATTTATCAGCAACCGTAAGACCTTTAATTACATATTTCTTTTTCTTGGAATTTGTTTTGCTTACTTTTCTTTCAGCTTTTGGACTGATAAGCACAGAGCTTTTTCAGAAACTTTGGTCAAACGAGATAGTCAGTATTTTCAGTGTTATCATAAGTTTTTGGTTTGGTCAACGCTTAGTAAGCAAATGGTCGAAATGATAAATAAAAATGGTGTTGAATTACTAAAAGATTTTGAAGGATTTTCTTCTACTCCTTATAAAGATGTAGCTGGAATTTGGACAATAGGATTTGGGTCTATTTATGGAATAGACAATAAAAGAGTAACTGAAAATCATCCAAACATTACTGAGGAAATAGCTCAGGAATTAATGGAAAGAGATTTAAAAACTACAGAGTTTACAATAGCTAATCTTGTTAAAGTGCCGCTTACTGAAAATCAATTCTCAGCTTTATGTAGTTTTGTGTACAACATCGGTTCAGGAGCTTTTCAAAGAAGTACAGCAAGAATGAAATTAAATAGAAAAGATTACGAAGGTTGTGCAAATGAATTGCTTAAGTGGAAATATGCTGGTAAAAAAATAATTCCTGGTCTTTTACGTAGACGAAAAGCAGAAAGAGAATTATTCCTAACGGAGATTTAAAATAATGAGTTACAGAACTGTTATTGATAACGTACTGACTAGGCTTCGAGAAAATACTATTGGTTCTGATTGGTCAGGAGCTATCTCCGCATCTTCTGAGCTTGACGATTATCAGAAGTTAATAGGAGTATTAGTAAATGAGATTAAAGAACACATTGAAAATTCTTGGGACTGGACTTCTCTTCGATCTATTCAAACTGTAACTACTGCGGCTAGTACTGTAGAATACGATATGCCTAATGTAACAAATCGTTCTAGAATACTACAAGTTATTGACAACACTAATGACTCCGTTTTACGACAAATTAGTGATTCTGATTTTTTTAATTATACATACGTAGGTACTACTCAAACTGGACAGCCATTTTATTATCGCTTAGAAGATAATGATATTCATTTTTGGCCTACGCCTGATGCTGTGTATGACATTAAAATAAATGTAGTTATTCCTCAAAATGACTTAACGCTTGCTGCTGACACTTTTACGGTACAGGAAAGGCTTGTAGAATTAGGCACCTATGCTTTGGCTCTTAATGAACGTGGAGAAGACGGTGGTACTATCAGCGAAACAGCAGGAGCTAGGTTTGACAGTGCATTATCAGATGCTATTTCTCAAGATGCTCTTCGAACTATAGACGAGACTGTTTGGTATGCCAGCTAAACCTACAACACCTATTGTTCTTAATGGGCTAGGCTCAAGAGGACTTAATACTCAGGGGCAGACTTCTACTCTAGGTCCAGAGTGGTTGACTGAGGCTGAAAATATTGTATATGACCTTGAAGGTCGTATGGGACCACGTCAAGGTGTTAAACAAATATCAAAGACTGTAGCTTCTCCAGTAAAATCTTTTGGATGTTATACTAAAAGTGATCGTACTACAGAATGCTTTGGTGGTTCTGGCAGTACTATTGTAAAACTAGATACTACAGTAACGCCTAACAACTTAACTACTCAGTCTTTTTCTGGTACACCCCAGACTATCACTGATAGTAACTGGCAGTGGATTAACTTTAACACTGAGTTTTGGGGTATCCAAAGTGGACATAAGGTTATAAATTATGATGGAACTAACTGGTACGATATTGATGACTTAGGTGCTTACGCAGCGCCTACTGGTCCCACTACCTTTGATCCCTCTTGTGGTTTAGGTGAGTTTGGTCGTATGTGGTACGGTGGTATTACTGAAGACCCTGGCACTCTGTACTACTCTGATAACCTTATCGGTGAAAAACTTACTGGTGGTGCTGCAGGAGTTTTAGATTTACATACAGTCTGGGGCAATGATGAAATTGTTGGGTTGGCTGCTTTAGAAAATAAGATTGTTATTTTTGGTAAAGAAAATATAGCAATTTACAAGGGTGCTGAAGACCCATCAACAATGGTTCTTGAAGAACTAATTAGAGATAAAGGACTTGCTGGACGTGACAACATTGTGTACGTAGGTGCTGACATAGTCTTTCTTTCTTATGAAGGTCTAGAGTCTTTTCAACGTACAACTCAAACAGATGGTAGATCACCGCTAGAAGGACTTACAACTACTGTCCGTAACGCTTTAGTACGTCTTTTAGTTGATGCTGACGTAGACAATATTAAAAGTTGTTACTATCAAAAAGAAGGTTTTGTTGTTACTTTTATGCCAGATGATGACATTGCGTATTGTTTTGATTTTGCTTTAGGTAAGAAAGAATTTCCTCGTATTACTATTTGGACTTTTAACGATAATCCTCTTTGTGCTTTTAGTACCGTTGATGGTAAAATGTACATGGGTTTATCTAATTCTGTAGCAGAGTATGATGGTTACTATGATGTATCAATTAGTGACGTTACAGGTACTTATGGCAATCAAAGTGTTTGTGAAGCTGCTGGTAACACTTGGAGATCACCTATTTGTTGGGCTTACACAAACAATCAATACAACTGGTCTTTTCAAAGTCCTTGGTTAGACCTTGGAAAGCCTGTTGTAGCTAAAATTGTTAAAACTGGATTGATGTCTATTAGTGGCGGTGAAGACGCTACGAGTACTATTTTTATTTCTAAAGATTACGAAGAGGACAGCATCTACTCAAAAACATTTACCCTTACATCAGACGCTACTACGTATTTATGGGGAGATCAAACTTCTTTATACGGTATTGCTAAGTATGCTCCTGCTGCTAGTCCAAGACAATATAGAGTTCCTCTTGCACGTACTGGTCGGGTAATCCGTATTAAAATGACTACAGAAGTTAAGGGTAAAGCATCAACTTTAATTACAGCCGTGCTTTTATCAAAGCTTGGCAAAATACGATAACTAAGAGGTAAACAAAAATGGCATCATTACTTGGTGACTTAATTGCTGGTGGATTGAGCTATCTAGGTTCTAGAGAACAAGGGAGAGCCGCTACTAGCGCAGCGGAAGCACAGGCTGCAGCTATCCGGCAACAATCTGCTGATGCACTAGCGGCTGCAGAACCTTGGGCTATTGGTAGTTTAGGAGGCACTGCTGCCTTTGATAGCGAAGGTCGCTTAGGTACACTTATGCTGTCTCCTGAGTTAACGGATATATATCAAGGAGCTTTAGCCCGTAGTGGTCTGTGGGGAGCACAGGCGTTAGAGTATGGCCTTGATCCTTTTGCTGCTGCTGATGTTTTTTACCAACAACAAGAGCCTATGTTTACTGAGCAAGAAAATAGAAAAAGAACCGATTTGGAAACACGTCTTTTGGCTCAAGGTCGCTTAGGTTCTACTGGTGGTGCTGAAGAACAACGTGCTTTAGAAGAGGCTATTGGTACTGGTCAGCTACAACGTAGGGAACAGTCTTTCAACCGCGCTCAGGCTTTGATTGACACTCTCCTTGGTCGTGAGTCTGGTGACCTTGGCCGTGCGACTGGCCTGTTAGATATCCCGTTACAGTACGCCAATGTGGGCCGTGGTATCGGTGGTACTCTTGGGCAGACTGCAAGTGCTGGTCTGGCATCTCAAGCCTCTGCACAGCAGCTTCTTGCGAGAACCCAAGCTGCTGCTGGTACGCCGATGAGTGCTGGTTTGTTAGGACTAGGGGATGTTGTTAGGCAGAACTTTGGAACTAGGAGACCTTAATAATGGCTATTAACCCAACAGGGATATCTTGGTTAGATCAGTGGATATTAAGCCAAGGTGGAAAATTGAGAGGGGACACTGCTGATACTCCTGATGCAACTGCTGCCTCTGCTCCTCCTCAGTACTACCCTAAGCGTTGGGTAGACCGCTACTTGACTGACGAGAATTGGGACTATAATGACGATAGCTCTGTTTCAGGTCCCTCTCCTAGCATTTCTGTTGGGGAGAGCTTTGAAAGTCTCTTTGATAGCGCTAAAGGTATCTTCGATAACTTTGAAGTTGGGGATGTGTTTGATGTTGGTGAGGGGGCTAAAGGTTTATTTTCGGGTGGCTTAGGTGGATTGGTAGACGGCATCAAAGCTGACTTTAGCAACTTCTTGGCTGCAGAGTTTGATCCTATTAACACTTACACTAGGGGCAACCAAGGGCCTTTCTCTAATATGGTTAGAGCATTGCAAGACCCCAGTGTTGGGATGGGTCGAAAAGTTGGTGCTTCTATGTTAGGCGTTGGCAGTACACTCCTCGGCGGTTTGTTGGGTGGTCCTTTTGGACTGTTTGGTAGTGCTGCTTCTGCTCTAAACTCAATGGGCGCTTATCACGATTGGAATCCAAACGAGGACAGTAATCTAGCTTACAACCCTGCAACTTCTAAGTTTGAGTGGGACAGTGAGGCTCCAGGCGGCGGGGGTATTCAATGGGGACCTAAGAGTGCTAGAAACATGGCTAAAGATATTACCGAAAATCATCCTGACGAGTGGGTTACTATTCAAAATGAAGAAGGTGCCCCTTTGGGACAAATTCAAGGAAAGGATTTAGCTGACTGGGTGGATATGACTACAGGCGTATTAGGTCCTGATGGACGTATGTCTATGTCAGCATATGAAGACCCGTTTGCATTAGGTTACATGACGGATATGTTTGGCCCTGGTCCTAGTATGTCTATGGACTTTCCTGGCATGACTAACAGTGAAGCACTTGGCTCCTTGAGTAACAAAGAAGGATATGCGTGGAATAGCCTCGCGGCTAACAATCCTACACTGGGTTATAATGACCTTGTAGATTTAGCGGCTCGGGAACAAGCGCAACTTGAAGAGTCTATGGCTCTATCAGGAGATTGGGCTTCAGGACCGTATGGCGGGACGATTGGCGGGCTATCTCTGGATGATGCTTTTGCTAATGCTATGGAAGAAGCTGGTCCCACTGGCACTGTTGACAGTGGAAGTGATGGGTCTAGTAATGGATCTAGTAATAATGATGGCGATGGTTGGGGTAGCTTCAGCCCGTTTTAAATGATATAATAAAAGGAACATATGAAAATGGCTAGACAAGGTTTATTTGCAAACACTATGGGTACTGAAGCAGCCCAACGTAGGGCTGAGCTAGCTAAGGAACGTCAAGCGTACCTTGAAGGTAACATCTATAGTGATCCTTTGGTTAATATAGCTGCACAATCTCAACGTGGTATGCGTCAGGCTTTTCGTGACATTGGTCAAGGGGCTGCTACATCCATGCTTGGGGATCAAGCGTATCAGGACCCAATTCTTAAGCAAGCTATTAAGAGGGATAAAGACCGTTCTGAAATGAACAAACTGTTTGAGAACGCCGCGCAGGACGGTGTAATCACTGAGGCTGAGTACGACTCAATTATTGCTGAACTATCTGGACGTGGGTACGTCAACGAGGCTGGAGAGGTAATGAAGCGTAAACAGAATGAGTACGGTTCTAAATTCCAACAGTCTGAAGCTGCTGCTAGGAAGGAAGAAGCTGATACTCAGAGAACTTGGAAAGCTCTTCAGTCAGAGAAGGACCGTATCGCTAGGGAAATTATTGAGACAAGACGTATTACTGCATCCGCTACATCGGACGATAAAAAGATTGCAGCGAGGGATAAACTAGCTGAACTAGATCGTCAACAGAAAGCAGTGCTACAGCAGGAGCGTATCATCGCTCAATCTGAACTTCAGAAACAACGTGATGAAGCTGCTGGAGAGAGAGGTATTACAAACATCCAAGGACAGGCTGCTATTCAGGCCCAGCGTGATGAAGCTGCTATGGAACGAACCATGAAAACTATCGAAGGTAAGCGTCCACGTCCTGTCACAGTCCCAAGTCGAAATGAGTATAAAGTTTTCGGTAGTGTATATAGTTCTAATAAACAAGTTAGAGACGCTTTGGATAGTGTATTTGGTCGTAGATGGCTGTCTATATCAAAAGGAGAACAGAATGAAGTATACACTGAAGCAAAGAGGCTAATGGACAGTGGTGAAAAGTCTTTAGAGAACGCTCTCATTAGAGCAGGAGCTAATGTTAAAAAAGCTAAAGCCATGAGGGGAGTTAAATAGTGGCGGAAGTTTTCACCATAACTGATCAGGACTTACAGGACTACCCTAATCTTCAACAAAAGGGTGCTGTAGTAGGTGATAAAGTTATAGACGGTAAGCTTGTTAAACAAGAAGAATACGCACAAAAACAAGAAGATTCTACTGCTGAAGAGTACATTCTAACTAAAGATGACATCTCTATGTACCCTAATCTACAGGAAAAGGGAGCAGAACCAGGGGACATTGTAAGGGAGGGTAAGCTTGTACGTACAAGATACAACGATAGTCTAGCCCAGTTTAAGTATCAGTACGACAAGTCTGAAGGGTTTACACAAATGGTCGGAGACTACCTTGAGTCTCTGATGCCTCTTGGTGGTTTTGCTTATGATGACGTTGAGGGTTTTGGTTATCAAACTGCAGATGAGCGGTGGGGCAAGGGTTTTTCTGATGCGACACCCCAGGAACGTAGGGACATGATAGCCAAGAAAAGGGCTGAGTGGCTACAGCAGAAGTGGGGACAAGACTTTAGGGAAGACGAAGACTCTCTGGCAGGGATGGCAGGTACTGTAGTAGGCTCTATGGCAGACCCTTCTACTCTTCTGCCTGTTGGCGCAGGTCTTAAAGGTGTTACTGCAGCAAGTGGTGCCTATGGTGGAGCATTCGCTGCAGCTAGTGATTTATCTAAGACAGGAACTATTGACCCTGTTAATGTTCTTGTAGGTACTGTTGCAGGTGCTGCTACAGGCGGGGCAATTAAGTTTGCTGGTGATAAACTAATACAGGGACTGGATAAGAGCTTAGTCCGTAAAGTTAATAAAAAGATTGATGACTTAAAGAACCAAGGAGTAGAAGTTAGTGACGCTGTAATTCCTCAGATTGCAGATGACCTTAAAGTGTCTACAGATAAAATTGTACGTGCGTTCAACCGCACGGGTTCTGATCCGTACTACGGTGTCCCCTCTAAAGGTGAACGTGAGGTTCAACACGCTATGGCTAATGATAGTGCTGTAAGCCGTGTTAAGAACCAATGGATCGACAACGCATTAGGGACAATCTCTACTCGTGTTCGTAACTACTCCCCTGACGTATTCAAAAGGCTTATGAAGTTTGAGCACGATGTTCATTACAAGACTGAAATGCGTCTTGAGAAAACTCAAGCGTTCAGTAGAGCCTTAAAAGATATGGATCAGAGGGTGTACGGTGACGTTACCATGTACCTAAATGACGGTAATTTTAAGGCTGCTGAAGGTATTATGGAGAGGTATGCACCAGAAGCGTATGAAGCTTTCCAGCCTGTTAAGAGTGTTCTGAAAGAAGTCTACGGAGACTTGAAAGACACTGGTTCTACTTTCGACTACGTATCTGATTACTTCCCACGTATGGTGAAGGACATAGATTCCATGCGCCTTAAGTTAGGCAAACGTGAACAAAATCTTATTAATGTAAACCTAGAGAGATACGCAAAATCTAATAAGATATCGGTACATCAAATCCCTGCTCAGGTTAAGGAAGACATAGTTGAGAACCTAGTTAAAGGGTTCGAGGTTAGGCAGAGTCCTACTGGTAAAGTTAGCTTTGAAAAGTCGAGACAGTTTGTTAGAATACCTGAAGAGTTAAGAGGGGAGTACTACAAACCTGAAGAAGCTTTAGAGAAGTACATACGTTTTGCTACCAATACTGCAGAGCGTAGACGTATGTTGGCAGGTGATGCTAACCCCCCTAAACTTACTGTAGACAATCCTGAGCAAGAAGTTAATGACGGAATAGCTAACCTTTTAGGGCAGCTTAGAAATTCTGGAAAGATTGATGAACTTCAGGAGTCAAACCTTATAGAGTTATTAGGTTCACGTTTCAACCCTAAAGCTGAACAATCACCACATAATGTTATTGGTGCAGTCAGAGACCTTGGGTACATGGGAACTATTGCTGACGTTATGTCCGCTGCCAAGCAGTTAGGGGACTTAAGCATGACAGGGTACAAGCACGGTGCTGTAGCTCTGGCTAAGGCTATTATCCCTGGTGGTAATAAGATGTCGCTAAAGGACATTGGTTTGTACAACACAGTGTCCCATGAGTTTAGTAACCCTAGTGCTCTGTCAAAAGCTCTGGATAAGATGTTAGGGGTATCTGGTTTTAAAGCTATTGACCGTTTGGGTAAAACCACATTCATTAACGCCGCTCTTAAGAAGGGTCAGAAGTTAGCTAAAACTTCTAAAGGCAGACAGAAGTTGACTAAAGAGTGGGGGGATGTTTATGGCCCAGAGATGGAAGCGTTGTTAGCTGACCTTGAAGCTGGTAGAATTACCCCTCTGGTAAAGCAACATCTATTCACTGAGCTTTCTGGTGTTCAGCCTATCACGCTTAGTGAGATGACCAAAGTGCAGTTAGACAATCCTAACGCTCGTATCCTATATATGCTCAAGTCCTTTATGTTAAAGCAGTACGATGTTGTTAGAAGGGATGTTGTCCAGAAGTGGAGAAAAGGGAACAAGAAAGAAGCACTAAGGAACGCTACACTGTTAGGACTTTGGTTGTCCAGTGGTAACCTCGCTGTTGACACTGCAAAGAATATAGCACTAGGACGAGAAGTCGATCCTAATGACTTACCTACTGAAGCCCTTTGGTCTCTTGCTAGTATCTATGGTGGTTCTAAGTACGTCACTGATAAATATATTAGCACTGGCAGGATATCAGAATGGTTAGCTAATCAGGTTGCTCCTGCTGCTCCTCTAGTAGACATTGCTGGCGGTTTGATTACTGAACCTTTCAAGGAAGAACCAGACTACGGTAAAGTGTACAAAATGATTCCAGGTCTAGGGACTATTTTATACAACTATCTTGGTGGTGGTCTAGAGAAATGGCAAGACAGGACTTATTGGGATGACTGATAAAAAAGAGAAAGGTTTGTTCCAACAGATATGGGACGATATGCCTTGGTGGGATAGAGCCGCCCTAGCTACCGCTCCTATACCTGTAGTTGGTGATATAGTAGGGTTTGGCGCTGACGCTAAGAATTTATACGACGACCCTAGTTGGGCTAACGCTGGGCTGATGGCTGCTGGTCTATTACCTTGGGTTCCTTCTGCTGGTATCACACGTACTGCACAGAAGGCTATGACCAACTTACGTAATGATATTCCAGGGTTCTATGGTGGAGGAGGCAGGATTAAACAAGCTGCAGCGTGGGCTAACACAATGCCTGAAGGCGTTAGCAATATGGTTAAATCAAGGTACGCTCCAGAAGCGAGAGCAATACAAAAAGAATTTAATATTAGTGCTGCTGACCAGAAGGCTGCACGTAACGCTCTTAAAATATCTGAAGAAGTTACCCCTGACCTTCGATCTTTAGAGGGTCAACTTCGTAAGATGAAGAAGGCAGGGGAAGATAACACTCCAGCTTTTAAAGCAATAGATGAGAAGGCTAAAGCACTACGGTCTACAGCTTCCCAAGAAGCTAAGAAAGCTATGGGCCAATTAAACCAATCCCGGTCTATGATTAATCAGTATCAAGGTACTTCAGCATCTAAAGGTTTCTTAAATAACATAGACGAGATTGATCACGTTGCTACGTTTGAGAAGTTTAACGTAGATGACTACTATGATACTGTTGGTGATCTATCTGGTATGGCTAAGGACGAGGTAGGAGAAATCTTTAAGCAAATTGAAACCTTACCAGCTATAGGCATGAAGGGTAAAGATTACCAGATGAATATCCGTAGGGTGCATTCTGGTTCCGCTGGTAACCTACAGCAAGGACTTGACAAGTCTCCTATGTTTGGTGGCAAGACCATGAATGAACTGAAGAGTGAAGTGTTTGAAGGCGGTAAGGGGTTCAACAGGGATGCTGTGTTCTTAGATAAACTAGAGAAAGCAGGGGTGCGTGTATTAAATCCAGATGCTGTTCTCAAAGGTAAACCAGCTATTGTTACTGGGTCAGCAAAGACAGACGCCTTTGAAATAGGTGGTGCTAACTACATGACTGCCATTAACAAACGTGGTAAGCTTGTGTCTATTGTTAATGATGAACACGATATGCTAGGGCAAAAGATGCCAGGGGCTGCTAGATACATGAATGTATCTGAACCTATCGTGTACGATTTGGTAAAGAAAAAGAAGCCAACAGCTAAACAGTTGAAGGCTCAAGCTAAACTCAAGAATAAGAAGGTAGCTGCTGAGGCTAGAGCTATAGAGAACTACAAGAAAGTTCCTGGTGTAGATGTCTCTGGTAAAGTACCAGCAGGGTTTAAGACTAGAGAACAGTGGGCAAGAGCACAAGCCGTAGCTAAACTCCAGCCCACTCGTAAAGATTACAGCAGACTTTTTGCTGACGTAGCGGGCTTTGGTTCCTTAAGAGCAGCTAAATCTACACTAAGACCACGAGAGGAAACAAATGAATAAACTAAAGACTCGCCTTCGTTGGTGTTTGCATAACTTCATCTATCACACTAAACACTATAGGGAACGTAAGTAATGTTTAAGAAATTTATTTGTATAGTCTTTGGTCATAAAAAACCAGAAGGCAGCGAAAGCAGATTTGTTTGCTCTCGTTGCGCTTCTGAAGTAGCCTTAATTCAGTAGTTAACTTAGTTCTTTAGCTTTTAACTGCATTCCTTAGTGCCAGTCTCAGGATCAACATAACAAGCAGCGCCTACTTCATTGTTCTGAGGTTCATCAGCTACATTCAAGATACCGTACCGTTTACCGGCAAGCCGGAACGTGGTAACTCCCTTGAGTCCACCTTTCCAACCCTTCATGTACACATCTTTAAACTCATCAAAGGTAACAGCATCACCTACGTTGATGGTCTTACTAACGGCACTGTCTACGTAAGGCTGCACTGCCATCTGAATAGCAAGGTGATCATCAACTGATAGGTCATTAGCTACCTCACCTTTAATCCCAAACTTCTCGTAGGCATAGTCACGCATTTTCATAATGATAGGACCTTCAGGTAGCTGAACAGTCCTATCGTACTCCAAAGCAAACACTGGTTCGATACCAGAACTTACGTTGTCAGCGGTAAAACTAATCGTACCAGTGGGTGCTATAGAGATGAGGTGACTGTTACGGATACCCTGCTTCTTGATCTTTTCTTGTAAGTCTTTAGGAAGACGAGAGACGAAACCACTCTTCAAGTAGTCTTCTGCTTTGAAAAATGGGAACGCTCCCTTCTCTGCCGCAAGGTCAGAACTAGCTTCGTAACAGGTGTACGTAAGGGTCTTCATTACCTTCTTAGTAAACTTCACTGACTCAGAGGAACCGTACTTGATGCCCAGTAGGGCAAGAGTATTAGCAAGACCAGTTACACCAATACCAATCCTACGTTTCTTCTGATGTTCCTTATGCTGCTCCTTAAGAGGGTAGTTAGTACGGTCAATGACGTTGTCCATAGCACGTACAACGTAAGGAATGTCTTGCTTAAGTTTACTAAAAATAAACACACCATCTTCGATGTACTTAATTAGATTAAAAGAACCCAACAAACAAGCACCGTAAGGTGGTAAGGGTTGTTCACCACAGGGATTAGTAGCAGCAATAGTTTCAATGTAGTTGAGAGGATTATCTTTATTCACCTTATCAATGAAGATCACACCCGGCTCTGCCCAATCCCAATTGTTACGCATGATTTCATCCCACAACATACGGGCATTGATGGTGGTGTAGACTTTACCCTTGAACTTAAGATCAAACTCTTGATCCCTCTCAACGGCTTGCATAAACTCGTCTGTAACACCAACACTAATGTTAAAGTTAGTCAGGTCCTTGTCGTTCTTTTTCGCTCGAATGAACTCCTCAATGTCAGGATGATCCACTCTAAGCACTGCCATCATTGCTCCCCGACGGTGTCCCGCTGATACAATCGTTCTGCAAACGGCATCAAAGATATGCATAAAAGAAACGGGACCGCTAGCAGAACTATCAAGAGACACAATACGGTCACCACGAGGCCGAATAAGAGAGAAGTCGTAGCCAATGCCACCTCCTCTCCGCATCGTTTCAGCAGCTTCACTGGCTCTTTGCATGATCGAGTCCATAGAGTCTTCAATAACTCCACTGACGAAACAATTGAGTGCCGTAACATTCCTAGGTGATCCCATTGCGGACTGAACTCTACCCGCAGGAAGGAACCGCATGTCCATAGTGATTTCTTTATACGTGCTACGATGTTCATCATCATCTCCCATAGCGGCAGCTTGCCGCGCAATAGCTTCTTCAAAACTTTCATTAGCAAGACGATACTTCATAGCGTGAAGATCGTCACAAGGTTTAATCGTTGGTCCGTTCATTCTCAAAACACTCCTTACTACACCAAAATCTCATCGGTACTGCTTTAGCTACAGCGGGACACTCATGTTCTTTATGACAGTAGTGGCATATGAAGTTATCGCTGTCTACCTTATAGTCCTGTGCTCCTGCTATACCTACCCCTTGCTTCTTAAGCTCAGGTATTAGCATCTTCAGATGCCCAAGAAAATACTAATTCCCAAGCTCGGTCTTCATCTCCGTTTAGTAGAGGCAGCAGCCTAGTCACTGCACCCATGTTGTGAACACGGAAGTTCTCGTAGTCCTTACGTACTTCCTCTATCGCCATCATGTCAAGAGTGTCTTTCACGTAACACCTCCGTTTGTTTTCTGCCCATAGTACAACTCCTTAGCTAGCTTCGCATAGTGAATGATCTTATCTAAGTCTTGTATTCCACCCTTGGCCTTGTGTCGGCAAGCGTACTTAACAATATTACCTTCACAGAAACCTAGTTCGTTCTTGTGAATAAACTCAATAGGTTGGATAGGCATGTCCTTATAGTGTGTACCACCAACTTGATATTGTTTAGCAGCTACTTTGGTTGACGTGTCAGTACTCATTTTACAAGTCTCCTACTGCATAATAGGATTATAGGATTTATTAACCTCAGCTAAAAACTCAGCCCTAGCTCTTGTACACTCATCTAAAATAAACTGTGCAGCTTGTCCGCATAACTCGTACTCTTGACTGCTACAGTCTTCTATGTCCTTCATAGTCTCAGCGATGCGTCTGATACATTCCATACGTCCGACAATGACATCAAAAGACATGACCATATCGTACATTTCGTCTGTATTTTTTAACTCAGTCTTCGTATTCATTGTCATCATCCTCTTCATCTTCATATATATCTTCATTATATTCTAGTTCAAAGCTAATGTCAAACACTTCTCGCAATTGAGTTATATTTTCTAACACTAAATCCTCAAACCGTTCAATGATGTCCTCACTGGTAATATCCATAAGGTCACACAATAGAGTAGCATCAGCCATGTCAGCTAGTCTCTCAAAGAATAACTTATTTGGTAAAGGCATCTTTGATATTATCTAGAGTGTACCACTCCAGTCCTTCCTTTTCGCACCACTCTGCCATAGTCATCTTAGCTCCTTTCCTTATCTTAGTTGTTGGCCTGTACAAAAGGAACACTAGCTTCTTATCCTTAGGGAGACAGTCTCGGATTGAGGTGTACTTCTGTGTATCTCCTACTCTAAAGAACCCCTTAGCCTCAACAATAATCTCTACGCTCTTGTTCTTCTTGTTTTTTCCTACGAAGTCAGGTACGTAGTTACGCTTGATTATGTATCCTATCTTCTTAGGTTCGTACTTGCAGAGGCCCTTTAGAACCTCTGCAGTACGCTCTTCAAACTTACTCTTGTACTTCGTCTTCTTCTTCCGGGCCATCACCCAGCTTCCTTGTCTTAGGTTCCGGCTTGTCAGTAGCTTTACCTTTACGATTAGCGGGTTTAGCTTCAGGTGTGTGTTTAGAGTCTTTCATAAAGAACCTAAACATTTCTCCGGTTGCGTTGTTGATCTGCACCGAACCGTCAAACTCCCATCCGTCTGCCAGCAAAGCATTCTGCATGTCAGGGAACTGTGGCGTCCGTGCTGAAGATGCCCGGATCATGGTGGTAATTTTAACCATAGTCTACTTCTCCTTTTGTTAAGTCTAGTTCAGGGTAAGGTAAACCAGAGCGGTTCTTAGGCACGTTTACGACAGTAGTTAAGAACTTGGGACCAGACCCTGTAGCAAAGCCCCGTACTTCTGGATAACAATGGCGTTTGTATTTGCAGTAAGAACAAATAGTAGCAAGCTTTAAGTTTCCTGACTTTCCATCTGCAATAGGCAAGGCACATTTTGAAGGTTGGTCCTCGCCTTCCACAGACTTTTTTACTTCTTTAATTTTCTCCTCAATATCACCTGAGTAGTGCTCGTACATAGGATGTTTTTTATCCTCTAGATCATACTGTAGCACCGCAAGTTTACCACTGTCACGGTCCATAGCAAGCCAAGCAAACTTGGTTTCACCTTCGGCGTGAGCGTAAGCCTTTAACTGATCAACGTACCCAAAGTCATCATCCTTAGCTAAGGTTCCGTCCTTGAACTTCATAAGTCCAAACTTGGTGGTACTCTTGACATCAGTAGTCAGACCATCAATCTTACAGTCCATGTGTCCAGTGATACCAGCAACCTTAACTTCTTTCTGCTGGTCAGTAACCTCATGCCCTGCCAACTGAACCAAAGTCAACACTAGTTCTTCGATCAGGTGTCCGTACATGAACTTGATCAATGTGTGGGGTTGAATCTTTTCACCTTTGTACTTACGTGCAGCGTACCACTGCTGCAACTCAGGCTTACCTACGGAAGACAGGCGGATGTTACGGTCATCGTAGCCACGGATGGAAGGTACAAACTCCTTCTTCATAATAGCCTTAACATTCTGGCCGAAGTCTTCGATGATACTCTCTACATCTACCCCAGGCTCTGCCCGTTTGGACACCATCAGTTGGTAAACGTCTTCTACTAAAGTGTCTATTGTTTTAGTCATCTATGTCTACTCCTAATTTCTGTTTCGTTTTAGTTGATGCTCGCTTATGAAAAGGGTTTTTACCAAACCTAAAAGGGTATAACTCACATCTTTCTATCACACATCTATTAACCTCTGCAGCATTTCCCCCTGAGCAGTCTAAACAGTAGGCCCTAATTGCTTTAATAGGGGAAGTTAGTGTGTTTGTGCCCATGTATCACCTATTTTGTAGTCACCATCCAAAGGACAATTCAAATTAAACTCTTTACCGGCTGCTCTTATGCAGTCTACTGCCAGCCATCCGAACTTGTCTGCTTGTTCTTCAGGCACCTCAGCCTGTATCTCATCGTGAATATTACCTACTAATTTAAACTCTATTGTATTTATTATCGCATACTTTTCTAGAAGTGTCAAGGCTTTTTTCATAATAATTGCACCTGCACTCTGAAGTAGGGTATTAACTGCAGCATGTGAGGACCTAATGATTAACTTCCTACCGTCTAGTCCAAGCAGATGTCCACGTACTTCAGCGTTGTGAATGATCCTCTCTCGTAGTTCCTTAAGTGCTGGAGTGTTGGATAGGAATTGTTCCTTAAGCTTCTTGCCTGTTGCTGCAGAACCTCCTGCGATACTACCAATCTTGGCGTCACCCGCTCCGTAGAGGAAGGCGTAGATAAACGTCTTGGCTTGGTCTCTTGTTTCAAGTCCTGCTGCCAGTTGGTTAGCAGTGTGAATGTCACCTGTAAGTATCTCATTGGTGTAGCCCTCGTCATTCATGTAGTGAGCTAACATACGTAGCTCAAGACCAGATGCATCTACACCCACCAGTTTATATCCTTCCGGTACAATCCAACAAGACCTACACTCGTCCCCATAAGGGCTGTAGGATGCCGGTACTTGAGCCATGTTGGGGCTACTGTGGGTCATACGTCCCGTTACAGCACCATTAGTATTAACCTCACCGTGGACCCTGCCATCGTCCTCTACAGCATCAACCCAAGACTGAACCTGAGCGTCACGTTTCTTCAATAGTAGGTACTCAGCAATCAACTGAGCCTCAGGTATCTTAACATTCTCTAGCACCTGTTCATCAACAATGGTGTGTCCTTTTTCTGTAAACTTTTTAGGTTTCCATCCAAAGAACTTAAGGTGTCTAGCAATCTGTTGCCTGGAACTTAGATTAAAACTGGGCCAATCAACCCTAGAAAAAGGACCACATACAGAACCCCAGCTATCACCAAGGAATTTAAGACCCACCACAGAAAGTTTACCACCCTTTTTGAACTTAGGTGTAATCTCTCTTCCCGCAACCGGCAACGGTTTAAAACGTCTATGTACTTCTCGTTCAACCTCAAGTGTTCTCTCCTTAAACTGAGCCATAAGATCAAAGCACTTACGTTGGTCAAGCAGCCAACCGTTGTGCTCTTGTTGTGTGATGATGCGCCTAACGTCATATTCAAGCTGTACACATTTACCTTCAACGTGTTCAAATTTGTCAGACAAATGTACGTACAATTTTTCTGTCAGGTCAACGTCACGGTTACAGTACTCTTCCATTTCAGGGGAGAACTTAGTCCAGTCATTGAAGTCTAGCTTGTCGAAGCCTAACCGTTCACCCCAAGAACCTAGGGAATGACCACCCTCACGTTGAGGATTGTGGAGGCGTGAGAGAACTAACGTGTCGATTAGTTCAACACCACTAAAGTCAATCCCTAGGTTCTGCTGCATCACAATACTGTCAAACCCAATAATATTGTGACCAATAATATAATCAAATCCATTGATCCACTCCTGTATTTCCTCAGTCTGTAGATGTGGGGAGTTGAAGTTCTTCCTGAACCCAGTGCTCAGGTCCTTCGTTCCTATCATGTGTACAAGTTCGACCTTCCGGTTTTGTAGTTCCGTTGTCTCTATGTCCAGAATTAAGTGCTTCATCTAATTCACCTAGCTTTGTTAGTACATACTGAGTTGGACAATTGAACCACTCACCTCTACGTGAGAAATGTCCGTCTTCTAGTGACTGGTGTACAGTCTGTTCTGCCTCTATCCTGTTCTCAAAGTAAACATATCCATTAAGTGTGTAGTCTCTATCAGGGCAACCTGTATTGTAACTTGATAGTCTACGTTCTGGGTCCCTGCTGTGTCCAACCTTCACCCACTCTTGCCACGCTGGATTAGATATAACATAAACAAACCCTTGTTTCAAGAGTGATTGTTTGTTGTCCGAAGCTTCGTAAATAGCTTTGTCCTCTGCCCGTAGTTTGGCTATCAAAGGGTCTATTTGTTTAGTCGGTTTCAGTACCCTCTCCCCTGGGTAGTCAGGGTGGCTTGGGTACACAACCCGTTTTATCCCGTCAGAACAGACGGTAGTCCGTCTTGTCGCATTGTGTTTTCGTTTAGTTTCAGGGTTGTCTTTATAGTACTTACCTTTAGAACTCGTCATCTTTAATCCCTTCCAGTTCAGGTTCATTACCTTCGACCATCCGGCCAGTGCTCTCTTCGTAGTACAACCAACCAGCACTACCAGTCCTACCTACCCTACGGTTTTTCACTAGGTGTAATTGGGTACTGTTCTGGGTGTACTCATCGTCAGACATCTTGTCTCGCGTCATCATAATGTGATTGAAGGCAATCTGGTTGATGCTACCGGACCCTTTAGTATCGTACTCAGATACGTAGTGAGGGTCCTTGATTGTTGACATTGGTTTCTTTAGGTGAGATACCATAATCATAGATAGGCCGGTCTGCTTGACTAACTTAAGGCAGCGGTCCATGAACTCATCAACCTGATCATTGTCTGCTGACTTGATAGCAGCCTGGAGAGGATCAAGAATAATTACGTCACAGTCTGCACCTAATGCCATCCACCTAAGCTTCGCAAACAATATCTCAATATCCACCTGACCTTGGTGATCAAGGATAAAGTAGTCTGCATTCTCCGCTAGGTCATCGTAATATAACTTGTACCCTTCGTTGTCACGTTCCTCTTGTGTCAACTGGGCGATATTCTCCTGGGCGTGAATAGAGATAAGCTTCTCTGCATTCTCACCTAGGTCAGCCTCTAGGAACACCCCACCTATCCTCTTACCAGAGTTTAGTGCCATGTCGTACAAGAGATTGTACACCAGTGTTGTCTTACCTACGGACGTGAAGGCTGAGATTAACGTGATCTCTCCTGCAGCTACACCACCGTTCAGCATTTGGTTAAGCTTCCTGTACGACTCAGGCAGCGGGATAATCTCCTCAGTACCACGCCGCAGGAATGCCTCCCATACCTCATCGTCTCCGAACTTTACGATACCTACGGGACGGTACTCTTTAGCATCCCACCATGCGGATACAAAGTCCCGCACACGTCCAGCTTGGAGCATATCACTAGCATCCTTAAGCGGAAGGTTGACTACTCTAGCCTTCTGTGGTGAGAACAACGGTAGTATCTGATCGACTGCATCCTTGCCAGAATCATCATTATCGAAGCACAAGACCACATTCTCGAAGGTTTCTAACCATTCTAGGTTCTGTTTGATGTCCTTCAAGGCACCACCGGAGCCTGTCTTGACACTAACCACAGGCCATTTGCCCTCGAACATCTCAGCCACGGCTAGCGCATCCTCTTCGCCTTCAGTTACTGTGACGTACTTCTGACCCTCACGCCACAGGTGTTGTCCAAACAACTGAGCATTGGTAATGTCACCCTCAGTCCTAAACTTCTTACCTTCAGCCCGTACCTTACAGCCTATCGTGTCACCATTTGCATTGTGGTACGGATAGTAGGTGGTTCCGTTGTCAACTGTAACACCGAACTTCTCAGTGATACGTTGGCTTACACTACGATTAGGGAGTGGTGCGTGTACACCTTTCATTTCATACGTCCTACTTATTGGTTTGATTGGTGAAGGGTAGGAGGGAGGTTTCCCTCCCCCCTCATAGTATTGGCAAGCGAAGCAGTACTTGCCATCGTCAAACACAATCAGGTTGTCTCCAGACCTGTCATTGCCTCGCGCCCGACATTGTGGGCAAGCTTCCTTTCGCTGTACCTTTCCCATGATATACCCTAGAACCCCTCTTCTGTTGCCTTGGTATCTTCTGCAAGTTCAAGAACACGGACCTTCTGCAAGTACGTCCCAAGTCCCCAGTTAGGGCTATTAAAACCCTCGGACCACTGAACACGGACCTTAGAGCCACGAGGAATATCCTTGCTGATCTCATTGTCTTCTGAATCAATGACAGGGACACTGTACTTGGTGCTGAACTTACGCTGGACAAACACGTTGCCTTCGTCATCCTCCCATTCTTTCAGGCGAATACCTTGTTCACTCAAGGCGTGAGCCTGATCACCGTCAAGAGTTACGGTCAGATTATACTTGCCAGTATCCTGGCCTTGATAAAGTTCAGTCTGGTTCAGGTTACAAAACGCTACAGTTCCTTCTGAGATAGGCATAGTTTTAGTCTCCTTAGTTTAGTTAGCTACAGAATAACGGACATACTGGCGTCCGGTTTGATCAATCTTACGTTGCCGATTGATAGACATGCCTCGTTCTTCGAGGTCATTAATGCGCCGGGATAGGCTATTGATACGGTACATATCCCGTGCTTCGTAGTTGCTGATAGATTTACCAGCATTAAAATGATTTTTCAATAGTTCGATTTGACTATCCATAGTATTCTATTCCTTTCGTTGTTCACACTTGGTTTCATAGTTGGTGTTACCTTGGCTGATTACCAACGCAACCTGTTCACACTTATCTAGAGTGCTGTATAGATGCAATAATTCTACACGTTGTGTTTGCCCACTGTCAAGCAAAAAATACACCACTATGGCGTACAGCATTATTCAAATATCCTTATCTCAAAGTTCTCCTTGTTCTGTTGGTATCTAATAACCAATAAAAACTGCTCTGTCTCTTCGTCAAGCAAGCCATCAACTACAATTCCACCTTGGAAATAATCACCAACATTGGTGTTCGTATAGATGCGGTCACTTACTGCAAACACTTGATACTGCACTTTAGTCCTCCTTTTCTAGCTCACGTTTAATCCAGTGTAATTGCCAGCGCAACTCTGACAGCTTACGCACTTGGGACATCCAAACATCTCCTTCACACTCCCATAGCTCGTTGACGAAATCATTGACTATTTCATATGCACCATCAATAAATTCTCTATAGGACACGGGATTGTGGACGCCGTGGTTGTTTTGAACAGTGTGTTCAGGGTTTACCATCTTAACTTTAGCCATTGTCATAGTACTCCTTAATTTCGTTTAACATTACATCATCTTCGAGTTTACGCTTTTGTCTACGGAACACCTTAGGATGATAGTGTCGATCCATTATCACCTTTTCAGGGTTCCTTGTTTTCCTTTTAGCTTTAAACTTGTGTTTGTGTTTAGACATAGCTCCTGTCCTATAGTATACTAAGGTATGAACTTATAGAGTTAACTTAATGAATAAACCTATTCTTTTGAATACTTAGGTCTATTATAACTCATCATCCGCATCAATGTCAACCTCTAAAGGCTCATCAAAGTGATAATAGTCTCCATAGTGTGTCTTATTTACAACATCCTGGCACTTAGCACACATGTCTAAGTATTCTCCAGACTTATCATCGAATGTTACACGCTCTTGAAATGTCAATTTGCCATCGCATATTTTACAGCGCATTATTCTGTTCCTTCCGTGTTTTCATCACTAAACCTTTCGTTGTACAGGTTACTAATTTCATCGTAATCTAGCCGGTCCATCTTAACCTGATACCCCACTTTAGCAAGTACCGTTAACTCATTGAGGGACATAAAGAAGCTATCCATTTCCCATAGCTCATCAATCATATCTTGATACTTCATTTCACATAAACCTTTCAACTGTTAGTATTAAAAGCGTTAGCCATATACTGAGCCATTCGTACCTATTGAACATCTTACATTGCAATCCAGTGTGTTGTCAATACGTAACTTAAGAAGAACATTCCGACGCACATTGTAGTCACTGCCATAATATACGCCAGTTTTTCTAAAGTGTCAATAGTTTTATTCATCTTTCAAGTTCCTTTTCTTGTTAAGTTTACGTAGTTTTTTGTTCGCTTGTCTCTTTCCATATGGGCGCAAGTGTTTTGCCCATTCACCTGTTATTTTTTTATCGTCAATCTGTTTTGCCATTAGCTTCTCAATGTTTCTTATAACTTACATTCTTAACTGCAGGGTCCCAACAGGCGCGACAGTCCCCACAATTGTTGCCTCTGGTATACGCAAGGCATTCTTGTCCTATTGGCTGGCCGTGCTTATCAAACACTGTACTGGTGTTGTCAGCATTAGGTGCTCTGCCGTTTACCTTGCTACCTGATAAACGTATCACAAGATTGGCTGGAGTGTCAATACCTTTTATGATGTCCCTTTCTTGTGTAGGTAACCAGTGCTTTACGTTAGGTGTACGTTTGCACACTTCTATAATGTTTTCCAACATAGCCTTAGATTGTAAGTCTCCACTATCGAACCAGCGATGATATTGTGTGCCACTGCGTTCAATCTGAAACACCATTGCCGAAACCCACTGTTCCGCACTAGCCTTACGCCACTTTTCAAGGTTGGCCTTATAACCCTGGTTTACGCTAGGCCGAAGTTTCTGCAGTTTCCTCGCGTAGCAACTGGCGCATGGTGTACCTTTAATCTCTGCTAATTTGCTACCTGTTTTACATGCGAACGCATCTATTGCGTAGCTTGTTCCAGGCATTTTACTGTTACCTTTTGACACCTTGCCAAATTCTAAAGCTTCCTTAACTAACATGGTTTAAATCCTTTCAAGTTTTCATTAGTCTTCTATCGTGTACCCTAGCACACTAGGGCACACTGTACAAGACTAATTTTAGGACCTGCTACCTTTCGGAACAATGACTTTTATAACTTCCTGTACCCGGTGTTTTCTACCTTCGGTCCAGTCAAGAACCTGACCATTAACCATTGCCAAAGCATGTCCCCGAACCTTCACAATGTAATAACCTTGTGGGTACTTCTGACCTATTGTCTTCACTGTATACCTGCTGCCGTTCCTCTGTAGTGGGTTTTTTGCCACTTCTATATAAGCGCAACCTACGCGAAGGATAGCTCTTTTCCATTGGGTAGGGTACATTCCGCGCCGGTACCTTCTCCCCTCGGCCTTGCAAGCGTCATAGGCGACGTTGTAGGGTACTCTACCAGCGATACTAATGGCCTTGACTGTACAGTCATTAGTTTCGCCTAATCGCTCACTGGCTCTACAAGCTTTCTCAAATTTGTCCATAAGTGTGTTCCTATTCAAAATTGTGTGTCGCTGTTCGATGATTATGATTATAAGCATAAAAAGAGTTATTGCAATAAAAAAATTTATCCAATGTTTTCAATGGTTTACCTATGATATTGACCTATTGAGTGACTAAAGTGTGACAATAATACAACACATTATCCAGGCTGTTGTGTGCTGATGTGGGACTGATGTGTGCTGTTGTGGGACTGATGTGGGACTGATGTGTGCTGATGTGTCTAAACACCACACTCTTGCACTCTTTCACTGCCATTTTCATCAGCACACAATGATTACACTATAGTATCACATTAGAATACCTGAGTAAACTGTAGGGTTATTATGTACTGATGCAATACTTATGCCAATCTTAAGTGTTACTTATGCGTTTACTGCAAAGTGTGCCAATTGTGGTCTAATGTGGTACCCGGGGGGACCCTTTGACTGCTAGAGTTTTTCTATAGTAAGTCATAGGTACATGAGAAGGACTTTTGAGGTCAAAAGATATAATAAAAATAACATGAATGTAAAATTAAAGCTTGACAAAAGCATCCTTAGGCGGCACTAAAGACTACTAAAGAACCTATAGCATAAAATAGCTATTGACTTTAGTCTAAAAATATGCTATAATAAGTGTATAAAGACACATTAGAAACACTACCCGCGCACAACTAGACTACTCATACCTTAATTTAGTTTAGTTAGTTACATCATGAATTAATAAGTAGTAAACGCGGATATCCTATAGTATCCTAAAGTACTGATTTAGTTGTTGTTTTAGTAAAAAACAAGACATAATCTAAAATAATTAATAGAGGAGTTGTCTAATGCCTATGGTTGGTAAAAAGCGTTATTCTTACAGCGCAGCCGGAAAGAAAAAAGCTAAGGAAGAGGCTGAAAAAACTGGTAAAAAAGTAAAATATACCTATAAAAAGAAAAAGAAAAAATGATAAATTACCGTGGCGAGAAGTTTTCTGGTTATAACAAACCTAAGCGTACTCCAGGCAAGTCTAAAAAGTTTGCTGTACTAGCAAAAAAAGGGGACCAAGTAAAGCTTGTTAGGTTTGGTGACCCTAATATGACTATTAAAAAAGACCAACCTAGTCGAAGAAAAAGTTTTAGAGCTAGACATAAGTGTGATACGTCTCCTCCAGATAAATTATCAGCAAGATACTGGAGTTGTAAAAAGTGGTAACTGTCTTCCTACAAAGTAGGGCAAAGTCAGGAGTAATTAATGTCAGACGAAGAAAGTACAGCAGTCAAAAGAAAGCCGGGTAATCCTAATTTTTTTAAAGGGATGAAGCCTTTAAACCCTGAAGGTAGACCAAAGGGTTCTCTTAACAAATATACTAAACTTTCAAGAGAACTTATGTCTACTAAAGGACCAGAGATTGTCAATAAGGTAATTGAATTAGCTCTTGAAGGCGATAGGCACTGTCTTAAAATGTGTATGGACAGAATTATTCCTACAAGTAAAGCAGTAGAAATTACACACGACCACGGTGACCTTGGCATTAACATTATTGTAGAAGGTGTTAAGGTAATTGAAGCCAAAGAAGCCAAGGAACAAGAAATTATAGAAGCTGAGTACTCTGAGGTATCTCTTAGTGAGTGATTTAAAAGTTACACTTCACGATGCTCAAATGCAAATTTTTAAGTCTCCTGCTCGATTTAAAATAGCAGCTTGCGGGAGACGGTTTGGTAAGTCATATTTAGCTGGATGGATGTTGTTAATTGAAGCACTCCAGTCAACTTCAAAAGATGTGGCTTACATTGCCCCTACTTTTCAAATGGGAAAAGACATAATGTGGGGTATTCTAAAGGACATAGGTTCTCAAGTAATCAAGAGTGTACATGAGAACACTGGGGTAGTTACTCTAGTAAACGATAGAAAGATTTACGTTAAAGGTAGCGATAGACCAGATACTTTACGTGGACAAGGCTACGCATTCTTAGTTTTAGATGAGTACGCTACTATGAAACCAGAAACTTGGGATGTTATTTTACGTCCTACTCTGGCAGACGTTAAGGGTAAAGCTTTATTCATAGGCACACCCGCTGGCAAGAACCACTTTTATAAACTGTGGATTGACGCCGAAGAAGACAAAAGTGGAGAATGGGAAGCATTTAGCTTCAACAGTACTGACAATGCATTCTTAGACCCTGAAGAAATCCAGGCAGCTAAGAAAACCATGTCCACCCAAGCCTTCCTACAGGAGTTTGAAGCCTCCTTTCAGAGCTTCAGTGGTGGTGTATTTAAGGAAGAGTGGGTAAAGTACGTTGAAGACTCTGTATTTGAAGATGTGCAGGGCAGTTATGTCATTTCAGTTGACCCTGCTGGATTTGAAAAGGCTGATAAAGGGAGAGGTACTAAATCTTCCAAGCTCGACGAAACGGCAATATCTGTAGTTAAGATCATTGGTGATGAGTGGTTAGTTAAAGATATTCACCACGGACGTTGGGACATTAAAGAAACAGCCTCAAGGATACTAGACGTAGCTGAAGACGTAGAAGCTACTACAGTGGGGATTGAATCAGGTTCGCTTAAGAACGCTATTATGCCCTACTTAGAAGATATTATGAGAGAACGTGGTAGGTGGATTAACATTACTGACGTTACTCACGGTGGTAAGAAGAAACAAGATAGGATTGCCTGGGCTCTTCAAGGTCGCTTTGAACACGGTAAAATTAAGTTCAGAAAGGCTGACTGGAACCATGAGTTCATAAGTCAAATGATGGATTTTCCTAGCCCTTTAAGCCACGATGACTTGCTAGACTCTCTAGCGTACATAGACCAAGTTAGTGTAGCAGACTTTGCACAAAGCATTGATTTGGACGAGTGGGAACCTTTAGACGCAGTAGCAGGATACTAGACCAATATGGCACACGACATGGACGGCTTTAAAGACCCTCTCTCTGCTTTAGCAGCTTGGGTAGTTAATAAGACTACAGAATGGGAAGATCATCGAAATACCAACTATGAAAGTCGTTGGGATGAGTACTATCGCATTTGGAGAGGTCTTTGGGATGTTTCAGATAAAACTCGTCAATCTGAACAGTCACGCCTCATAGCACCGGCCACGCAACAGGCAATTGAGTCCACCGTAGCAGAACTAGAAGAAGCAGTTTTTGGTCGTGATGAGTGGTTTGATATTCAAGATGACATTATGGATCAGAACCCAACTGATGCTATGGTAATTAAAAAAGTTTTAAAAGAAGATTTAGAACGGTGTAAAATTAAAGACAGTGTTTCTGAGTGTCTTCTTAACGCTGCTATATATGGAACCGGCATTGGTAAAATAAACATAGAAGAAAAAATAGAAAAAGTAATGTCTGAGTTTCAAATTCCTCAGACTTATACTACTGATGTAGCAGTAAGTGAAAAAGTTGTACCTTCTATTACACTTGATCCTCTTACGCCTAAACAATTTGTTATTGATCCTTCTGCTACTTCTATTGATAATGCTTTAGGTGTAGCACAGATTGTCGTTAAACCTAAGTACGAAATCACTGAGGGAATGAAAGAAGGAATTTACGAAAGTAAACCTTTAGGTGACTTTCAAAAAATTAACTTTAACTTTGATGAAGAAAATGACGCTGCTGAAGACGTAGAAGACAAGGTTAAGATTACTGAGTACTGGGGCCGGATACCTAAAAAGTACCTTGTAAAAGACGTTAATGAAGCAGAAGATTTTGATTATGAAGATGATGATTTGGTAGAGGCTGTTGTTGTTATTGCTAACGACAATGTAGTTCTTAAAGCTGAAGAGAACCCATACCTAATGGAAGATCGTCCGTTTATAGCCTTCCAGCTTGATCGCGTTCCAAATAAGTTCTGGGGAAGGGGCGTAGCTGAGAAGGGATACAATCCCCAGAAAGCTTTAGATGCGGAGCTTCGCGCTCGTATTGATGCCTTAGCCTTGACTACGCACCCAATGATGGGTGTAGACGCCACTAGACTACCTCGTGGTGTTAAGTTTGAGGTTAAAGCGGGTAAGACTATCCTCACCAACGGTGATCCGCGTCAGACCTTAATGCCTATTAACTTCGGTCAAGTGGCTAACTCTACGTTTACTGAGGCTGCTGAACTAGAACGTATGGTTCAAATGGGTACTGGTGCTATGGACAGCGCCAATAGCAACTACAGCAACCCACGTAATTCTACAGCCTCTGGTATGTCCATGATTCAGGCTGCATCAATTAAACGCCAGAAACGGACTATTATGAACTTTACTGAAAACTTCCTTGTACCTCTTATTGAAAAGACTACTTGGCGTTACATTCAGTTTTCTCCAGATCGTTACCCTGCTGGTGACTACAAGTTTAAGGCTTATAGTTCTATGGGTATTATGGCTAAAGAAATTGAGATGATGCAAATGATCCAGTTGTTGTCTATGACACAACCTGGAACTATGCCTCACGGTATCTTGTTAATGGCTATCTTTGAAAATAGCTCTATGTCCAACCGTGGACAGATGCAGAAAGCTATCGCACAATCCTTGCAAGGTGATCCTCAAGAGCTTCAGTTGACCAATATGGTTAAACAATTAGAGCTTCAGAAGCTGATGCTAGAACTAGAAGAGATGAAAGCTGGTACTGTTAAAGATTACGCACAGGCTGCTAAGTACCAAGCAGATGCACAAGAGAATGGTTCTGAAGCTGCTATGGCAAAAACTCAGATTGACTTGGCTGAAAAGATGGCTAAGATTGAAAAGCTCCGTAGCGAAGCGCAGAACATGCAATCAGAAACTGCACGTAATATTCCAGAGGTGGAACACTTGCAGTCTGAGACGATCCTCAACCTTGCTAAAGCGTCTAAGGAGCGCATGGGTTGACAGATCAAGAGATTTTAGAACGGCGTCTAGAGTTATTTACTAGTGAAGCGTGGTCTATTTGGATAAGTGAACTAGAAGACTTCGTAACTACACTAGAAGAATTAAGCTCTATAAACGACGAGAAGACCCTTTTCTATCGAAAAGGACAAGTAGATATCCTTAACATGATGATTAATCTAGAGGATACTACTAAACTCGCGCTAGATCAATTGGAACAAGAAAGCCAACTCTAGCATATTTTAACTCCACAATCTTAGGGACGGAGGTTAGTACTATGGATAGTATTGTTGTTGAAGAAAATCAAGAAGCTGAAGAAACTGAAGAGTTTACAGAAATTACTGAAGACTTATCTGAGGCTCCTGAACAAGAGGAAGAACCTCAAAGTGAACTTCCAACAAAATTTCAAGGTAAGTCAATGGCTGAAGTTGTGTCATCTTACGAAAACTTGGAAAAAGAACTTGGAAGAAAAGGTCAGGAACTAGGAGAGCTTCGAAAGCTAACTGATCAAATTCTTCAGCAACAGCTTACTACTCAAAGCGGGACTCAAACAGCGCAAGAAGATTATGATGAGGACGATTTTTTTGATGACCCTGGCAAAGCTGTCAACAAGGCTATTGAAAATCATCCAAAGTTCCGTGAGTTTGAAGAGCAGCAAAAAAAGCAACATATGCAAGCTACAACTCAACAACTCAAAGAGGCGCATCCTGACTACTTAGATATTGTAGCCAATCCTAAGTTTCAGGAATGGGTAGGTGGAAGTGAAGTACGCAAACAACTGTTTGTTAATGCTCATAACTATCATTTGCCTTCTGCAATGGAGTTAATTGGTAATTGGAAAGAACGTGCTCTTATTAGTAATACTGCAGAAGCTGAAGCGCAAAAAACAGAAAAACGTGAGCAAGCACTAAAAACAGGAAAGGGTGTTACTAGATCATCTGCTGAATCCAGCGGTAAGAAAATCTACCGTAGGGCTGATCTAATCAGACTTAAACAAACTGATCCTTCGCGTTATACTGAGTTACAAGATGAAATACTACAGGCATACGCTGAGGGTCGTGTAAAATAACCCTTAGATATGAATAGGAGCTAAATTATGGCTTTGGGTTCTAACCATCAAACTACGACTACTGCGGCGAATTTTATTCCCGAACTGTGGTCGGACGAAGTTATTGCTACTTACAAGTCTAATCTTGTTTTGGCAAATGTTGTTACTAAAATTAACCACAATGGCAAGAAAGGTGACACCATTCACATTCCTGCGCCTGTTCGTGGTTCGGCCAATGCTAAATCGGCTAACACTCAAGTTACGCTTCAGGGTGATACTCACTCTACCGTAAACGTGAGCATTAACAAGCACTATGAATATTCAGTTGTTATTGAAGACATTACTGAAGTTCAGGCGCTACAGTCTCTTCGTCGGTTCTACACTGACGATGCTGGTTATGCTCTGGCGACTCAGGTTGACACGGACATCTTTGCGTTGGCTGAAGGTCTTCAGGGCGGTACGGTCGGTGGTTCCGGTGCGGCTGAGTACGAAAAGGCCGTCATTGGTGGCGACGGTACGACCTTGTATACGGGTGGTACGCCGAATGACACCGACATTACGGATGCTGGTATTCGTGCAATGATCTTGACCTTGGACAATGCTGATGTTCCGATGGATAACCGTTGCATGGTTATTCCTCCGATTGCTGCAAACGATATGCTTGGTATTAACCGTTTTACTGAGCAGCAGTACATTGGTGACGGTAATGCCATTAAGACCGGCAAAATTGGTTCAATTTACGGTATGGACGTTTATGTTTCGTCTAACTGCCCGTCTGTTGATTCAGCCGGTGGTCGCGTTGGTGTCATGCTTCACAAAGACGCTTTGTGCCTTGCGGAGCAGATGGGAGTTCGCTCTCAGACTCAGTACAAACAAGAGTATCTTGGTGATCTCTTTACGGCTGACACGCTGTACGGTGTTGCGGAACTCCGTAACAATGCTGGTGTGGCCTTTGTTGTACCGGCTGCGTAAGCTAGTAAATAACTGAGAGGAGAGCCTATGCCTTCGTACAACTACACTTGTAAGGACTGTGATAATGTTCAAGTAGACTTTAGGTCTATGGCAGACAGGAAGAAACCTATGAAGTGTTGTATGTGCGGCGGTAAGGCTCTCCACTCTATTTCTTTTCCTAGCATTCAAACAATGACTAAAGATGAGCGTTGGGTTAGAGATCATGAAGTTAATGGTAACGGCGTAATATCTAATGGCTGACGCTAAATACACAAGTCCAGATATAAGCAGAATTATAGGAGACACTTTTGGTGTTCATGTAATTTCTAATTCTGTAAATGGACTTACTTCGTCTACTAATGCATTACCTACAAGTGACTTACTATACAAGTTTCAAATTACAAGCAACAATGTTACAGGTGTAAAATCTGTTTTTAAATTTGGGTTTAATCCTGATGTAAATGGTACAGAAGAAACTATCTGGGATCAGGGTGGAGTTTACGTTTATCCTTCTTCAGCTATACAAATGAAAGTTTCAAGCACTAGTGCTGATGATACTTCTGCTGGTACAGGTGCAAGAACTGTTGTAGTTTCTGGTTTAGATGAAAATTATAATGAAGCAGAAGAAACAGTAACTTTAAATGGGCAAACTGAAGTTTTAACAACTACTACATTTATTAGAGTTTTTAGAGCTTTTGTTATTACAGCGGGTTCAGGTGATACAGCGGCTGGTAATATTTATGTGGGAACTGGTACAGTAACTGCTGGTGTTCCAGCTACTATATATGCAAAGATTACTTTTGGAGAAAACCAAACACTTATGGCTTTGTGGACTGTTCCGGCTGGATACACTGCTTATATTCTTAGAGGTTCTTTTTCTGTGGGAACTTCTAACGTAAATCAGTATGTTACTGGAAGATTGGTACAAAGACCCTTTAATGAAGTTTTTAAAACTGCACAAAAGATTACTATTTCAAATGGATTTTTAGATCAAGAATTTGTTATTCCTGTTCCATTTACAGAAAAAACTGATATAGAAACCAGAACATCTGCATCTGGTAGTAACAATGCTGTAGCTGCGTCATTTAATATTGTATACACAGCAAATTGATTAGAAAGATAAACATATGTTAACTTTTGAATCTGCTTTAATAGACACAAGTTACGATCTTGAACTAGAAAAAATTAAAAATAAAATCATTAAACTGTACAACGAGTTAGTAGAGCGCACTTATCGTGCGTCTAATCCAGCAGCTTCTAGTGAAGATATAGAAAAATTTCTTGAAGATAATGCTTTAGAGTTTAAAGGAAATGGGTTTTCAGAAGAAGCTGATGGTCTTGAAAACATTTTAGATTTACTTATACAAGATGAAGATTTAGATAAAGTTAGCGACAGGGAGTACGAAAAAAGTGACGTGCAAAACGGCAGCAAACTTAAAGCGTCTAAAGAAAAAAGTACAGCACCGAAAACGTCAGCACTTGAGTTTCCAAAAGGAGGACTGCTTACTCCTAAAGACAGTAGAAAAAAAGTCACAACCCAAGGACTAGAAACTCCTAGAGGTAGCATTAAGAGGGTGGTAGACGATAATCCTAAGATTGACATAAATTCTATTCAAGAGATATTAGACATTGAACGCAACAAGTTGCTAGAGCTAGTCCGCAAACGCAACAAAGAGCACGGGGTTAAATTCTGGTAATGAAATCTGTTAAAATGCGTAAGGCTCGTAAAGCCTCTAAACCTAAGAAGAAAAAGAAAATTACTGAAGAACAACGTAAGAAAAATGCTTTTCGTTGGAAACAAGAACTTAGAGGAATTTAAGTATGCCTGTGCGTGGGCGTAAAAGGTCTATAGTAAAACCTTTTCCTAAGGAAAAACAACTTCCTTGGAAAAAGCAACAATTGTTTATGAAGTTGTCAGACTTTAGACAAGAAATTAGAGAACCTTATTTGTATGGAAAAGCTAGGTCTATTTATAGTGTAGCTAAATTTTCTCCAAGATAAACGACCACATATAGGAAAACAAGGAATTAAACAATGAGCGATTATACAATTCAAGTAAGCTGGTCTGGCAAAGATGGTTTAGCTGACGCTGATCCTAATAAAGTTATTTCAGGCAGTGATTTTAATACTGAGTTTTCTGCTGTTCAAACTGCTGTAAACAGTAAATACGATTCTACTGACCTTGGTGTAACTCTTCAACAGTATGATGCTGCTACAGTTAAAAATGACGAAGCAACTGATTTTAATGATAATACTGTCTCTAGACTTAACCTCAAAGACTACGGCGAAGTCACCAACGCCATCGGCTCAACGGGCGGCGGCACGATCGACATTGACCTGACGCTAGGCAACTCCGTCAGCGCAACCGTCGATACGAGCGAAAACACTTTCACATTCAGCAACCCAACTGCAAGCGACGAGCAGTGCGGATTCGTTCTGTATCTAACCAACGGCGGAAGCCAGACGGTCAACTGGCCCGCAGCAGTTGATTGGGCCGGTGGTACAGCGCCAACGCTTACGGCAGCGGGTAAAGACATTCTTTGTTTCACCACAATCGACGGCGGCACCACTTGGTACGGCTTTGCTGCTGGATTGGACATGCAGTAATGACAGGCTTCCGTAATGCGCTACTAGGCGCTGCCGGTGCTGCTACCGGCGGTTACTCGGTTGATAACAGCATCGTGCTGGATGATGGGAGCAGTCAGTATCTGACTCGTACTCCAAGTGCTGCTGGTAATCTGAAAACATTTACGGTTTCTTTTTGGTTTAAGCGTGGCAATCTAGGTATTGTTACTTATCTTCTTAAACGCAGGACTGCTGCGCTTGGTTTTATAAGAATAAACGCTGACGATACTTTAACCTATTACAACGAAGCTGGTGGCGTTGCCATTCAACTTATAACTACTCAAGTGTTTCGTGATCCTCATTCTTGGTATCATTTGGTTGTAGTACAAGACACAACACAAGCAACCGCTTCAGATAGAGCTAAGATGTATCTTAACGGCTCTGAAATTACTGCTTTCAATACAGCACAGTATAATATTGCACAAAACGGCGACGGCACTCTTTTTGATGCTGATACCTTGGACATTGGACAAGCCAGTACTCAGTTTTGGGACGGATACTTATCTGAATATTGTTATATAGACGGAACAGCCTTAACCGAGACCAGCTTTGGCGAATACGACACCAACGGCGTTTGGCGTCCGATAGATATTGCAAATGCTGGCCTTACGTTTGGGAACAACGGTTTCTATTTGCCGTTTACTGACGCAAATGCGTTAGGTGCGGACGAAAGTATTTCTGGCGATGTATCTGGCGGACAATACGAAACGAACGCGGTTGATACGTCGAACACCGCGAGTTCTTACACATTTTCTTCTCAGGATATCGGAACGGCTGATGCTGACAGACAGGTGATCGTTTCGACGGTGACGGGCGGCGGCGCAAGCGGCATTAATTTCTCAGGAGTCACGGTTGGCGGGGTTACCGCAAACCAACTTCTTTACCTTGAGGGCAATGATAATAATGATGTCGCCTTCTGGGTTGCTAATGTGACAACCGGGACAACCGCTGATGTGGTCGTTTCTGTTACCGGCGGCACAATGGAGAAATGCGGCATTGGCATCTGGACAATAAATTCAGCCACAGGTCTTTCTGTTTACGATAGCTACACCGAAGCGGCTACGAGTAGCACACCTTCTGGCTCTGTAAGCTGCCCTGCAAACGGGATTGTTCTTGCAGTCAGCGGAGTTCAGGGTTCGGCGGGTGTTTGCACAATATCATATACTGGAGCCACGGAAGTATTTGACGCCACAATTGAATCTGGAGCGAACGCCAGTCATGCCGGAACGTATGACGAATACTCAACGGCTCAGACCGTCACGATAACAGCGACGGCAAGCGCGGCCACTAACCGTAACTCTCTCGCGGTTGTTGCTCTGAACGGTGCTAATAACTTCAAAACATCAGGCTCACCCACGCAGTCCAGCGACACTTGCACCAACAATGTCGCCACATTAACCCCCTTGGGCAAAAATTCTGACGTTACGCTTTCAAAAGGCAACTTACATTGCGTTGGTTCAGGAACAAATTTTGACTGGGTTGGTTCAAGCATGACCATCCCATCCTCTGGTAAGTGGGTGTTTGAAGGTCAACGAACAACCGGCACTAATGGCAAACTTGGCATTGGAGATAGAGCCGCAACACGAGGTACTGACGTTGGCACTGGCGAACATTTCACCATAGATTTCGGTGGTGCAGTTGAAAAAAATGGTGTGAACGTCACGTCAGTAACCGCTCCAGGAGCTTCTGTCATTCGTGTTGAATATGACGTTGACACTGACACAATTGAGTTCTTTGACGATGGTGTAAGCGTCTATTCTGGCACTGCTGGTTTGTCGCCCGAAGATGGTATTTTGCAGTTTGTCGCTGCGCCCTACGCTTCAGGATCGACAGAAATTGATGTTGTATTCAATGAGAATGATTTCACTGGAACGCCAACCTCTGGTTTTTTGGGGTTAGACACAACCAACCTCTACGCCAACGCTGCCCCAGCCATCGAAGACGGCACGGCACACTTCCAAGCTATAAAATGGTCTGGTGACAACAACGCTCCACGATCCCTCACTTTTTCAGGAAATAGCGCACTACCGCCTGATTTAATGTGGGCTAAACGTAGGAATAGCAGTAAGTCTCATGTTTTAGTAGATGAGGTAAGAGGCGATGACGGTACAGCTATGTATTCGCTTGAATCCGACAGTAGTGGCGCAGAATTAGACAGTGGAACAACCGGAACAGCGGGTTATTTTTCCTCTTTAGATGCTAACGGGTTTACACTTGATGTTGCGTCCACTTTCTCAAACTTGAACGATAGCGGAAGTACATATGTTGGTTGGGGGTGGAAAGGCGACGGCACTAGCGGTAGCAGCAACACTGACGGGTCGATTCCCAGTACGGTCAATGTGAACGACACAGCGGGCTTTTCCATTGTAAAATACACCTCTACAAATGGTAGTGGTGCAGGAACAGTAGGGCATGGGCAGACAGGAGCCTTGGACCTAATCTTGGTTAAAAACTTAGATAACGCAGGCGACAATTGGGCAGTTTATCATTCCGGCAATACATCTGCTCCTGAGACTGATTATCTTATACTAAACCTCGTAAATGGGACAGCGGACAGCAACACGTTCTGGAACGATACCGCACCAAGCTCAACATCCCCATTTGTGTTTAGCGTAGGAACGTCTGGTGCGGTCAACGACCAAGGGGCAGCAAATAACCATATCGCCTACTGCTTCCGCAGCATACCGGGATATTCAGCTTTTGGAAGTTACACAGGTAATGCAAGCACAAACGGCCCCGTGGTTTTGCTAGATTTCAAACCTGCCTACATAATGATCAAGCGGATCGATGCTGCCGGTGCTTGGTACTGTTGGGATAATGCCCGAGAACCCTACAACGTTCAAACATCATATATCCAGCTAAACAGTAGTGTAGAAGAAGCTACAGGCGTTAATGTCGATGTGCTTTCGAACGGTCTCAAAATCAAATCATCTGTAGGTAACAACGTGAGCGGTGGAACGTACATCTACGCCGCATTCGCCGAAAACCCATTCGCCGGGTCTAGCCCTGCTACTGCACGATAGGAGATAAAAATGTATGTAATCGAAAATTCAGAACACCAGATTGTCAACGACGGCAAGGGTCGGCAGATGTTTAAGTCGCTGGCTGTTGTCTTTCGCCCTGACGGCGGGCAAACCAGCCGTGCAAAAGTAAACGAGCAACTGTACGACGAACAAGGTCGTAGCTTGTTCATCCGTCAGGTTCTTGAGCCGGTCGAAGGTGACGGACCCGTCAATCTTGGATACGGTTCGCTGGAGTACTCAGACGGTTCGTGGAAACGTCCTAAGAAAGTTGGACCCAAAAATCCAGACCCTGCGCCGGGAGACGAGAACTACGACTACGTGTCATTGCGTCGGCGGGACTATCCCACGATTGAGGACCAGCTTGATGCCCAGTTCCACGATTCAAAGGATGGCACGACAACTTGGCAGGAAAGTATTCAAGCTGTGAAAGACAAATGGCCGAAGCCGGTTGTTGCTCAAGAGGCTCCCGCTGAAGAAGCTGCTGTTGAAGAGGCTGTAGTCGAAGAAGCTGTTGCTGAAGAAGCTCCAGCAGAAGAGCCTGTAGTCGAGGAAACTCCTTAGTTGAAGAGTAACAAATATGGAACTAGGCGTAAGGGAGCTATTAACAATAGCAACTGTTATAGGCGGCATAGCTGCTACTTGGGGTCTTGTGCGTAGTCAGTTAGGACGTGCTGTACAAGACCTTTTAAAAGTAACGCAAGAAATACAAAACTTGGAAAGTAAGACAGAAAATTACATAGCTAGCCAGGAAGTGCTAGAAAGCAGGGTAAAGGTAATATCTGATATTTTATCGCCAAACAACCTAGAAAAACGTTCCAGAGAATTAGAATACTTAGCTGGAAGAGTGGAAAAACTTGATGACCTTTTTAAATACGTTATGTCGGAGGTGGATAAACTCAAGTCTATGCACAATGGTAAGCATCCTCCTGTTAACTAGCTTAGCACAAGCTGAAAACCCAGAGGAATACTTATTTTCAAGATTTGTTTGCAAAGATGCTGAGTTTTTTAAAGCTGTAGACAAGGTAAAAGACAAAGTTGCTTTTAGTTCCCTGGCAAATTATTTCTTAGAAAGACAGCATTGCATAATGTTTCCCACATATTATATGTTCAAAAAGAAAAAGAAACATTTTGTTATTAACTTTATGAACGAAAGTATGGAAGTCTGGGAAAGTCAAGAAGGTGTTTTTATGCTAATAGACGTAGAAAACAAAAAAGGCACAGAAGTATAATTTTGTTGACAAGGCTTCAAATTTTTGATATAATTACTTACTAGCCTTGAAAGGGGCGATCCATGGGTGTAGAATCCGCAAGTTATATAAGCCAGCTAAACGCTTTAAATCCCACATCTAGCGACAATATTTCAGAAGGTGACGATCATATCAGAATGATCAAAACCGTTCTGAAAACGCAGTTTCCTAATCTTACTGCTTCCGCTGTTAACGCCACTGTCACACAGATGAACAAACTGGGGTTTGAGCCTGGGACTGTGTGCATGTTTGCTGCCAGTATTCCTAGCACACAGACTATCAGTGGTGTTAACGATTGGCTAGAGTGCGACGGCTCTGCGTATAGCACTACGACTTATGCAACGTTGTACGGCGTCATTGGAACAACTTTTGGACAATCAGGTACAGACTTTAAAGTTCCTGACTACAGAGATTATCTTCCAGTCGGTGCTGGCTCTACCTACAATGTTGGTACAGCTACCACAGAATTAGCAGCTACTGGGACAGACGTAGTTAAATTTCAACCAATTAGGTTTATGATTAAAACGTAATGAACACAAAAGAGAAAGCCGCACAGGCTAAAGTTATTTTAGACAATGAAGTTTTTAAGGAGGTAGTTAGTAACCTAGAAATATCTATTATTGAACAATGGAAATATTCTGATAATCAAGATGACAGAGAGTTTTACTGGTACAAGAGTTTAGCTCTTAGATCAATTATCGAAGACCTGGAGTCTTTAATACACAACAACGTAATTGAAGGAGACCGTAATGAGTGACACTGAGACTAATCCCCAAGGGGAAGTCCAGCAAAAGACAATGTATGATGTAATGTTCGGAAGTGAGGACACTAATCCAGAGCAGACATCTATTGAAGAACCTCAAGAAGAAGTTCAAGAACCGGAAGAGTTTGAAGAACTCGAAGAGCCAGAAGAGCTAGAAGAGGTTGAAGAAGTAGAGGTAGAAGTTGAAGAGGAATTTGAGGAACCCTTACAAAGCTATACCGTAAAGGTAGACGGCGAAGAGTTTGAGGTTACCCTTGATGAACTTAGAAACGGATATCAGCGGCAAGCGGATTATACCCGTAAGTCACAGTCTTTAGCAGAGCAACGTAAAGCTTACGAAGCAAACCTACAGGCTGTACAGCAAGAGCGAGGACAGTATTCTGAAGTTCTTGCACATATGGCTGACTACCAAAATATGGAGCTAGCCAAGTTCCGTGACGTTGATTGGAAAACATTGAAAGAAGATGATCCAACGGAGTACATGGAAAAACGCATAGAGTACCAAGAAGCTAAAGACAAGATTGTAGAGATCAAGCAAGAACAGGCGAGAGTGCAGCAACAAAATAATCAAGAAATTGTTTATGCGTTGCAACAACGTTTGTCCGAAGAGGCGCAAAGTTTGGCAAAAGCTTTGCCAGAATATGCTGACCCAAGTTCTACTCTAAAGAACGATCTTAGGCAGTATGCTCTGTCATCAGGCTTTTCGGAGCAAGACGTAGACGGAATAACCGATCACAAGGTTGTTCTCATGTTGCACAAAGCTTACTTGCACGATCAAAACAAATCAGGCGTCAGTTCCAAAAACACTAAACAGGTAAAGAAGGTTCTGAAGTCAGGTACTCCTGCAACAAAAGGGCAAAAAGCAAAGCGTGATTCTCAAGCTAAACGTGAGCGGCTTGCCAAAACGGGTAATACCAGAGATGCCGCAGCAGTTTTCATGGATTTGTTGTAACTCTCTTATAAAGGAACATTACTAATGGCACAGCCTACTGGTGTATATGTAACGTATTCCGCTGCTGGTCTTCGGGAGGACCTGGAAAACGTTATCTACGATATCTCCCCTACTGAAACCCCGTTTATGTCAATGGGAAGCCGCGAAGATGCTATTGCGGTTAACCACGAGTGGCAGACGGACTCCCTGGCCGCTGCGGCTAGCACCAACTACCACGAGGAAGGTTCGACGCTTACTGCTGCTGAACCGGCTGCTACGACTCGTGTTGGTAACATCTGCCAGATCAGCTTGAAAACCACCCTGGTTTCAGGCACTCTGGATGCTGTTTCCAAAGCGGGCCGTCAGCAAGAGCTTGCTTACCAGATGTCCAAACGGGCAAAAGAGCTAAAGCGCGACATGGAAACTTCTCTGGTTGGTATTAACCAGAGCAAGACTGCTATGTCCGCTGACAGCACCGTGCGTAAGCTTGGTTCTCTTAGCTCCTGGGTAACCACCAATGCTAGCGTTGGCTCTGGTGGTACGGCTGCTGGTTCCGGTGGTGCGGGTACCGCTCGTACTGACGGTACGCAACGGACGTTTACGGAAACGTTGCTCAAAGCTTCGATTCTGTTGGCGTATGACAACGGTGCCGACACCAAGTACTTGATGATGGCTCCGGCGCAGAAGCAGACCTTCTCCAGCTTTGTTGGTGTTGGTGGCGCGTCGGGCGTTAGCAACTTTAATGATGTTGCTGATCAGCGTATTATTGGTGGCATGGACGTGTATGTTTCGGACTTCGGTGAAATGGCCGTTGTCCCGAACCGCTTCCAGCGTAGCCGTGATGTGTGGCTTCTTGATCCTGAGTACTACGGCGTAGCTTATCTGCGTCCGTTTGAACAGAAGGAAGTTGCCAGCACCTCTGACGGTGAGCAACGTGCGATCATTGCTGAGTACACTCTTGTTGTAAAGAACGAGAAGGCTCTCGGCGCTGTGTACGATCTGTCGTAAGACACAATAGGGGAGGGCCTTGTGCTCTCCCCGCCTTTTTGAGGACACTATGGACGAACCTATTAAAACCAAGTTTAACTACGACCACAATGAAGATAAAGTTATTCTTGAAAATGTTCAAGACATTGAGCCTCTGCTAGAGCTTAATAAAAAAGAACTAAACAAGGACTACCTTTACGGTGGTGTAGAAACCAATGGTATGCGTAAAGTAGCTAGTATTCCGCTTATTATTATTGAAAAGTGGAAGCGTGAACTTGGCGTAGACATTATGAACAAGAATGATATGCCAAAAGTGAAAAAGCTTCTTAACGATCCTGAGTATCGTTGGCTTAGGACACATGAAAGCAAAATCTAATGTCTCTTTCAAACTATACTGAACTCAAAACTAGTATAGCTAATTACCTTAACAGGAACGACCTTACAAGCGTTATTCCTGATTTTATTACGCTTACCGAAGATCGTTTGAACCGTGATCTGCGCGTTACCTCTAACGTAGTTAGGGCAGAAACTACTACTACTGCAAGCCAAGCTTTTTATAACCTCCCAGCAGATATCACAGAACTTAAAAATATTACTTACGAGGCGACTAACTCTAGTCATGCTTTAAGTTATTTGTCTATGGAATCAGCTAGCCGTGAGTACGGTGGCGTTACAAGCGGTTACCCTAGAGCTTATACTTTGGTAGGCGATAACTTAAAACTATTGCCTACGCCAGACGGGGCTTATACAATTAATATTAACTATTATAAAAAACTAAGTGCTCTGTCTGATTCTAACCTTACTAACGATATTATTACGAATTATCCAGCGTTGTACTTGTTCGGTAGTTGCATGGAAGGTGCTATTTATCTGAACGACACTGAACAGTCTCAGCGATTTGCTTCCATCTTTGCTCAAACTATGGCAGAGGTCAAAGAAAGCGAAGAAAAATCGTTGTATGCTGGTACTGTATTAACCATGTCAGTGCAGGGTACATAATGCCTACTAACTGGGTCATAACTGAGCAGACTATTATCCAAGAGTCTGGCGGAAACATTTACACAGAAAATGGTTTTGCCTTGGCTCTTCAAGAATTTGATAACACCGTTTGGACAGAACAGGATAGTACGGGAAGTGGCTAAAGAGGCTTTTGACATAAATGGAATCCAAGCTGGGTTTACTTTTAACTCAGACTTGTCTCCCTATGACATGCCACCTAATATGTTTTCCACGGTTAAAAACATACGCTTTAACGATGGAAAAGCAAGTTCTATCTTAGGGCATTCTCAGGTTTTAGGTACTCCCAGTGCTGCCCCTTACTGGATTACTAGCTGGAGACAAGGTTCTACTGATCTCTGGATTTACGGAGGTCTAACAGACCTGTATAAAATTAGTGGTACAACGCACTCTAGTGTTACAAGGTCTAGCGGCTCTTACACAACCTTGTCAGGCACTGATAACAACTGGCAAGGTGGTGTTCTAGGTGGTGTGCTTGTTGTCAACAATGGGCTAGACCTGCCGCAAAGTTTTACTCAAGGTGGTTCTCAGTTTACAGACCTTCCTAACTGGCCGTCTACGCTAAAGTGCGAAGTGATAGTTCCGTTCAGGAATCATCTGATAGCTCTTAACTTAAACGATAATGGTACGCTTCTGCCTTATTCTATACGGTGGAGTGACGCTATTCCTGAAGGTGCAGCAGACAACGGTGCTGACACAT